>ERZ1066118.154-NODE-154-length-73380-cov-16.421043_pt1 | contig 73380 bp, 65 predicted proteins | sample MGYA00382765_ERZ1066118 | MGnify/ENA primary metagenome ERZ1066118 (study PRJEB33369, sample SAMEA5778348) | biofilm metagenome | biome: Industrial cooling water; feature: Water cooling tower basin; material: Biofilm | place: United Arab Emirates | collected...
CAGGCATCCACGGGCGACGTGGCCGACGCGTCGCCGCAAGCCCTCCCGGCGAGCGTCGCGGACGTCGCGGCGCGGGAGCGCGCCGCTGACCTGGCGGCCAGCGCGATCGCCCAGGCCGCGGCGCGCACGGCCGCGGCGTCGACAGCGGCCGTCGCGCCCGCCGCATCGTCGCCGGCCGTCGCGCCCGCCGCATCGTCGCCGGCCGCTCCCCGGCCCGCGCCGACGCCGTTGGCGCGCCCGGCCATGCCGGTCAAGGAGCTCAACGGACTGGCGATCGCCTGGGCGCTGGTGCGCGGCTGGGTGGCGCGGCTCTTCGGCCGTGGCTGACAAGGCGTCCCGACCCGATGAAGTGCGGGCCGCGCTCGCACGGGTCGGCTACATCGCGGACGACGGCCTCGCGGCCGCGCTCTGGCTGGCCGACGCGCTCCAGCGCCCGTTGCTGGTCGAAGGCGACGCGGGGGTGGGCAAGACCTCGATGGCATCGGCCTGGGCGCAGCTGCACGGACGCCGGCTGATCCGGCTGCAGTGCTACGAGGGCCTGGACCTGGAGCACGCGGCCTACGAATGGAACTACAGCCGCCAGCTGCTGGAGATCCGCCTTCGCGAGACGGGCGGGCAGTCCATGGCGGCGGCCGACCTCTTCGACCGCAGCTTCCTGCTGGAGCGGCCGCTGCTGGCCGCGATCGCCTCGCCCGAGCCGTGCGTGCTGCTGATCGACGAGATCGATCGCGCCGACGAAGCCTTCGAGGCGTTCCTGCTGGAAGTGTTGTCCGAGTACCAGCTGTCGATCCCCGAGCTGGGGACGGTGCGCGCAGCCTCGGTGCCGACGGTGCTGCTCACCTCCAACGGGACGCGCGACCTGTCGGACGCGCTGCGCCGGCGCTGCCTTTACCACTTCCTGGATTATCCCGACGCCGCGCGCGAGACCGCCATCGTGCGCGCCGCCGTGCCGCAGGCCGACGCGCGCCTGGCGGCCGAGGCGGTGGCCTTCGTCCAGCGCCTGCGCCGCGAGGACTTGGAGAAGGTGCCGGGCGTGGCCGAGACGCTGGATTGGGTGCGGGCGCTGCACCGGATGGACCTGCGCGGCTTGCCGCAGGACGGTGCGCAGCTGCTCCCCACGTTGGCCTGCCTGCTCAAGACGCGGGCCGACCGGTTCCAGTTCGGCGCCGAAGAGATCGCCCGGCTGGGCGGAACGCCGGTGGGCGTGGCCATGCCGCTCAAGGCGGGCGGGCCGGCCTGACCATGCAGGCATCGCAGCCGCAGGGCGGGATCGTTCCGGGCGGGAGCGCCGATGCCGGGCCGATCGACGCGGTCTCCGGCTTCGCCGCGTACCTGCGCGAGGCGGGCTTCGCCGTCGGCGTGGCCGAGCAGCGCTTGATGGTGGAGGCTTTGCTGGCGGTCGGCGTGGGTCGCCCGGCGCTGGTGCGGCCGGCGTGGCGCGCCATCGTCAGCGGCGACCGCGAGCGTTGGCGACGCTATCCCGAGCTCTTCGACGCGTACTGGTTTCCGCAGCGCGCCCGAGGCACGGTGCGCACGAGCGGCGCGACACGGCCGCGGCGCGACCTGCGCGATCTGGTGCGCGACCTTCAGGCCGCCCCGCCCGCCACGTCCCCGGACCCCCGCGGCGCGGCGGCCGGCGGCCCGCCCGGCGCGTTGGGCGAAGCGCCGGCCGACACCGCCACCGAAGGTGAGCGGCGCACCGCGCAGGGCGGCGCCAGCCGCGCCGAGCCGCTGGAGCGGCGCGACTTCACGCAGTGGACCGACGGCGACCTGCAACGGCTCGAGCAGGTGGCGCGCGGCGTCGAGCGTCGCTTGCGCCGCCGGTTGATGCGGCGGCGCGAGCGGCACGCCGCCGGCGTCCGGCTGGACGTGCGGCGCACCCTGCGCACCAGCCTGCGCTTCGGCGGGCTGCCGCTGTCGCCGCACTGGCAGCGGCGTCGCACCCGCCCGCCGCGTGTCTTCCTGCTGGTCGACGTCAGCCGGTCGATGGAGACGCACGCACCGCTGTACCTGCGTGCGGCGCGGGCCTTCTGCGAGGCGATCGATGCCCGGGCCTTCGTGTTCCACACCCGCATCGCCGAGATCACCGCGCTGCTGCGGCGACGCAGCGGGCGGGTGCAGGAACGGATCAACGCCGTGACCTTCGGCTTCGGCGGCGGCACGCGCATCGCCACCAGCCTGCACGCTTTCGCCGAGGGCGAGGCCCGCGACGCCCTGGAGCCTGGCGCGCTGGTGATGGTGCTGAGCGATGGCTACGACACCGATCCGCCGCATCGCCTGGCCGAATCCCTGGCCGCCATCCGTGCGCGCGGCGCGCGCGTCGCCTGGCTGCACCCGAACCGGCGAGCGAGCTTCGGCGAGGCCCTCTCCCGCGCACGCGACGCCGGGCTGGTCGATGCCTTCGCCCCGGCGCACGACTTGGCCAGCCTGGAGCGGCTGCCCGCATTGCTTTCTTTCGGAGGATCCCGATGAGCCAGACACGACTGCTGCTCGCGCGTGCCAACGAACTGGCCGGCCACGGCGTGGGTTTCGCGTGGGTGAGCGTGCTGCGCGTCACGCCGCCTTCGTCCGCGCGCCCCGGCGACAAGGCGATCGTCACCGCCGACGGGAGAATCGACGGCTGGGTGGGGGGCGGCTGCGCGCAGCCGGCCGTGATCCGCGCGGTGCGCGCGGCGCTGGCCGACGGCACGCCGCGGCAGATCCGCGTGTCGCCCGAGGTGAGCGGCGAGCAACGCATCGACGACATCGTCGAGTTCGGCATGAGTTGCGAGTCGGGCGGTGGCGTCGAGCTGTTCGTCGACCCGGTGCTGCCGGATCCCACGCTGGTGGTGCTGGGGGCGTCGCCGGTGGCACGCACCTTGGCCGCCCTGGCGCCGCACGTGGGCTTCGCGGTGGCCTGGGCCGAGCAGCCTGAAGCCGCGGCGATCCCGCCCGGCGCCTTCGTCGTGGTCGCGAGCCAAGGGCAGGGCGACCTGCGGTGGTTGCGACTGGCCCTGGAATCCCAAGCCGCGCATGTCGCGCTGGTGGCCAGCCGGCGCAAGTCGGACGTGCTGCGCGAGGCGCTTCGCGAAGGCGGTCTGCCCGCGGCGCGCGTCGACGCCCTCGAAGCGCCGGCCGGGCAGGCGATCCAGGCGCATGCGCCCCAGGAGATCGCGCTGTCGGTGCTGGCGGCGCTGGTGGCGCGGCGACGCAGCGGCAAGGGTTCGCCGACGCTGCCGGCATCGCGACCGGCGCCGCCGCTGGCGGCGCGGCCGGGCGAGGCGGCCCCCTCCGAAGAAGCCCCTTCCGCTGTCGAGACCGCGGCCGCCGCTCCAAAGGCCGGCGGGTGCTGCGGCGGCAAGCGCGGCTGAACGTCCCCCCGAACACGAGATCCGAGGAGCGACTCCATGGGATGCATCCTGAAGGGCGGTGGCGGCTTGCACCCGCGCATGCGCGTGGGCGCGGTGCTGCTGGCCGCCGGCGAGGGCAGCCGCCTGGGCGGCGTGGTCAAGCCGGCGATCCGCCTGCAGGGCGTGCCGCTGATCAACCGCGCGCTCTTCGCGCTGAGCGGTGCGGGCGTCGACGAGGTGGCGGTCGTGCTGGGACATGGCGCGGACCAGTTGGCGCCGCTGGTCGAAGCGTTTCCGGTGACGGTGGTCCGCAACGAGCGTTGGCGCGAAGGGCAGGCGGGCAGCGTCTGCGCGGGCCTGGAAGCGCTGCGCGGTCCTTTCGACGCGGTGGTGGTGTGCCTGGCGGACCAGCCGTTGCTGAACGCGCAGGACGTGACCGCGTTGATCGCCGCCTACAAGAAGCGCAGCCACGGCAGCATCGTGGTGCCGATCTGGCAGGGCCGCCGGGGCAACCCGGTCATCCTGGACTGGGCCGAGCGCGACGCCGTGCTGGGCGGCCAGGCGCGGCTGGGCTGTCGCCACCTGATCGACTCGGCGCCCGAGCGCGTCGTGGCCTTCGAGGCGCCCAACGATCACTTCGTGGTCGACCTGGATACCCCCGACGACCTGGAAGCCTTGCAGCGCCGCCTGGGCACGCCGCTGCAGCTGCCTGCAGCCGTCGCGGCCGCCTGAGCGTCGTGGCTGCGCCGGGCGCCGTCCTGCCGGCCGCGCCGGGACGCGTGGGCGACGCCTGCGGTGCCCGGCTGTCCTGTATCGCCCATGCCGCGCATGGCCCTGCGCTGCTGCTTCATTGGCTCGCCCTGGGCTGGGCCGTCCAATGGCGGGCGCCGGCAGGCGCCGAAGGATGGGCGGTGGCGGCCTGGTGCGCCGGTGCCGTCTGCGCGTCGCTGCATCCGATGCCGGGGCGGGCACGGGAGCTGTCGTGGCTGGCGGCGCCCTGGGTGCTCGCATGGGCGGTGTGGTCGCATTCCTGGCCTGCGGTGTGCGCCGCCGCGCTCCTGGCGGGCGCCTCTTGGCGCCCGGCGCCGCACGGGCGCGGTGGCGCGGCCACGGTGGCCGTGGTCGCCACGGTGGCGGCCGTCGTGGCCGGCGAGCGGATCTCGTCGGTCGAGGACATCGCGTGGGCCGCGTTGGCGACGACGGGACTGACCTTGGCCGCCATGCACTTCGCGCCGCGTCGGCCGGATGGTGCCGCTGCGGCCAGCACGGTCGTCGCGCCCCGTCTGCCCGATCTGGCCTGTGCGGCGGTCATGCTGCCGATGCTCGTGCTGGCGCCATCGTCCCGGCTGCTGTGCGGCACGGACGGCTTGTTGGCCGCGCTGGCGCTTCCGCTGCACGTGGCGGCGATGTTCGCGCCGCTCGCGATCTGGCAGGGCCGCCCCTGGGCGCAGGCCGGCGCCTTCCGCGAGCGCGACGCCCGCGCCTTGCGCGTGGCCGGCGGCCTGTCGATGTCGGTCGCGTTGCTCGCCATGCACGTCTTGCCGGGCGACGCCGTCTCGATGCTGCTGCTGGCGTCGGTCGCCGGGATCGGCTGGGCAGCCACGGTGCGCGGCTGCACCGATGCGCCGCCTTCGCGGTCCATCCACGAGGGTCGGCGGTGGACCGCCCGGGCAAGCACCGCGCTCGCGGGCACCGCGTTCGGCGCCGCCGCCGTGCTCGGCACGCATCACGGCCTGGGGGCGGCCGGTGTCGGCGCCGCGGGGGCCTTGCTGGTGCTCGTCGTCGCGGTGCTGGCGCCCGCCAGCGGCGCCGTCAGCTCGCCGCCGACAGGAACAACCGGTACGCGGGGTTCGCGCTCTCGTCGCGGTACGGGTAGCCCAGCGTCGCCAGGAACGCCTTGAACGCACGCTTGTCGGCCGCCGGCACCTGGATGCCGACCAGGATCCGCCCGTAGTCGGCCCCGTGGTTGCGGTAGTGGAAGAGCGAGATGTTCCACTCCGGGCTCATGCTGGACAGGAACTTCATCAGCGCGCCCGGCCGCTCGGGAAACTCGAACCGATAGAGCAGCTCGTCCTCGGCCAGCGGGCTCCGGCCGCCGACCATATGCCGCAGGTGCAGCTTGGCGAGCTCGTCGTCGGTCAGGTCGATGGTGGGAAAGCCCGCCGCTTCGCAGGCCTGCGCGATCCGCGCGCCATCGGCGCGGTCGCCCACCTGCACCCCCACGAAGACGTGCGCGGCATGGGCGTCGGCGATGCGGTAGTTGAACTCGGTGATGTTGTGGTGCCCCACCAGCGCGCAGAAGCGGCGGAAACTGCCGCGCTCCTCGGGGATGGTCACGGCGAACACCGCTTCCCGCTGCTCGCCGATCTCGGCGCGTTCCGACACGAAGCGCAGCCGGTCGAAGTTCATGTTGGCGCCGCAGGCCACGGCCACCAAGGCCTGGTCGCGGATGCCGGTGCGCTCGACATAGGCCTTGAGCCCCGCCACGCTCAGCGCCCCGGCCGGCTCCAGGATCGAGCGCGTGTCCTGGAACACGTCCTTGATCGCGGCACAGACGGCGTCGGTGTCGACCACCACGATCTCGTCGACCAGCGCGCGCACGATGCGGAAGGTCTCCTCGCCCACCTTCTTGACCGCGGTGCCGTCGGAGAAGAGCCCCACGTCGGCCAACTCGACGCGGCGCCCGGCGGCGATCGAGCGCGCCATCGCGTCGGAATCGGTGGTCTGCACGCCGATCACGCGGATGTCCGGTCGCAACTGCTTGACGTACGCCGCGACGCCCGCGATCAGCCCGCCGCCGCCGATGGCGCAGAAGATGGCGTGGATCGGCGCCGTGTGCTGGCGCAGGATCTCCATCGCGATGGTGCCCTGGCCGGCGATCACGTCCGGGTCGTCGAAGGGGTGCACGAAGGTCAGGCCTTCGGCCGCCTGCAGGGTCAGCGCATGGGCGTAGGCGTCGCTGTAGGAGTCGCCATGCAGCACCACCTGCGCGCCGCGCCCGCGCACCGCGTCCACCTTGACCTGCGGCGTGGTGACCGGCATGACGATGACCGCGCGGCAGTCCAACCGCTGCGCCGCCAGCGCCACCCCTTGCGCGTGGTTGCCGGCGCTGGCGGCCAGCACCCCGCGCGCCAGCTGCTCCGGCGCCAGGTGCGCCATCTTGTTGTAGGCGCCGCGCAGCTTGAACGAGAACACCGGCTGCTCGTCCTCGCGCTTGAGCAGCACCCGGTTGCCCAGGCGCGCCGAAAGCGCCGGGGCGGCATCGAGCGGCGTTTCGTGCGCGACGTCGTAGACCTTGGCGGTCAGAATCTTCTTGAGATAGGACGAGAACATCCGGCCATTATAAAAAGGGGTTGGATTCCGACCCTCGGAGGATCGACCCATGCCACCTTCGTCCCCGCAGCCCGTGGTCCCGCCGCGCGTGGACCCGCACGTTGCGGCCTCGCGTCCGTCGCCCGGCTGCCCGCTGTGCGAAGGCGACACCGGCGACGTGGTCTGGCGCGATGCGCGCTTGCGCGTCGTGCTGCCCGACGAGCCCGACTTTCCCGGCTTCACGCGCGTGATCTGGGACGCCCACGTGGCGGAGATGACCGACCTGGCGACCGCGGAGCGCGACCGGATGATGCGCGTGGTGTGGGCCGTCGAGGCCGCCCAGAGACGGGTGCTGGTCCCGGTCAAGGTCAACCTGGCCAGCCTGGGCAACATGGTGCCGCACCTGCATTGGCACGTGGTGCCGCGATGGCCGCAGGACACGCGCTTTCCGGGATCGCCTTGGAGCGCGCCGCGCGACGGCGCCGATGCGCACGCGGCCCGTGCCCTGCACGACGAAGTCCGTGCGCGGCTGCCGCTCTACCGCGACGCGCTGGCCGAGGCACTGGCCGCCCTGCCGCCCGACTGACCCCGCTCAGCGCCGTTGCATCAGCCCATCGCGCGTCTTCGCGTAGTCCGCGGCGCGCGGCCCGCCGATCGCCACCGCGCGATCCGCCGCGGCCAGCGCCTCGTCATGGCGGCCCAGTTCGCCCAGCACGTGGGCCAGGTTGTTCCACGCATCCGCGAAGCGCGCGTCCTGCTCGACCGCCCGGCTCCAGGCCGCGGCCGCGGCCGTGCGGTCGCCCTTGGCATACGAGACGTTGCCCACGCCCAGCAACGCGATCCGGCTGTCGGGCCATTTCCTCAACGCCGCCTCGTATCCCGCTGCGGCCGCCGATGGCTGCGTCCGCTCCAGGCCGGCGACGGCCGCGACGAAGGCGTCTTCGCGCGCCGTGGCGGGCAGCCGTGACGGCGGCAGCGCCACGAAGGCCCATCCGTCGCCACGCATCCAGGTGCGCTCGAAGGCGTGCAGCGACATCTCGAGCGCGGGCGTCAGGCCCGAATGGAGCGTGATCGTCTCCCGGTCGAGGTCGTAGCCGACGGCCACCGCGTAATGCCAGATCGGTGCGGCCGCCAACGACAGGTTCTGCAGCACGACCACCGGATGCCCCGCGGCGATCTCGGCCAGCACGTCGGCCAGCCTCGGCCCGATCAGGGTCGGCGCCAGCCCCAGCCGCCGCGCACCGGCGAGCATCTCGGCCTGCAGGGCGCCATTGCGCTCCGGGAGCCACACCAGCGGCACCAGGGCCTGCGGCGTCGTCGGCACGCCGGCGTCGACGGCCGCCATGGCCAGCGCCGCCGGGCCGCATTGGTAGTCGGACTGAGCGAAAAAGGGCACGCGGTGCACGAGCCGATCGTCGCGCGCCGGCAGGGTGGTGGCCGGCGAACCGGACGTGGCCGGGACGACTGCCGCCCGCGACGCCAGCAGTGCGCCGGCCTGCGGCGCCGCGCATCCGGCCAGGCCGGCCGACAGCGCCAGGCAGGCCGACAGCCAACGCATGCCGCGTGCGCCGCGCCCGGGTCCGGCCCGGCGCCGGGCAGGCGTGCGCGGCTCCTTCAACGCATCGAGCGGGTGAACGGGAAGACCTTGGTGAGCCCCAGGATGTCCGTCACCAGCAGGATCACGAACACGGCCAGCAGCACGCCGACCACCGAGCCGCCGGCCGGAAGCTCGCCGATGCGGCTCGCCAGCCGGGAGGCCTCCTCGTCGGTCAGCGCATCCACGCGCGCTTGCACTTCGATCGGATCGACGCCGCGCGCTTGCAGCTGCGTGCGCACGTCCTCGCGCGCGAGCAACGCGCGCACCGTGTCGCGCGACGATGGCGCGACCGCTTGTTCGGTGCCGATGATCGCGGCCTGCGCGGGCATCGGGGTGGCGGTCCAGATCAGCGACACGGCCAGCGTGGTGGCCAACAGGCGACGTACGGTGCTCAAGGAATTCTCCTCGCGGAAGGGGCGACGACAACTGGGGACGACGACAGCGGCCGTAGCATATTGCAGGCCTGCCCACCGCCACCAGCCGCCCGCCCCGCGCCGAGGCCGCGCCGCTCGGGCCGTGCGCCAGCGTCGCGGAGCCGCTGAGCCGCGCTACGCTACCATCCTGCCCTTCCCGAACCGCGCAGCGAGCCTCATGGCAGGAATTGAACGCGACACGCCCGTGCCCGTCGACATCGTGCTGCACGCCAAGTCGCGCGTGCTCGAACTGGCCTATGCGGACGGGAGCCGGTACCGCTTGCCCTTCGAGCTGCTGCGCGTGCTCAGTCCGTCCGCCGAAGTGCGCGGCCACGGCCCCGGGCAGGAGACGCTGCAGGTCGGCAAGCGCGGGGTGACGATCGTCGAGCTGGAGCCGGTCGGCAACTACGCGGTGCGGCCGGTGTTCTCCGACGGCCATTCCACCGGGATCTATTCATGGGACGTCTTGTGGCGACTGGCCAAGGATCAGGACACGCTGTGGGCCGATTACCTCGCGAAGCTGGAAGCGGCCGGCGCCAGCCGGGACCCGGACCCGGGCCTCTCCGCGACCGCCGTGTCGCGCACTTGAGCCCGCGGCCATGAGCGATCAAGACGGCCGCGGCGCGCCGGACAAGCCGCCGGGCATGGTCGACTTCGGCTTCCAGGCGGTGCCCACCGGCGAGAAGGCCCAGCGCGTGCGCGGCGTGTTCGACTCCGTCGCGTCGAACTACGACCTCATGAACGACCTGATGTCGGGCGGCCTGCACCGGCTCTGGAAGCGCTTCACCATCGAGCAGGCCGACGTGCGGCCCGGCATGCGCGTGCTGGACGTGGCCGGCGGCACGGGCGACTTGGCGCGCGCCTTCGCCCGTCGCACCGGCGACCCGTCCGCGGTCTGGCTCACCGACATCAACGCGTCGATGCTGGCGGTGGGCCGCGACCGCCTGATCGACGACGGCATGCCGTGCCCGGTGGCCCAGTGCGACGCCGAGCACCTCCCGTTCGCCGATGGCAGCTTCGATCGCGTCACGGTGGCCTTCGGTTTGCGCAACATGACCGACAAGGTCGGCGCCATCACCGAGATGGGGCGCGTGCTGCGCCCGGGCGGCAAGCTGCTGGTGCTGGAGTTCTCGCGCGTGTGGAAGCCGCTGGAGCGGCTCTACGACACCTATTCTTTCCAGGTGCTGCCACGCCTGGGCCGCTTGGTGGCGGGCGACGCCGACAGCTACCGTTACCTGGCCGAGTCCATCCGCATGCATCCCGACCAGGAGACGCTGGCCGGCATGATGCGGCAGGCGGGCCTCGAGCGGGTGCGCTGGTTCAACCTGGCCGGCGGGGTGGTGGCCCTCCATGAGGGCTGGCGCCTCTAGACCGCCGTCCAGGAGGAGGCACGGCGCTTGCCGGGATCGTGGAAGGCGTCGTAAGGGCCCGTCGCCCGGCCACGACCCAACGGCGTCCGTCCAATATCGACCGGCCCCGCGGTGGGCTCAGTCGGTCCGAGGCCGGGCGCGGATCAGGGTCTACCCGGATTTCCCTGCCGGCGGTACGGTCCGCTCTTGCAGCGTGCTGTCATTGCCTCAAAATGGGGTGCTGGGGCGTCGCCCTGGCATTCGTTTTCATCGCGCGCTTGCCGCGCTTCCTTTCGCGACAGGGCATGGCTATGAAGAAGTGGACGGTTCTCCCGATGCTCGCCGCCGTGGCGGCGCTCACGGTTGCGGTGCCGGCGGACGCCAAGCGCATGGGTGGCGGTCGCTCGATCGGCAAGTCGTCGACCACCATGCAGCGCGACGGGACGCCCCCGACGCCCGCGCAGGCGCCGTCGGCTGCGCCTGGTGCCGCTGGTGCGGCCGCTTCCCCGGCGTCGCCCGCCATGCGACAGGCCGCGCCCGCCGCGGCCGCCGCGCAGCAGGCCGGCCGCAGCCGTTGGATGGCCCCGCTGGCCGGCATCGCCGCCGGCCTCGGGCTCGCGTGGCTGGCCAGCTCGCTGGGCTTCGGCGAAGAGCTCGCCAGCATGATGCTGATCGGCCTGGCCATCATGGCGGCCCTTGCGCTGTTCGCCTTCCTGCGCACCCGCCGCAACGGCATGGCGGCCGGACCGCGGCCGGCCTACGCCGGCGCGTACCGTACCGACACCCTGGGCCAGGAATCCGCGCCGGGCGGCAACTGGAACCGGTCGTCGGCAGCGGCACCGGCAGCCGCACCGACGCCCGTGTCCGCCAATGACGGCATCGAGCGCAACGCGCTCGGCCAGCCGCTGGCACGCAGTGGCCTGGCGGGTTCGGCCGGTGCCGCGCTGGGCGGCGCAACCGTCGCGGCGCCGGTGGCCACCGGCCGCGTCCCTGCCGGTTTCGACGCCGACGGTTTCGTGCGCAACGCCAAGGTGATGTTCGTCCGGCTGCAGGCCGCGTTCGACGCGTCGGATGTCGGCGACCTGCGCGAGTTCACCTCACCGCAGATGTTCGGCGAGCTCAAGTTGGAGATCGACGAGCGCAGCGGTGCGCGCAACGTGACCGACGTGGTGAGCCTGGACGCGCAGCTGCTGGGCGTCGAGACCGTGGGCGACGAGCACGAGGCCAGCGTTCGCTTCACCGGCACGATCCGCGAAGAAGACGGCACCGCCGGCCCGGCCGCCGAGGCGCATCCCTTCGACGAAGTGTGGGTGCTGACCAAGCCGGTCGTCGGCAGCCAGGGCTGGGTGCTGTCCGGTATCCAGCAGCTGTCCTGACGCGGCACGCATGAGCCGCACGCCCGGCGAGGCCGCCGGCCCACGGTCGGGCCATCACGCGGACGAGGCGGCCGGGCCGGGCGGCGGCCCGCCCGGGGCCAACGCCGGTTCCCAGGGCTCCGGGGCCCTCCCGGAGTTCGCCGATGGCGACGCGACAGGCGGCCCAATGGGCGGCCCAGCGGGCCCGTCCGCCACTGCAGCGCCGGCTCCGACTGAAGCGCCGGCTCCGACTGAAGCATGGCCGGGTGCCGTGGCGGCGCTGCTGGCAGCCTTCAACCATGTCCTCGGCCAGCATGGCTGGGCCCGGGACCGGCTGTCCCCCTACGTAGGGCAGACCCTTCGGGTCGTGATCGGCACGCCGCTCGGCGAGATGGCCGCAGCCGCGGCGATCCGTGCCGACGGCCTGCTCGAGCCCGCGCCCGCCGAGGCCATACCCGCCGTCACGATGCGCCTTCGGCAACCGCTGGACGCGTTGGTGGCCGCAGCCGGCCAAGGTGTCTCCGGGGCCATGCAGCATCTTCGGATCGACGGTGACGCGGGGCTCGCGGCGGCCATCGGGCAGGTCGCGCCGCATCTGCGCTGGGACGCCGAGGACGACCTCGCACGCTTGCTGGGCGATGTCCCCGCCCGGCGCCTCGGTCAATTGGCGGAGCGGGTGCGCGAAGGCCTGGTCGACTTTCGACGCCGGGCCGAGTCCGGCGCCGTGGCGTACTTCGTCCATGAAGAGCCGCAGCTCGTGTCCGCGCCGATGCTCGAAGGCTTCCGCGGATCGGTGCGCATGCTGCGCGACGACCTCGATCGCGTCGAGAAGCGCATCGAACGGCTCGAGCGACAGCCCCGGGCTTGAACGGCCGGTCTCTTCCGAGGTCCGCTTCGCCGGACGAGCCGGAAAAGCGGCGGCAGGGCGTCCAAACAGGCGTAGTCTTTGCTGAATGGGACGTGGTCCCACGAAACTGCTGTCCTTTCTTCCCGATTTGACCCCTGCCTGCAGTCGTCTTCCCTCCGGATGTTCCGGGAGCGGACGATTTTTCCGATGTTGAAGTCGTTCGCGTGCCGACGTGCATCCGATTCGTCACCCACTCCGTACAACCGGAAGGGGAACCGTGCCGCATGCCGCGCCGCCGCCCCATTCCGCTACGGAGACTCGCTTCATGACGTCCCTCGCAACAGCTTCCTCGGCCGCCTTGCGCGGCCTTTTGGTCGTCGGCCTTTCGGCCTCGCTGGCGCCGGCCGCGCTCGCGTCCAGCCACCGGGAGGCGCCCTTCATCGCCAAGATGCCGAAGGTCGATGCGACGGATTTCTACATGTTCCGGAGCTACGAGCCCGGGCGCGCCGGCTTCGTCACGCTGATCGCGAACTACCAGCCTCTGCAGGATCCGTACGGCGGGCCGAACTACTTCACGTTGGACCAGAACGCGCTCTACGAGATCCACATCGACAACAACGGCGACGCGAAGGAAGACCTCACCTTCCAATTCCGCTTCCGCAACACGTCCAAAGACATCGCCCTCAACGTGGGCGGCAAGAGCGTCCCGATCCCGCTGTTCCAGGCGGGCCAGATCACGAGCGTCAACCCCGGCACGCTGAACGTGCGCGAGACGTTCACGGTCGACGTCGTCCGTGGCGATCGCCGCGGCGGCGCGCGCGCGCGCGTGGTCAACGCCGCCGGTGGCGGCGCTGAATTCGACAAGCCCGCGGACTACATCGGCACGAAGACTTTCCCCGACTACGCCGCCTACGCGAACCAGCACCAGTACGCGATCAACGTGCCGGGCTGCGGGACGCCCGGGCGCGTCTTCGTCGGTCAGCGCAAGGACCCGTTCAAGATCGCGGTCGGAGAGATCTTCGACCTCATCAACCTCACGCCGGGCGGTCCGCTCGGACCCGAGAGCGGGAACGCCGACGACCTGGCCGACAAGAACGTCACGTCGATGGTGCTGGAGCTGCCGATCGCGTGCTTGACCGCAGGGAACGAGACGGTCATCGGCGCATGGACGACCGCCAGCGTGCGCCAGGGCCGGCTGCTGCGCGGCCAGGCGAACCCGGGCCTGGACGAGGCCGCGGTGGTCGGCGGACCGTGGGTCCAGGTGTCGCGCCTGAGCAATCCGCTGGTCAACGAGGTGGTGATCGGGTTGCGCGACAAGAACAAGTTCAATTCGTCGAAGCCGGTGAACGACGCGGCGAACTTCGCGGACTACGTCACCAACCCGACCTTGCCCGCGCTCATCCAGACGTTGTTCCCGAGCGCGACCGCGCCCACCAAGTTCCCGCGGACCGACCTCCTGGCCGCTTTCCTGACGGGCCTCAGCCCGAAGGCCGGCAACTTGAACAAGCCGGCCAACGTGGTTCCGGCCGAAATGCTGCGGCTGAACACCGCGGTGCCGCCGACGGCAGCGGCGACGCAGAGCCGGCTCGGTGTCGCGGCCGGCGACAACGCGGGCTTCCCGAACGGACGCAGGCCCGGTGACGACGTGGTGGACATCGCGCTTCGCGTGGTGATGGGCGCGCTGTGCCAGTTGACGGGTCCCACGGACGCGCTGAACGTCGGTTGCGCCCCGGGCGATGCGCCGGCCGGCGGCTTGGCGTTCACGGACGGGGTGCTGACCCAGGCGAGCCAGTATCCGACCGCCTTCCCCTATCTCCTGACGCCCCTGCCCGGCTCGCCCACGCCGGTCTCGGCACCCTGAGCGGAGCGACGCGCATGAACGCCTTTCATCGTGCCCGCCCGATCGTCCGTGGCAGCCGCGCCGTGCTGCTCTCCCTGTTCGTCGTCGCTGCCGCCGCCTGCGGGGGCAGCGACGACGACGGTGGCTCCGGCGGCTCCGGCGGCATCGCCGCCGGGCCGACCGTCCCCGCGTCGGCGGGCGAGTCGTCGGCCGGCTTCCTGGACTACCTCAGAGCCTTGATCGCGCTCGGCGGCGACGAGACGAGCGAGCCCAAGGACTTGGGCAACCTGGCGTCGCCGCCGGCGGACGAGACCTCCGAGCCTTCGCCGATCTCGTGAACATGGGCGAGCGACTCGCGGCGGCGCTGGTCACCGTCGTGCTGGTCGCCGTCGCGCCGATGGGACACGCGGCCAACGCCGCGTTCGTCCCGTCCGAAGACGCGACCGTCGTGGAGACCCTGCCCGGCGGAGGGCGCGAGCGCAGCTTGAAGGCGTTGCGCGCGGCCCTGGCGCGCCGGCCCGGCGATCAAGCGCTCGCGCTCCGCACGGCGCAGTCGGCGATCGAGCGGTCGCGCGCGACGGGCGATCCCCGCTACCTGGGCTGGGCCCAGGCGGCGCTCGGGCCATGGTGGTCGGGCAGCGACCCCGACGTGCTGCTGCTGCGCGCCACGATCCTGCAGAGCCGCCACGAGTTCGAGGCGGCGCTGGCGGACCTGCGCCGCGTGCTCGCCGCCCGGCCCGCCGATGTCCAGGCATGGCTCACGCGCGCGACGGTGGAGCAGACCATGGGCCGGGCGCGCGACGCGCTCGCCAGTTGCGAGCGCTTGCTCGCGCTCTTGCCGGGCTTGGTGAGCGAAGCCTGCGCCGCGGACGCACGCAGCCTGATGAGCGATCCCATGCCCATCTATCGCGACCTGGCGACCCGTGTCGACGCACCGTCGGCCGAGACGGTCGAGCCACGCCTGCGCGCCTGGGTCCATACGGTGCTGGCCGAGCTCGCCGAGCGGGCAGGGTCGGCGGCGGATGCCGAGCGGCACTACCGGACCGCGCTCGCGCTCGCGCTCGCGCCGGACTTGTACCTGCGGTCGGCGTATGCCGACTTCCTGCTCGACGCCGGGCGCCCGCGCGAGGCGCTCGACGTCGTCGCGGGACCGGCGAGCGACGCGCCGTCGACGCTCGACGCGCTGCCGGACGCGACGCTGCTGCGCTTGGCGATCGCGCGCCAGGCGGCCGGCGACCCCGGCGCCGCAGCCGCGGCGGCCGCGATGCGCGAGCGTTTTGCCGCTGCCCGGCTGCGCGGTGACGACACGCACGCGCGCGACGAGGCCCGCTTCGCGCTGGCGATCGACCGGGATCCGCGCCGCGCCGCGCAGTTGGCCGCGCGCAATTGGGACACGCAGCGAACGCCTGTCGACGCGCGCATCGCGCTCGAAGCCGCGCACGCCGCCGGTGCCTCGGAACTGGCTGAGGCGGTCGGACGCTTCGTCCGCGACACCGGGCTGCGCGACCGTCGCTTGCCGCAGTCCGCGACGGCGGTCGGCAAGGCGGGTCGCGCATGACCGCGAGGGCAGTCCTTTCCGCGCTGGCCTTCGCGTCGGCCACGCTGGTCGGCTGGGCCGTGCCGACGTCGGTCATGGCGCACAAGGCGAGCGACGCCTATCTCGACATCGCGGCGCGCGAGGATCGGGTGCAGGTCCAGTGGGACATCGCGCTGCGCGACCTCGACGCCGCCCTCGACCTGGACGCGGACCGCGACGGGCGCCTGACCTGGGCCGAAGTGCGGGCACGCCATGCCGACACGGCGGCCTTCGCGCTGCGCTCGCTGGGGCTGTCCACCGCCGCGGGCGACTGCGTGCACCAGGCGACGACGCAGGCCCTGCGACGCCGCACCGACGGCACCTACGCGGTGCTCTCGTTCGAGTCGCGCTGTCTGTCGCGTGCCGATCCGTTGACGTTGCGCTACCGCTTGTTCGAGTCGGTCGACCCCTCCCATCGCGGCATCGTCCGCGTCGGAGGCGACCGGACCGAAGGCGTCGCGGCGGCCGTGGTGGCGCCGGAGGACACGGCGGTCGAGTTGCGGCCCCTGGCGCCGGGCGACGCCGCGAGCGGCTTCGGCAGCTTCGTGAAGCTCGGCATCGAGCATGTGCTGGCCGGCTGGGACCACCTGGCGTTCCTGTTCGCGTTGCTGCTGCCGGCAGTGCTGCGGCGCGTGGACGGCCGCTGGGTGCCCGCGACCAGTGCCGGCGCGAGCGCGCGCAGCGTGGTGGCCATCGTCACCGCTTTCACGTTGGCGCATTCGATCACCTTGGCGCTGGCCGTGGTCGGCGGCCTGCGCCCGCCCGACGCGATCGTCGAGCCGGCGATCGCGGCGAGCGTGGTCCTGGCGGCGCTGCACAACCTGTGGCCGTTGGGCTGGGCGCGTCAATGGCAGCTCGCCTTCGGCTTCGGGTTGATCCACGGATTCGGTTTCGCCGGTGCGCTCGAGGAGGTCGGGCTCGACCGCGCATCGATGGCTGCAGGCCTGCTCGGCTTCAACCTCGGGGTCGAGCTCGGTCAGCTGGCCGCCGTGGCGGTCGTGCTGCCGCTCTGCTGGCTGGCGCGCCGCCATCGCTTGTACCGCGGTGCGGCCCTGCCCGTGCTTTCGCTCGCGCTCACGGCCTTCGGCCTGATGTGGCTCGTCGAGCGCCTCTTCGACTTTAGGATCCTTCCCGCGTGAACACGACATCGAGAGTCGCTTGCGCCGCAGGCGTGCTCGCCGCACTGGCGACGTCGCCCGTGGCGCGGGCCGATGGGCTGCGCCCGCCGCCGCTCTTGGCCCAGGCGGAGCCGGCCGCGGATCCGGCCGCGGATCCGCCGGAGGTCGTCGTCCGCGGACACTACGACAACGCGGTCGGCACTTCCGATGCGGCATCGCAAGGACGCATCGGCGCCAACCTGCTGCGCAGCCGCCCGCCGCTGCGGCCGGCCGAGGTGCTGGAGTTCGTCCCCGGGCTCGTGGTCACCCAGCACTCGGGCGACGGCAAGGCCAACCAATACTTCCTGCGCGGGTTCAACCTGGACCACGGCACCGACTTCGCGACCAGCGTGGCCGGCGTGCCCGTGAACCTGCCCACCCACGCGCACGGCCATGGGTACACCGACCTGAACTTCCTCATCCCGGAGCTGGTCGACCGCATCGACTACCGCAAGGGGCCGTACTACGCCGCAGGTGGCGATTTCTCCTCGGCCGGATCGGCCGACATCCTGCTGCGTGATCGGCTGCCGGGCCCGCTGGCGCAGCTCACCCTCGGCCGCTGGGGTCACCAGCGGGTCCTGGCCGCCGCGTCGCCTCGCCTGGACAACGGCGCGACCTTGCTCGCGGCCTTCGAAGCGCAGCGGGCCGACGGGCCCTGGGAGCGGCCCCAGGACCTGCAACGCGTCAACGGCGTGCTGCGCCTGTCGGGCCGCTTCGGCGGCGATGCGCTGTCGATGACGCTGATGACGTACGACGGGCGCTGGAACGCCACCGACCAGGTGCCGCTGCGTGCGGTGCAGGGCGGCCTGATCGGGCGCTTCGGCACCCTCGACCCGACCAGCGGGGGCGACACCGGGCGCACGAGCCTGTCCGGGCAGTGGCGGCGGCAGCTCGGCGACGGCTTCGTCGAGGCCAGCGCATGGGCGCTGCGCTACCGGCTGGACCTGTATTCCAACTTCACCTACGCGCTGGACCGTCCCGACACGGGCGACCAGTTCCTGCAACGCGACCGCCGCACGGCGGCGGGCGGCCAGCTGCGCCGGCTCTGGGTCGGCAGCCTGGCCGGAGCGCCCGTCACCACCGAGGTGGGCTTCCAGGTCCGTCATGACCGGATCGGCGTGGGCTTGGCCGACGCGGTCGCGCGCGAAGTGACGGCCGTGGTGCGGGATGATCGCGTGCGGCAGACCAGCGTCGCGCTGTATGCGGAAAACTCGGTGTCTTGGACGTCGTGGCTGCGCACGGTGCTGGGCGTGCGCGCCGACCGCTTCGCCTTCGACGTGGCCGGCGCGCCGGAGAACTCCGGGCGCTCGGACGCGCACCTCGTCTCACCGAAGTCTTCGCTGATCCTCGGGCCGTGGGCGCGCACCGAGCTGTTCCTCAACTGGGGGCAAGGTTTCCACAGCAACGACGCTCGCGGCACGGTCGCCCGCGTCGACCCGCGCACGGGCGATCCGGTGGCCCCCGTGCCGGGGCTGGTCCGCACCCGCGGTCACGAGATCGGCTTGCGCACCGAGGCGCTGCCCGGCTTGCAGAGCTCGCTCGCGGCCTGGTGGCTGGACATCGGCAGCGAACTCGTCTTCGTGGGTGATGCGGGCACGACCGAGCCGAGCCGGCCGAGCCGCCGCCGCGGCCTGGAGTTCAGCAACCGCTGGATTCCCGCGCCGTGGCTGCTGGTCGATCTCGACATGGCATGGTCCAGGGCCCGCTTCGCCGACGACGATGCCGCCGGCCCCTTCGTGCCGGGGAGCGTCGCGCGCGTCGTGTCGGCGGCGGTCTCGGTGCGCGATCTGGGCGCGTGGTCGGGCAGCCTGCAGCTGCGCCATCTCGGGGCCCGGCCACTGACGGAGGATGGCGAAGTCCGCTCGCGGCCGACCACCCTCTTGAACATGCGCCTGGGCTACCGCGTCTCGCGGTCGGTGGACGTCTTCCTGGACGTGTTCAACCTGCTCGGGCGCCGCGCCAGCGACATCGAGTATTTCTATCCGTCGCGCCTGCGGGGCGAGTCGGCGGCCGTCAGCGACGTGCACTTCCATCCGGTGGAGCCGCGCGCGTTGCGAGCCACGCTGCGGATGTCGCTCTAGGCGGCTGCTCGGCCCCCGCCCAGTCGAACCGGCGCCGACACGAAGCCCCTGAAGCGCGCTCGCCGCGCGCGCAGCGCCTTGCCGGCCGGCGCGTACCCCGGAAAGCGCGCCAGGAACCGGCCGATCGCCACCTTGCCTTCCAGGCGGGCCAGCGACAGGCCGGCGCACTGGTGGACGCCGAAGCCGAAGGCCAGGTGCCGATTGGGCGTGCGCGCGATGTCCAGCCGATCGGGATCGGGAAACTGCGCCGGGTCGCGGTTGGCCGCGCCGATGCAAAGATGCACGGGCGTGCCTGCCTCCAACGCCTGCCCGCCCACCTCGCACGCGACGGTGGTGATGCGGTTGCCGAGCTGGTTGGAGCTCTCGAACCGCAGGAATTCCTCGATCGCCGATTCCAGAAGCGCTTCGCCGCCCGGCGTGCCCAGGGCGGCCAGCAGCCGGGCCCGCTCCTGAGGCCAGGCGGTCAGTGCCATCAGGCCGTTGCCGATCAGGTTGGTCGTGGTCTCGTGGCCGGCGTTGAGGATGAAGACGCAGTTCTGGAGCAGCTCGCGCTCGGAGAGCGGCTCCGCGTCGGGCTCGCCCTGGATCAGCCGGGTGAGCACGTCCCGCGACGGATCGCCCGGTCGTCGGCGCCGGTCCGTGACCAGTCGCCTCAGGTAGTCGGTGAATTCCAGCACCGCGCGGTTGCCGGCGTCCAGCTGCGCGGGCGTCAACACCGGCTCCAAGGCACCCAGGATCGCTAGCGACCATGCCCGCAGCGGCCCGCGGTCCTCGTGGGGCACGGCGAGCAGGTTGCCGATGACTTCCACGGGGATCGCGCTGGCGAAGTGCTCGACCAGATCCACCGTGCCGCCGGCGCGCTCGCGTTCGTGCATCGCGTCCAGCAACCCGTCGACCAGCCGCACCAGGTCGGGCTCCAGCGCGGCGATCGCCCGGACCGTCAGCGCGCCCATGATCGGGCGACGCACCCGGGTATGCATGGGGGCGTCGTTGAACACGAGGCTGGTCGTGTGGTGCTCGTAGAGCGGGGAGTCGCCGTATTTCGGCAGGAACTCCCGGCGCTTGTCGGAGCTGAAGCCGCGGGCGTCCCGGTACACCGCCTGCACGTCCGCATGGCGGGTCAGGAACACCGAGCCGTCGGGCAGGCGCTTGACCGGCGCATGCTGCCGCAAGGCGCGGTATGTCGGGAAGGGGTCGTCGTAGAAGGCGTCCGGCAGCGCGCGCAGGTCGAAGCGCGCGGCTAGCTCGGCGTCGGAGTCGGTCATGGCCATCCGCCATCATCGCGCTTGGCGCGCGTCGTGTCGAACCACCGCCGGCGCTCGCTGTAGGACTCGTCCGATGGCCTGCGCGCCGGGCGCGCCGCTAGTATCTGTTTCGATCCATGCCCGGCAAGGCGGCCCGAAGGCTCCGCGCGCGGTGTGTCCCCCTGTCGCGCCATGCCTCGCCGCTCGAGATTCCCGCTGTCTTCCCCTTCGCGTCTTGCGTTCCGCCCTTCCATGTTCCCGATGGCCGCCGACGCCGGCATGACCGCCGCGTGAGTGGCGAAGCGATCTTCACGGGCCAGGCGGCCCAGGCGTTGGACCTGCACGAGCCGCAAGCGTGCGCCAGCGAGCCCATCCAGATCCCCGGCGCGGTCCAGCCGCGCGGCGTGCTCCTGGCGCTGGCGGCCGACGGGCGATCGATCGCGCAGGCCAGCGACAATTCCGCCGCGGTGTTGGGCGTCGCACCCACCGCGTTGCTGGGCATGCCGCTGTCCGCGGTCGCTGGCGAGCCGATCGCGCAGTCCCTGGCCGAACTGGCGCAGCGGGGCGTCCTCGACACGGCGCAGCGCAGCCTGGGCGCCCTGCCGGCGTCCGGCGGGCGCCTGTTCGACGCGCTGGCGCACCGCCACGACGGCGTGACCATCGTGGAGCTGGAGCCGGCCAGCGACGGTCCCATGGGCTTCACGGCGTTCCATCCGGTGGTGCGGCAATTCGTCGGGCGCCTGCAGCCTGTCCGCGACCCTGGCGAGCTCGCTCGCATCGCGGCGGCCGAGTTGCGGGCGCTCACCGGCTTCGACCGCGTGCTGGTGTACCGCTTCGATGTCGATTGGCACGGCCACGTGGTGGCCGAGGACCGCGGCGACCGCTTGCCGTCGTATCTGGGCTTGCGCTTTCCGGCCTCCGACATCCCGAGGCAGGCGAGGGAGCTCTACCTGCGCAATCCGTCTCGGCTGATCGCCGACGCGGATTACCGCCCGGCCGGGCTGGTGCCGCTGCTCCATCCCGACACCGGGCGGCCGCTGGACCTGTCTTTCGCGGCCCTGCGCAGCGTTTCGCCGGTGCACCTGGAATACATGCGCAACATGGGCACGGCCGCGTCGATGTCGCTGTCGCTGGTGGTCAAGGGCCGGTTGTGGGGGCTGGTGGCGTGCCACCACGCCGAGCCGCGCGCGCTGTCCTTCGAGCTGCGCAGCGCCTGCGACCACCTGGCCCAGGTGCTGTCGCTGCAGATCGAGTCCAAGCAGGACAACGCCGAGGCCGACCGGCGGCTGGTGCTGCGCGGCGCGCTCGTGCGCCTGCTGGCCAAGCTCGCCGAGGGCGAGGACGTGATCGACGGGTTGGAGCGCAACGCGAGCGAGCTGCTTTCCTTCGCGCACGCCGACGGCGCGGCGATCCTGTATCGGGGCCGGCAGGTGCTGTTGGGCCGCACGCCGTCGATCGAGCAGGTGCAGGCGCTGGTCGACTGGCTGTCGGGTTCGCCGCGACGCGACGTGGTGGCCGTGGACAACCTGTCCGCCGCCTGTCCCGGAATCGACGTGTCCCCCGACGTGGCCGCGGGGCTGATGGCCGTGCCGATCTCCAGCCTGCACCGCGATTACGTGATCTGGTTCCGCCGCGAGGCGGTGCGCACCATCGCCTGGGCGGGCGATCCGGCTAAGCTCGCCGCCGCGCCCGGCCAGCCGGATCGACTGCACCCGCGCGCCAGCTTCGACGCATGGAAGCAGGTGGTGCATGGTCATTGCCACGCGTGGCGCGCCAGCGAAGTCGACGCCGCCGGCGAGTTCCGCGTTTCGATCGTCGACATCGTGCTGCGACGCGCCGAGGAGATGGCCGACCTGACCGACGAGCTGCAGACGGCCAACGCGGAGCTCGAGGCCTTCTCCTACTCGGTGTCGCATGACTTGCGCGCGCCGCTGCGTCACGTGGCCGGCTACGCCGACCTGTTGATCGAGATGGAAGGAGCCCGCCTGAGCGAGCGTGGACAGCGCTTCGTGGCCAACATGGCCGACGCGGCGCAATACGCGGGCCGGCTGGTCGACAGCCTGCTCGCGTTCTCGCAGATGGGTCGGGCCGCCCTGCAGCCGGTGCGGGTGGAGCTGCGCGCGCTGGTCGACGAGATCATCGCCGGCCTGTCGACCGGGCGCGGTGCCGAGCCCGACCGTGCGGTGCAATGGCGCGTGGGCGCGCTGCCCCGCGTCCACGCCGATCCCGCGTTCCTCCGCCTGGCCCTGGAGAACCTGCTGTCCAACGCGCTCAAGTACAGCCGCAATCGCACCCCCGCCCTCATCGAGGTCGGCGCCGACGACCAGGACCCCGCCGAGCACCGCGTCTTCGTGCGCGACAACGGCGTGGGCTTCGACATGCGCTACGCCCACAAGCTCTTCGGCGTCTTCCAGCGGCTGCACCGGATGGAGGATTTCGAGGGGACGGGCATCGGCCTTGCGAACGTGCGCCGCATCGTGGCCCGCCACGGCGGGCGCACCTGGGCCGAGGGCGTGCCGGACCAGGGCGCCACGTTCTGGTTCGCGCTGCCGCGCCGCCCCGAGGATTGAGGACCGAGGACCATGCTCAAGCCGATCCTGCTCGTCGAAGACAACCCGAAGGACCTGGAGCTGACGCTGCTGGCCCTCGAGCGCAGCCAGCTGGCCAACGAGGTGATCAGCGTGCGCGACGGCGCCGAGGCGCTGGACTACCTGCACCAGCGCGAGGCCTGGTCGCAGCGGGCCCCCGGCAACCCGGCCGTCGTGCTGCTCGACCTGAAGCTGCCCAAGGTCGATGGGCTGGAGGTGCTGCAGGCGGTCCGCGCCTCGCCGACGCTGCGCAGCGTCCCGGTGGTGATGCTCACCGCGTCGCGCGAGGAGACCGACCTGTTGCGCAGCTACGCCCTGGGGGTCAACGCGTACGTCGTCAAGCCGGTGGATTTCCGCGATTTCGTGAACGCCATTTCGGACCTGGGCATCTTCTGGGCGGTGCTCAACGAGCCGCCGCCCGGCTCGGTCCGCGCACGGCGCGCGGGGGTCGACGATGCGCATTGATCCTTCCCGGCCCGGCCGCGAGATCGACGTCCTGTGGCTGGAGGACAGCCCGCTGGACGCCGAGCTCGGCACGGTGCGGCTGGAACGCGCGGGCTTTCGTCCGCGCATCGATCGGGTCGATGGCGAGGCGGGCTTCCGCGAGGGGCTGTCGCGCCGCTACGACTTGGTGCTGGCGGATTTCTCGCTGCCGGGCTTCAGTGGCGCCGAAGCCCTGGACATCGCCCGCGCGCTGGCCCCGGACACGCCCTTCGTGGTGGTGTCGGGCATGCTGGGCGAGGAGCACGCGGTCGAGATGCTCAAGCGCGGCGCCACCGACTACGTGCTCAAGCAACGGCTGGAGCGCCTGCCGATGGTGGTCGAGCGGGCGCTGGCCGAAGCCGCCGAGCGGCGCTCGCGGATCGCGGCCGAGCGCGCCCTGCAAGCCACCGAGCGCGGCTATCGGGCGTTGGTCGACGCGCTGCGCGACCATGCGGTGATCATGCTGGACCCCTCCGGCCGGATCGGCTCGTGGACACCGGCCGCCGAGCGCATCTTCGGCTGGTCCGCGCACGAGGCGATCGGCCGGGGCAGGGACGTGTTCCTGGCCGAGGACGCCACCGACGCCGACTGGGCGAAGGAGATCGGACAGGCCGTCCAGAGCGGCACCATTGGCGCGCAGCGCTGGATGCGCCGCAAGGACGGCCGTCGATTCTTCGGCAACTGCACCATGAGCGCGATGCGCGACGCCGACGGCCGCTTGGCGGGGTTCTCCAAAGTGGTGCGCGACGCCACCGTCGAGCACCTGGCGGCCGAGCGGTTGGCCGCCGCCAAGGAAGCGGCCGAAGCCGCCAGCCGCGCCAAGGACGAGTTCCTGGCCGTGCTGTCCCACGAGCTGCGCACCCCGCTCGCGCCCGTGCTCATCGCGGTGCGCCTGCTGCGCGACCACGCGTCGCTGTCCGGGCCGCTGCAGTCCACGCTCGAAGTGATCGACCGCAACGTGCGGCTCGAGGCGCGGCTGATCGACGACCTGCTCGACCTCACGCGCATCGCGCAGGGCCGCCTGCTGATCGAGAAGCGCCCGATCGGCGTCGCGCCGCTCATCGAGCGGGTGCTCGAGATGTGCGCCGCCGAGATCGAGGGCAAGCGGCTGGCGGTGACGGTGGACCTGCGCCTGTCGCGCGACACCGTCGATGGCGATGCGACGCGCCTGCAGCAGGTGCTCTGGAACGTCATGCGCAACGCGGTCAAGTTCACGCCGGCCGACGGCAGCATTGACATCGTCGCCTTCCAGCCGAGTCCCGGCACGCTGGCGGTCAGCATCACCGACAGCGGCATCGGCATCGCCCCCGACGCCCTGGATCGGATCTTCGCGATCTTCCAGCAGGCCGATGGCGCGATCGTGCGGCAATTCGGCGGCACCGGCATCGGCCTGTCGATCGGCCGCGCGCTGGCCGAGCTGCATGGCGGCGTGCTGCGGGCCAGCAGCGATGGCGCGGGGTGCGGCGCGACGTTCACGCTGGAGCTGCCGCTGGCCGCCGAGGGCGTGACGGCGCCCAGCGCCGTGGCGCATGCCGCGCCGCTGCCGTCGGCTGGCGCCGCCCGCGTGCTCTTGGTCGAGGACCACGAGGACACCCTGCAGGTGATGCGCCAGATGTTGCATTCGCTGGGCTACGACGTCGTCGCGGCACGGTCGGTCGCCAGTGCGGAGCGCACGCTCGAAGGCGACGACCCGTTCGATGTGCTGGTGAGCGACATCGGCTTGCCCGACGGAAGCGGCTTGCAGGTGGTGCGCGCCTTCCGCGCCCGCCATGCCGAGGCCGGCGCGATCGCGCTGACCGGGTACGGCCGCGAGGACGACGTCCGTCGCTGCCGCGAGGCCGGGTTCAACATGCACCTGACCAAGCCCGTGACGGCCGAGGCGTTGCAGGCCGCCCTCGGCGATGTCGCCCGCCTCGGGCTGCGCGCGCGCCGGGCGTAGGCGCTGCCCGGGACCCTGACGGCGCGAGGGCCGCGGCGGATGCATCCAACGCCGCGCTTGTCTCGTATGGAATCCAAGCGAGCCCGCGTGCGCGCGGGCACCGCTTTGTCGCTTCCCTCGTGTCGATCCTGGAGACTCCTCATGCGCAAGACCAGCTTGTCCCTGTTGCTTTCGATCGGCGTGCTCTCGTTGGCGGGGTGCGCGGCCTCCCCCATGGCCTCTGGCCGCATGGGGACCTTCGTCCAGGACGGACTGCCCGAAGCGGTCAGGGTGCCGGCGGGCCACCGCGTCGCGATGGAAACCGTTGGCGCCGGCCAGGTGACCTACGAATGCCGGGAGCGCACGGGCGCCGCCGGCCACGAATGGGCCTTCGTCGGGCCCGAGGCGGTGCTGGCCGACCGTGCCGGCCGCCGGGTCGGCCGCTACTTCGGCCCGCCCGCCACCTGGGAGAGCATGGACGGTTCGCGGGTGACGGGCGCCCAAGTGGCCGTGGCGCCGGCCGGCGCAGGCAACCTGCCCGCGCAACTGGTGCGGGCGCAACCCGCGGGCGGAACGGGCGCGATGAACCGCGTGAGCTTCATCCAGCGCGTCGCGACTCGCGGCGGCGTGGCACCTGCGGTCGCCTGCGACGCCGCCGGCGTCGGCAAGCGGCAAGTGCTGGACTACCAGGCCGACTACATCTTCTGGGTCGCCAACTGAAGCCCGAGAAAGGGCGCGGGCGCCCGGGGCGCCCCGTTCAGATCGGGTACAAGGCGCCCTGGTAGACCACGGGGCCCGTCGGCGCCCCGGTCGGAGACCCGCCTGGGGGCTCGATGCTCGCCGCCAGGGCGGCGGCGGCCAGCAAGGCCGATGCGTCGCGCACGGGGAGGCGCACGGCATCGGCGCCCGCCTGCACCACGCCCAGCGAGCGCGGCGCGCCGGCAGGCGGCACGGCCCAGAGCTCGATGACCCGATCCGGGCCCATCGCTTCCGGCCGACGCAGCACGCGGGCCACCAGCACGTCGCTGCCGTCGGTGGCACGCTCCAGGCGCAGCGCCACGCCCGCCTGGCCCGTGGCGTCCTGCAACAGCGCCACGCGGATGTCGCCGGCGGTGGGCGGGCCCTGGCGCAGCAGCGCCACGCCGAACGCGATCGCCGCGACGGTGGCGAAGGCGGCCACCGACTGCCACAGGGCCAGGCGCTCCCACCAACGCGCTGCCGTCGCCATGCCAGGCCGTCGGATCGGCGATGCCGCTGGCGCGGATTGCTTCACCACCCCGAACAACCGCCCTTCGATCGCCGTCCACACCGCGGGCGGCGGCGCTTCTTCCGGCAGGCTCGAAGCCAACGGGAGCAGGCGCTCCTGCCAATCCGCGACCGCCCCGCGCACCCGCGCGTCGTCGGCGACGTGCCGCTCGAATCGCGCCCGCGCCCGCCCGCGCATGGTGCCCAGGACGTAGTCGGCCGCCAGCCGGTCGATGAGGTCCTCGTCGCGAAGCCTCATGTGCGAGCCTCCGGCGGCGACGTGCCCTGGAGGCAGGCCTTCAGCGCCAGCAGCCCACGGCGCACCCACGACTTGACCGTGCCCAGCGGCTGGTCGAGCTGCTCGGCCACCTCGGAATGGGACATGCCGTGGAAAAAGGCCAACGCGAGGCCTTGTTGCTGCGGCGCCGGCAGGGCCTGCATGCATTCGCGCACGCGTCGTGCCTCCAGCCCCGCCTGCAGCGCCTCCAGGGGCAGCGGCCGCTCGTCCGGGCGTTGCGCCGCGGCTTCGTCGTCGAGGGGCGCCTCGCCGGCATCGCGCCGGCGCAGCAGGTCGAGGGCGGCGTTGCGGGCGATGGCCGCCATCCACGTCATCGGCGCGCTGCGGTCGCGGTCGTAGCGCGAGGCATGCTGCCAGATGCTGACGAAGCACTCCTGCAGGATCTCCTCGGCCCACGACTGCCGGCCCAACAGCCGCCGAAGCATCGCGAACAGCGTGGGCGACGACAGCTGATAGAGCCGTCCGAAGGCGTCTCGGTCCCCACGAGCGGTGAGCACGAGCAGCCCGGCCAGCTCGTCGCGCCGGGCGGCCCAGGGATCGACCGGAGCAGTCGATTGCGTGCCGGGTGCCGGCGGCGTCGAGGGATGGGCGTCGATCATCGGGCCGAAGGCTACGCGCTGCGCGCCGCAGTGTCGAGGCGGAACGATCAGCCGGGCAGCAGCACGCTGTCGACCACGTGGATCACGCCGTTGGACTGGTTCACGTTGGGAATGGTGACGCGCGAGCCGCGGCCGGCCGCGTCGGTCACCAGGATGTCCTTGCCCGCCATCGTCGCCACGAGCTTGCCGCCCGCGACCGTGTCCAGCATGGCTTTGCCGCCGCCGGCCATGATCCGCTGCTGGAGGTCCGCGGCGTTGATGCGGCCGGCCACCACGTGGTAAGTCAGCACCTGGGAGAGCTTCTGCTTGTTCTCGGGCTTGAGCAGCGTGTCCACGGTGCCGGCCGGCAACATGCCGAAGGCGGCGTTCGTCGGCGCGAACACGGTGAACGGGCCCGGCTGCTTGAGCGTGTCCACCAGCCCGGCGGCCTTGACCGCCGCCACCAGGGTCGTGTGGTCCTTGGAGTTGACGGCGTTGTCGACGATGTCGCGGTTGGCCAGCATGGCCGCGCCCCCGACCATGACCGGGGCGGACATCGGGGCCGTGGTGGTGGCCTGCGCGGCGGAGGCGGCGATCAGGAGGGCGGCGGCGATCAGGGTGCGTTTCATGGAGAAAAGCCTTGTCGGAGTGGAAGAGGGTGTCGCGGTCGGAAGTCATCGCCGGGCCGACGCGATCTCGGCCCTGCTTCCACCCATACGCACGAGCCGTCCGGTCGGATGCACGCCGGCGGCGTTGTATGCATCGCACGTAGCCCGACAAGTCCGTCGGGTTGAAAGGCATGACGACGAAACTCGTGATATCCGTTGCGGTGTGCGCTTGGAGCGGGATTCCGCCACGTTGCACCACGACAATCAACACGAGGAGATGCTCATGACGTTCCGCACCATGGCGGCGGGGGTTTCCGCTGCGCTCGTCCTTGGCGTGCCGGCCCTTGCGGCTGCCCAGCAACAGCCGGCCATGCCGGCCAACATCGACAAGCTCAAGCAGATGAAGGTGTCGGGCACCGACCCCAACCTGCCCACCATTCCGCAGACCGGCCGAAACGCCGACGCCATCCGCGAGAACCTGAAGCGCGTCAAGCTGCCGCCCGGCTTCAAGATCGAGCTCTACGCGATCGTGCCCGACGCCCGGCACATGGCGGTGGCGCCCTTCACCAACATGCTCTTCGTGGGCACCCGCAAGACCAGCGTCTACGCGGTCACCGACCGCAACGGCGACATGGTGGCCGACGAGGTCAAGCCTTTCGCGCCGTCGCTGAAGTTCAACAATCCCAACGGCGTGTGCTGGACCAAGGACGGCTTCCTGATCGTCGCCGAGCACAACCGGGTGCTCAACTTCCCGGCCGCCGAGTTCTTCTACGAAGGTCCGGACGTCGCGGTCATCGAGGTGGTCCCGCAGGGCAAGCTGATCCCGGTGGAAGAGGAGTCCTTCAATCACGGCGCACGCACCTGCCGCGTCGGGCCGGACAACCAGCTCTACATCACGCTCGGCCAGCCCTTTAACGTGCAGCCGCGCGAAAAGCTCAAGCTGTACGACGAAGTGGGCATCGGCGGCATCGTCCGCATGAACGCCTTCGACGGCACCAAGCGTGAAGTCTTCGCCCGCGGCGTGCGCAATTCGGTGGGCCTGGAATTCAACCCCGCCAACGGCCACCTCTGGTTCACCGACAACCAGACCGACGGCATGGGCGACACCACGCCGCCCGGCGAGCTGAACCGCGCCACCCGGGCGGGACAGCACTTCGGCTACCCGTGGCTGGGCGGACGCAGCGTGCGCATCACCGAGCACGGCTACGACAAGGACGCCTTGCCCGCGAACGTCACGCCGCCCGAAGTCGAGATGGAGGCGCACGCGGCCGACCTGGGCCTGGCCTTCTACACCGGCACGCAGTTCCCGGCGCAGTACCGCGGCGGCATCTTCAGCGCCCAGCACGGCTCCTGGAACCGCACCACGCCGATCGGCGCACGCATCATGTTCACCAAGCTCAAGGCGGACGGCTCGGCCGAGAAGACCGAAGTCTTCGCCGACGGCTTCCTCGACGCGCAGACGCGCCGCTACCGCGGCCGCCCGGTGGACGTCGCGCAGCTGCCCGACGGGTCGCTGGTGGTGTCCGACGACTACGCGGGTGCGCTCTACCGCATCTCGTACAGCGGTCAGTGATGCGAAGCGTGCCGACTCTTGCGTGGCCGATGGCATCGGCCGCGCTCGTGACGGCACTGCTGCTGCCGGGCCTCGCGCCCGCGCAGCAGCAGGCGCCCCCGGCCCCGGGCGCCGTGCCGCCCGGGCCCCGACAATCCGCGTTGTGCATCACCTGCCACGGCGAACAAGGCATCAGCACGATGCCTGACGTGCCGCACCTGGCCGGCCAGCCCGAAATCTACCTGCGCGAGCAGCTGCGGGCATATCGTACTGGTCGCCGCCAGCACGAGGTGATGGGAGTGGTCGCCAAGCAGTTGTCCGACGCCGACATCGCCGAGCTGTCCAGTTGGTTCTCCTCGTTCGAGATCGAGGCCCGCGCACGCGCGCGTTGAGGGCGCAGCCCACTTCTGCCGATCCGCCACCGCTCTCGTCTCCGTTCCCGTTCCCGTCTCCGCCGCCGCCTCGGCCCCTCCCATGCACCTTCCTCGTCTCGCGGCGCGCCTTTCGCGCCCGCTGCCTCGCCGGACCGCCACTGCGGTCGCGGCCGCTTTCCTGTTGCCCGGTGCCATCGCGCAGCCCCTGGAGGAAGTGGTCGTCTCCGCCAGCCGCACCGAGCAGAACCGCTTCGACGCGCCGGCCGCCGTGCAGGCCGTCGGCGCGCAGGCCGTCCAGGAGGCCGGCCCGCAGGTCAACTTGTCCGAGTCGCTGAACCGCGTGCCCGGGGTCGTGGTGCTCAACCGCCAGAACTACGCGCAAGACCTGCAACTGTCGATCCGCGGCATCGGCTCGCGCGCCACCTTCGGCATCCGCGGCGTGCGGTTGCTGGTCGACGGCATTCCCGCGTCGATGCCGGACGGGCAGGGCCAGGCTTCCACCATCAGCCTCACCTCGGTCGAACGCATCGAAGTGCTGCGCGGGCCGCTGGCGCAGCTCTACGGCAACGCGGCGGGTGGCGTGGTGCAGGCCTTCACGCGAGACGCGCCGGCCATTCCCGAGGCCAACGCATCGATCTACGCGGGCAGCTTCGGCACGCTGCGCTCCAACGTGCAGCTGGCCGGTCGCGTGGGCGGCACCGGGCTGGTGGTCGACTACGGCACCTTCGAGACCGACGGCTATCGGCGGCACGCCGAAGCCGAGCGCCGTCACCTGAACGCCAAGGTCACCACCGAACTGGGCGGCTGGCGGGTCGACCTGATCGCCAACGTGTTCCGGCAGCCCGTGGGCGAAGACCCCGGCGGCCTGACGCGGGCGCAGTTCCAGGCCGACCCACGCCAGGTCGTGCCGCAGGTGCTGCAGTTCAACGCCCGCAAGTCGGTCGAGCAGGACCAGGTGGGCGTGGTGGCGCAGCGCCGCATCGGCGACGGGCGCCTGCAGCTGCGCGCCTATGGTGGCCAGCGCGACGTCTGGCAGGCGCTGGCCTTCGCCACCAACGGCATCGTGTCGCTGGACCGGGACTATTCCGGCCTGGGGGCGCAGTACTCTGTCGACCGCCGCATCGGCTCGACCCGGCTGACGCTGGCGGCCGGCGCCGAGCACGAGCGACAGCGCGAGAATCGCCGCGGCTTCGACAATGTCGCCGGCGCGCAAGGCACGCTGCGCCGGCTGGAGCAGAACCAGGTCGAGCAGACCGGCGTCTACGCCCAGGCCGATTGGCGCGTGCTGCCCTCGATCAGCCTGGTGGGCGGCGTGCGCACCACGCGCGTGTCCTTCCGCTCCCGCGACCAGTTCCTGGCCGACGGCGACAACGGCGGCTCCATCTCCTATTCGGCGACCAACCCGGTGGCGGGCGTCACCTGGCACGCCAGCGACACGCTCAATGTCTACGCCAACATCGGCCGCGGCTTCGAGACCCCCACCGCGGCGGAGATCGCGTATCGCCCGGGCCTGGCCGCCAACAGCGTGATCGACGGGCTGAACTTCGGGCTGCGGGCCGCGCGCAGCACCCATGCCGAGCTGGGCCTCAAGTGGATGCCCACGCCGTCGCAGCGCCTGGAGGCGGCGCTCTTCTCGATCGACACCGACGGCGAGCTCGTCCCCTTCTCGACCGCCGGCCGCGCCACCTTCCAGAACGCCGGACGAACCCGCCGCCAGGGCGCCGAGCTCAGCTATACCGCGCGGCTGACCGACACGGTGCAGGCGCTGGCCGCGGTCACCGTGCTGGATGCCGAGTTCCGCGACGGCTACACGCGCGTGGGCGGCGCCAGCCGGGTGCCGGGCGGCAACACCATCCCCGGCACGCCGGAGCGCTTCGCGTATGCCGAGCTGGCCTGGCGGCCGAGCGGCGCGTCCGCCGCGGCGGCCACGCCGCCCACCGTGCGGGGCGCAGCGGGCGCCTTCGGTCGGCAAGGCGGCACCCACGTCGCGCTGGAAGTGCTGCACGTCGGCCGGATCTTCGCCAACGACCTGAACACCGAGCAGGCCGACGCGTACACATTGGTCAACCTGCGCGCGGGCCTGGAGCAGCGTTTCGGCGACTGGCGGCTGCGGCAGTTCGTCCGGCTCGACAACCTCGCGGATCGGCGCTTCGCCGGGTCGGTCATCGTCAACGAGGCCAACGGCCGCTTCTTCGAGCCCGGGCCGGGCCGCACGTGGCTGGTGGGGTTGTCGCTCGGCCGAAGCTTCCGATGAACGCCGGGCGGACCCGGAGTGGACCGGCCGAGCGCATGCCGGTCGGTCCGCACCCGGACGCCGCCACGGCGCAGTCGGTGTGGGACCTCTATCCCGCGGTGGCCGCGCTGCCGCAGGCGCAGAGCGAAGCGCTGATGGCGCGCGCGGCGGTGGTCGATCTGCCCGCCGACGCGCTGGTCTTCGACGAGCGCCAGCCATGCACCGGCTTTCCGCTGGTGCTGTCGGGCGCGATCCGCGTGGTGAAGGCAGCGCCCAATGGCCGCGAGCTGCTGCTCTACCGCGTCTCGCCCGGCGAAACCTGCGTGTTGACCACCGGTTGCCTGCTGGGCCGAAGCGACTACGGCGCGCGTGGCGTCACCGAGGCGCCCACCCGGCTGGCGGTGGTGCCGGGGGCCGTGTTCCGGCAGCTGCTGGACGAACCGGCTTTCCGCGATTTCGTGTTCACGGCCTTCAACGACCGGCTGGCCGACACGCTGGCCCTGGTGGAAGAAGTGGCGTTCCGCCGGCTGGACGAACGCCTGGCGGAGCACCTGCTCGGGCGCGGCAACCCGGTGCGCAGCACCCATCAGCAGCTGGCCGACGAGCTGGGCAGCGTCCGCGAGATCGTGACCCGGATCCTGCAAGGCTTCCGGGCGCGCGGCTGGGTGGCGCTGGCGCGCGAGGAGGTGCGCATCCTGGACGCCGCCGCGCTGCGCGCCCACGCCCGCGGCGGGTCGCCGACGATCCCTCCGCGTCGGTGACCCGGGTCACCGACACGACCTGTCCCGGCGCGCTCCAATGGTCTCCCAGGACGGCGCGCGGACCGCGCCCCCCGTCCACGGGCTTGATGGAGCGGATCATGAAACGAAACGTCGGCGGTATCGATCGCACGCTGCGCGTGCTGGCCGGGCTGGTGCTCATCGCGCTGGCCGGCACGGGCGTCGTGGGCGCCTGGGGCTGGATCGGCGTGGTGCCCTTGGCCACCGGGTTGATCGGGTGGTGTCCGGCCTACCGACTGGTCGGCCTGGACACCTGCCCGCTCAGATAGCCTGGTAGACCGCGGACTCGAAGTCGCCGAACAGCCCGATCGCCCTGGGGTCGGCGAACGGCAGTGTCTGCGACACGAAAACGCCGCACACGCCGCGGCTCCGGTCGATCCAGTAGTAGCTGTTGGCCAGCCCCGCCCACGCCAGGCTGCCGGCCGACCGCCCGGTGGGCGCCTGCTCGGTGTTGATCATGAACGACAGGCCCCACTTCTTGCGCATGCCGGGAAACACGTCCACGTCGACCGAAAAGGGCGGCATGGCCGTGCGCATCGGCATGGCGACATCCACCTCGCCGATCGCGTTGGCCGCCATGGTGTCCACCGTTTCGGCGCGCAGCACGCGGGCCCCGTCCAGCTCGCCGCCGCGCAGGATCGTGCGCGCAAAGCGCAGGTAGTCCCCCGCGGTGGAGTACAGCCCGCCACCGCCCATCTGGAATTCCGGCGCCTGGGCCAGCTCGAAGGGGAAGGGCGCCAGCGACCCGTCCTCGGCCCGCGCGTGGATGCTGGCCAGCCGCTCGCGCATCGACGGCGTGATCCGGAAGGCGGTGTCGCGCATGCCCAGCGGCTCGAACAGGTTCGCGCGCAGGTACGTCTCCAGGTCGGTGCCGGCCACCGCCTCCACGGCCTGCCCGGCCCAGTCGATGCCGATGCCGTATTCCCAGCGGTCGCCCGGGTCTGCGATCAGCGGCGTGGTGAGCGCGGCCTTCTGGCAGCCGGTAATGCCGGGCACGCCGGCATGCGCATGCCAGCGGCCCATCTCGGTGTTCCAGATGTCGTAGGTGTGGCCCGAGGTGTGGGTGAGCAGATGGCGGAGCGTGATCGGACGCTGCGCGGGACGAGTGCGCGGCGTGCCGTCCGGCTGGAAGCCCAGCAGCACCTGCGGGTCGGCCAGCTGCGGCAGCACCGTCGAGATGGGTTCGTCCAGCGCCAGGCGCCCCTGTTCGACCAGCTGCATGGCGGCCGCGCCCGTCACCGCCTTGGTCATCGAGGCGATCCATCCCACCGTGTCCAGCGTCATCGGCGCGGGTTTGCCCAGCTCGCGCTTTCCGTAGGCGCCCTGGTAGACCACGTCGTCTCGCGTCGCGGCCATCGCGACCACGCCTGCCACCGCCTGCGTCTCGGCGCCGGTCGCGAGCACCCGATCCACCCGATCCATGTCGGCCATCGTGTCGTCTCCTCGTGTGGTGTGGTTCGGCCGCCGGCGTCCGCGCCGCGGCCGGCCCGCCCGCCCGCCCGATCGCGCGATGCCGTGCCGGCCGGTGGGCGATCCCCATCCTGCGCGCGAAGGCCGGCGGCGTAAAGCGCCGTGCCTGCGGCCTGGCTGTCATGCCTTCGTCAGGACCGGCCTGGGCAGGGGAGGCCGTTCCGAGCCTTCGGCGCAAGCCGGCCTGACCCCCGGCAGCAGCGGGCGGACGGCCGCGCCTGCGCCGGCGTTCGCGAGGCACACGCCGGCGGTATATTTCCTTGTCCCTTGGGATGGCTGCTGGTAGCGGCCCAGTTCCTCACCAGACGCCAGATAGAGGCGCGCCGACTCCGAGCCCTGACATGCAGCCCGACGATATTTCAGATCTACTCCAGGACGGTGATTCGGACGACCCGGCCGAGATCCTCGTGCCGACCGGCGGGCATCGCAACCAGGAAGTTCCTCAGGGCGCCTTCCGGATCCGGCTGGCCGACGGCGACCAGGGCCGGCGCGAGGCCGACCAGTTGGTGGGCCGCATGTACGAGCGGCGCGGCTACGACACCGCCTTCCTGACCGCCACCCGAGCGGGCGAGCCCTTCACGCTGGTGGCGTTCGATGCAGGCCATGCGCTGGGCACCTTGACCCTGAAGCTCGATTCGGCGAGCGGGCTGTCGGTGGACGAGTTGTATCGCGACGAGATCGACGGGGTGCGCGGGCCCCAACGGCGGCTGTGCGAACTGGTCCGATTGGCCGTGGAGCGCGGTCGCGACTCCAAGCGCGTGCTGGCCTCGCTCTTCCACACCGCCTACATCTACGGCCGGCTGCTCAACCGCGTCACCGACGTCTTCATCGAGGTCAACCCGCGCCACGTGGCCTTCTACCAGCGCATGCTGGGCTTCCACGTCGCCGGTCCCGAGCGGCTCAACACCCGCGTGGACGCCCCGGGCGTGCTGCTGCGGCTGGAGCTGGACTACGTCGATCGCCAGATCGCCGAGCTGGGCGGGCAGGGCGACTCCGCGGCGGGGCTGAGGTCGCTGTATCCCTACTTCTTCTCGGCCAAGGAGGCGCAGGGCATCGCGGAGCGCTTGCGGCGCGCGGCGGAAGAAAGCCATGGGGCGTCCCCGTCGGCTGCGCCCGTCGCGCCGATCGCTTAACCTGCTCGGGCGCCGCGACCAGCTCTTCATGCCGCGGCCGGCCCTGACGGCTTTCGTCGGGTCACCCACACGGCAAGGCGAGCGGACGATGGCGAGCGGATCGGCGGCGATGGACCTCACGCACGCCTTGGCGCTGCTGGCCGCGGGCGTCGTGGCCGTGCCGATCTTCCGACGGCTCGGCCTGGGCTCGGTGATCGGCTACCTCGCTGCCGGCGTGCTGGTCGGCCCGCATGCCATCGGCCTGGTGTCCGATGCACAGGCATTGCTGCACATCGCCGAACTCGGCGTGGTGCTGTTCCTCTTCCTGATCGGCCTCGAGATGCGGCCGTCCAAGCTGTGGGCGCTGCGGGGCGCGATCTTCGGGCTCGGCTTGGCGCAAGTGCTGGCCTGCGGCGCGCTGCTGACAGGCGTCGGGGTGCTGGCGGGCCTGCCACCGGTGCCGGCGGCGATCGCCGCGATGGGCTTCGTGCTGTCCTCGACCGCGGTGATCGCCCAGGTCCTGGAGGAGCGCGGTCGCTTGTCGTCGCCCGCTGGCCAGCGCGCGCTGTCGATCCTGCTGCTGGAAGATCTCGCGATCGTGCCCTTGCTGGCGGCGGTCGCGTTGCTGGGGGCGCTGGCCGCCGGCACATCTGCCGCCTTCTCCTGGGCGTCGATCGCGCTGGCGCTGGCCACGGTGGCGGCCGTGGTGGCCGCGGGACGGTGGCTGCTCGATCCGCTGTTCCGGCTGCTGGCCCGCAGCGGCGCGCGAGAGGTGATGACCGCCGCGGCGCTGCTGGTGGTGCTGGGCGCGGCGGCGGCGCTGCAGGCGGGCGGTCTGTCGATGGCCATGGGCGCGTTCCTGGCCGGCGTGCTGCTGTCCGAGTCGACCTTCCGCCACCAGCTGGAGGCCGACATCGAGCCCTTCCGCGGGCTGCTGCTGGGGCTCTTCTTCCTGAGCGTGGGCATGTCGTTGGACCTGCCCGCGGTGCTGGCCGACTGGCGGCCCATCCTTGCGGGCACGCTCGCCTTCATGGCGGTCAAGGCGGCGGGGATCTACGCCGTCGCGCGCGCCTTCGGCGCCGCGCACGACGAGGCGACCGAGCGCGCGCTGCTCTTCGCGCAGGGCGGCGAGTTCGCCTTCGTGCTGTACGGCGCGGCGCTGGTGGCGGGGCTGTTCGACGCGCGGCTCGCCGCCGCGATGACCGCGATCGTCATCCTGTCGATGGCGCTCACGCCGCTGCTGCTGCCGCTGGCCGCGCGCCTGGCGCCGCGGCGGGCCGCGTCCATGGAAGGCATCGAGCCGGCGCAGGACCTGCGCGGGCGCGTGTTGATCGTGGGGTTCGGGCGTTTCGCGCAGGTGGTGAGCCAGCCGCTGATGGCGCGCGGCGTGGACGTGTCGATCATCGAGAACGATGTCGACATGATCCGCTCGGCCGCCAACTTCGGCTTCAAGGTGTACTACGGGGACGGCACGCGCCTGGACGTGCTGCGCGCCGCCGGCGCCGAGCGCGCCGAAGCCATCCTGGTGTGCGTGGACAAGCCGCAGGCCACCGACCGGATCGTCGATCTGTGCCTGGCCGAGTTCCCGCACGCCAAGCTCTTCGCGCGCGCCTTCGACCGCGGCCACGTGCTGCGGTTGGTGGCCGCGGGTGTCCACTACCAGGTGCGCGAGACCTTCGAGTCGGCGTTGGCCTTCGGCCACGCGGTGCTGGTCGGACTGGGCACCGACGAGGATCAGGCCGACGAGATCATGGCCGACGTGCGTCGGCGCGACGCGCAACGGCTGGAGATGCAGATCGTCGGTGGCATCAAGGCGGGGCGGTCGCTGATCCGGGGCAACATCGCGACACCGGAGCCGGAGCCCTTGATCAAGCCGCAGCGGGGCAGCGAGGCGCTGAACGACGAGGCGGCACGGGCGTTGCGGAACCCGGCAATCGTGGACAGACCGATGGCGGAGGCGGACGGTGGGTGATGCCAACGAAAAGGCGGCGTTCGATGCGGCGGCGTTCGAGCGCCTGCGCGACGAGGTGGGCGAAAGCGAAGCGCGCGAGTTGCTGCGCAACCTGGTCGACGACGAGATCCCGCAGCGGCTGGGTGCCTTCCAGCAGTGCCTGTCGATGAACGACCATGCGGGCGCGGCCCGGGAGCTGCGGTCGTTGGCGGCGCCCGCGGCCCAGGTCGGGTTCGCGCGCCTGGCGTCCGTCGCGGCCGATCTGGGTGATGCGCTGCACGCGCTGGGGCAGGCCATGGCGGCCGACGCGGCCCCGCCCGAAGGCGCGTTCGACCTGGAGGCGGCGCAGCGCGCGATCGAGCTGGCGTGCGAGGAAGCGATGGCGGCGGCGGGGCGGTCCGACGAGGGCGACGGGTCGAGCATGTCCGGGCGGCCCGTAGGCGCGTAGCGCGGGCTGGTCGATACTGCACCCTTCGGGGCGGTGTGGTGCTCGCCCTTGAATCATGGCTCGCCCCTCGTTCACCGCCCCATCGATGCCCGACTCCCTGCAAGCCCTCTCCAAGGAACTCGACCGGTTCGCCGCCGAGCGCGACTGGCACCAGTTCCACTCCCCGAAGAACCTGGCTTCGGCGCTCGTCGTCGAGGCGGGCGAGCTGCTGGAGCACTTCCAGTGGCTGACCGAAGAACAGAGCCGCGCGCTTTCGTCTGAAAAACGCGAAGCGGTGGGCGCCGAGGTGGCCGATGTGCTCCTGTACTTGATCCAACTGGCCACCGCCCTGGGCATCGACCCGATCGCCGCGGCCGAGGCCAAGTTGAAGTTGAACGCATCGAAGTACCCGGCCGGCCTCGCGCGCGGAAACAGCAAGAAGTACGACGAGCTGTGAGCGGGCGACCGCCGTGATCATCTACCAGGCCAGCAAGCGCCAGTTCCTTCATCACGCGCTGCGCGACGACATCGAAGTGGTCGTGTCGCGCCACTACCGAAGCGCGACCGGCCATGGCGTCGGGCCGTCGGAACTGCAGGCGTGGAAGCACTCCCTGTTGGAGATGGCCAAGGTGCTGGGAGACGAGGAGATCCCCGACGACGCCGGCGTGGCCATCGAGTACCAGCTGCCGCAAAGTTCCAAGCGCATCGACTTCGTGATCATTGGCGAGGACGCCACGGCGCGCACCAAAGTCCTCATCGTCGAGCTCAAGCAGTGGTCGGAGTCCCGTCGCAGCGAGAAGGACGCCATCGTGTGGGCGCGCCGCGGCGGCCGCGCGGGTGAGCGCGAAGGACCGCACCCGTCGTACCAAGCCTGGTCTTACGCGGCCTACCTGCAGGACTTCAACGCCGCCGTGCAGGACGGCGCCATGACGCTGCAGCCCTGCGCCTACCTGCACAACCACCCGCGCGACGGCGAGATCGACCATCCGCACTACCGCACCCATCTCGAGCGCGCGCCGCTGTTCCTGGCCCGCGAGCGCGCCAAGCTGCAAGCCTTCATCCGCGAGCACGTGCGCCATGGCGACCGCAAGGGGGCGCTGTACGCCATCGAGAACGGACGCATTCGACCGTCGAAGCTGCTGATCGACAGCGTGGCCGGGTTGCTGCAGGGCAAGCCCGAGTTCGTCCTGATCGACGACCAGAAAGTGGCCCACGAAAGCATCCTGGCGGCCGACGCCCGCGCGGCGCGGAAGAAGCAGGTCGTCATCGTCCAGGGCGGGCCGGGAACGGGCAAGTCGGTGATCGCGATCAACCTGCTCGGGGCGCTGATCGCACGCAAGCGCAACGCGCGGTATGTATCCAAGAACGCGGCGCCGCGTGCGGTCTACGAGGCCAAGCTGACCGGAACCTTCACGAAGACCCGCATCGGCAATCTGTTCTGCGGCTCGGGCGCCTTCGTGAACGATGAAGCCGACACCTACGACACCTTGATCGTCGACGAGGCCCACCGCCTGAACGAAAAGAGCGGCCTCTACCGCAACTTGGGCGACAACCAGGTGAGGGAGTTGATCCAGGCCGCTCGGTGCACCGTGTTCTTCGTCGACGACGACCAGCGGGTGACGCTGCTCGACATCGGCCACACCGAAGAGCTTCGGCGCCACGCCCGCGAGCTCGGCGCGGAGGTGACCGAGCTGGAGCTCTCATCGCAGTTCCGGTGCAACGGCTCGGATGGCTATCTGGCCTGGCTGGACCACGCGCTGGACATTCGCGAGACCGCGAACCCGACTCTCGACACGGCGGAATACGACTTCCGCGTCTTCGACGACCCGGCCGAACTGCACGCGCTGATTGAGCTGAAGAACCGCGCCGACAACCGGTCGCGCGTGGTCGCCGGCTATTGCTGGACCTGGCCCAGCAAGAAGGACCCGACGGCTTGGGACATCGAAATGCCTGCCTTCGGCTACCGGCGCCGATGGAACCTGGACAAGGATGGCAGCCTGTGGATCGTGACGCCCGGGTCGGTGGAGCAGGTGGGGTGCATCCACACCTGCCAAGGGCTGGAATTGGATTACGTGGGCGTCATCATCGGCCCGGATCTGGCGTATCGCGATGGCAAGGTGGTGGCCGATGCGACGAAGCGTGCGTCGTCGGACCAATCGGTCAAGGGCCTGAAAAAGATGCTGGAGGCGGAGCCCGCCCGCGCCCGTGCCGTGGCCGATGCCATCGTCAAGAACACGTATCGGACCCTGATGACGCGGGGCATGAAGGGGTGCTACGTGTATTGCACCGATGCGGCGTTGGCTGAATACCTGCGGTCCCGCCTGGGCGCGGCCTCTGGATTGACCGATGCCGACGGCGTGGAATTCACCCCTGCCGTGACGGCCCGTCCGCGGTCGAACGTCATTCCCTTGCGACGCGTCACGAAGGAAGAACGCGATGCTGGAGTGGCGGCCGCCCCGGTCGTCGACTTGCGGTTCGCGGCCGGCGCCTTCTCCGATCCGCAGGCTGTTGGGGACGGCGCGGACGACTGGGTGGCCTTGCCCGATTGGGTGCGCTCCCAGCCAGGCTTGTTCGTGGCACAGGTGGTGGGCGAATCGATGAACCGCCGCATCCCGAACGGCGCGTGGTGTCTCTTCCGCACGAACCCGCCGGGCACGCGGCAGGGCAAGATTGTCGTCGTCCAGCACCGCAGCATCGCGGACCCCGAGACCGGCGGGCGATACACGGTGAAGGTCTACACGAGCGAGAAAGTGCCGGCAGATGACGGGGGCTGGCGGCACGAGCGCATCACGCTGCGCCCCGACTCGGATCGGCCTGGATTCGAGCCGATCAAGATCAGCGTGCGGGAAGGCGAAGACGGTTTTTTCGTTGTCGCCGAGATGCTGATGGTTTTGTCGCCGGGACCCGACTGAAGAAAGCTTCCTCGCAGATTGCGTCAGAGTTCAATCGCCCAGGCGGGTCCGGAGCTCGGCCAACTCGACTTCCAGGCGTTCGACGCGCTCGGACAGCCGCGCGAACGCCTGCGCATCGACGCCGCCTGCCCACGGCCCCGGCTCCGACACCCTCACGGCAGCCAGTGCCGCCGCGTCGACCGACGGCTCGCCGCATAGCAAGTGCATCCAGCGCGACTCGCGTGAGCCAGGCAGGCGCGGCAGCTGCCGGACATACGCCCCCTGGGGGCGCGAGGCCAACTCGTCCAAGAAGCCCTCGACCGCCGACACGTCCGAGAACCGGTGCAGCCGCTCGCAGTGCGACCGGAGCTCGGCCGCGGTCTGCGGACCGCGCAGCGCGAGGGTGGCCAGCAGCGCCACCGATTCGGACGGCACGCCGAGCGCACGACGCGCGTTCTCTTCGTACCGCATCACGCGCGCACCGCTCGATTCGATCGCCAGCGAACGCCGGCGCAACGCGTCGAGCGCTTCCAGGACTTCGGCTTCGCTCAGTTCCATGACCGGATCGCGGCTGGTCTTCTGGTTGCAACCCGCCTGCAGCGCGTTGAGTGACAACGGATAGGTGTCGGGCACGGTGTGGCGCTTCTCGACGAGCACTGCGAGCACGCGGGCTTCGTTCGAGGTCAGCGGCGCTGGTGCGGCGGGGGCAGGGGTGGCGGCAGCGGTGGAGTCGGGTGTGGTCATGGGTGGCGCAGGCGGAGTCCGGCACGAGGCGCATTCTGCCCTGCGGATCACTCGACGGGCGCGTTGCGAGGCAGGAGGCCGGCGCGGGCACGAGCCCGGCTGACGGATGCGCGCTTGCCCACGCCGTTGGCATCGGGCAGACTCGCGGCGCGTTCGGTTTCAAGACCGAACCCGCTGTTCCGCTAGGCCAGCACCATCGGTCGCTTTCGGCGCCGATGCCGACCGCGGCGTGATGCCGGCGCGGGGACCATCCCAACAAGATCAGGTTCCCAATGGCATCCAGAATCCAAGCGCATCGTCGTAAAGCGTTCGACCGGCAAGGTGGTCGCTGCTGCTACTGCGGCGTCCGCATGTGGCAGCAGTCGCCCAGTGAGCTTTTCACCCACATACCATCCGTCGTGGCCGCCAAGCCGCTTCGATGCACGGCGGAGCACTTGGCCGCGCGTTCGCAAGGCGGGACGGATACGGCGAGCAACATCGCCGCCGCCTGCGCGCATTGCAACCACGTTCGCCATCGGCGCAAACGGCCGCCCACGCCGGCAACGTACTGCGATGCAGTTCGAGGAAGAGTGTCTCGCGGGAAGTGGCATCCCACCTGGGTGCACCGCGCGGGCCTGTTGTCGTGCGGCCTGCCGACAATGGCGGTCTAGCGACCGGCCCGGGCGACGCCCGCCGCCTGTCAGGCGACCGCCGGAAGGCTGACGTGCCCGCAACGAACCAAAAAGGCGGCCCTTTCGACTGGCCGCCTCCTGCCATTCCCGGGGCATAAGCCACTGTCGTACAAAGGCGTGCGCCCGGCAAAAGAAAAAGGGGCTGCGATTTCTCGCAACCCCTTCATGGTCCTGGTGGCCAAGGGCGGAATCGAACCACCGACACGCGGATTTTCAATCCGCTGCTCTACCAACTGAGCTACTTGGCCGAAGCCGCAAATTATAGCGCATGCCGCCGGTCGCGCCGCAAGTCGGCTGGCCGGGCGTCTCGTGACGAAAGTCACGCCGACGAAGGGTCGGCGTAAGGGATTTCCGCGATGCGCGGGTCGCGAAACGCGTCTTATATTGCGATCCGCCGTAGAAGCATCCCCATTCCGGAGACCCGCTCCCATGCTGAAGCACATCCTGGCCGGCGCTGCCCTGGCCGTCGCCACCACGGGCGCGTTCGCGCAGGCCCAGTATCCCGCCAAGCCGGTGCAGATGATCGTGCCCTTCGCCGCCGGCGGCCCGACCGACGTCGTGGCCCGCGCGCTGGCGCAGGCCATGAGCAAGGCGATGGGCGGCAACGTCGTCGTCGAGAACAAGCCGGGCGCCGGCGGCACGCTGGCTTCCGAGCTGGTCAAGAGCGCGCAGCCCGACGGCCACACCATCCTGATCCACCACACCGGCATGTCGACCGCGCCGGCGCTGTACCGCACGTTGCGCTTCAACCCGCTGACCGACTACGAATACGTCGGCCAAGTGGTGGACGTGCCCATGACGCTGGTCGGCAAGAAGGACCTCCCGCCGAACAACTTCAAGGAGCTCCTCACCTACGTCAAGGCCAACGCCGACAAGCTCAACCTGGCCAACGCCGGGCTGGGCGCCGTGTCGCACCTGTGCGGGCTGCTCTTCATGTCGGCCATCCAGACCGACCTGACCACCATTCCGTACAAGGGCACCGCGCCGGCCATGACCGACCTGCAAGGCGGCCAGGTGGACCTGCTGTGTGACCAGACGACGCAGACCACGCAGCTGATCCAGACCAACCGCATCAAGGCCTACGGCGCCACCACCCGCGAACGCCTGGCGGTGCTGCCCAACCTGCCCACGCTGGCCGAGCAGGGCCTGCCCGGCTTCGAGATGGTGGTGTGGCACGGCATTTACGCGCCCAAGGGCACGCCCAAGCCGGTGATCGACAAGCTGGTGTCCTCGCTCCAGGCGGGCCTGGCCGATCCGGCCTTCCGCGACGCGATGGCCAAGCTCGGGACCAACGTGGTGTCCAAGGAAAAGGCCACGCCGGACGGCCTGCGCACGCACCTGACGGCCGAGATCGCCAAGTGGGGCCCGATCATCAAGAAGGCCGGCCAGTACGCAGACTGATCACCGACTCCCCGGGCGACGCCCGGGAACCGAACCAGCGGCCCGCCGGGCCGCCGGCAGGAAGGCCCGCCCTCGGCGGGCCTTTTCTATAATCGGCCCATGATCCATCGCCTTGCCGGTGCGCCCGGCCCGCAGCGCTTCGATGCGGCCGTGGTCGGCCGCGGCACGGTCGGCATGGCCGCCGCGCTGGCGTTGGCGCGCGCGGGGCTGTCGGTGGCCATCGTGGGGCCCGCGGCGCGCGTGTCCACCCCGGCCCATGACGACGACTGGGATTCCCGCGTTTATGCGTTGTCGCCCGGCTCGCGCGGCTTGCTGTCGCAGCTGCGGGTGTGGGACGGCCTGCCCGCGCAGCGCGTGCAGCCGGTCTACGACATGCGGGTGGCCGGCGCCAGCGACCTGAGCTTTTCGGCCTACGAATCCGGCACCGAGGCGCTCGCGTGGATCGTGGAGAACCGGGCGCTGCTGTCGGCGCTGGACCCGGCCTTGCGCTTTTCGGGCGTCGCCAGCCACGAGGCTTCGGTGGACGCCATGCAGGTGGACGCCGACGCCGCCCGCCTCACGCTGTCCGACGGCAGCCTGCTGGAATGCCGGCTGGTGGTCGGCGCCGACGGGGCCCAGTCGCGCGTGCGCGAGCAGGCACGGCTGCCGGCGTCGATCATGCCTTACCCGCAGGCCGCGGTCGTCGCCAACTTCCGTTGCGGCCGGCCGCACCTGGACACGGCCTACCAGTGGTTCGGCGCCCACGGCGTTCTGGCGATGCTGCCGTTGCCCGCGGACGCGCAACGCCGGGGTGGCGCCTCGATGGTCTGGTCGGCGCCGCTGGCACTGGCCGAAGAGCTGGCGGCGCTGTCGCCCGAGACGCTGGCGGCGCGCGTCGCGCAGGCCACCGGCGGCCTGCTGGGCGAGCTGCGCACCATCACGCCGGCGCAGCGCTACCCGCTGCAGCTGATGACGCTGCGACACGTCACCGCGGCGCGCGTGGCCCTGGTGGGCGATGCGGCGCACATGATGCATCCGTTGGCCGGGCAGGGCATGAACGCCGGGTTCGGCGACGTGGCCGAGCTGGTCCGGGTCCTGGCCGCGCGGGAGCCCGGCCGCGACCCGGGCGACCCGTTGCTGATGCGCCGTTACGCGCGCGGCCGCCGCGAGGCGGTGGTCGCCATGCAGACCATCACCGACGGCCTGCAGAAGCTTTTCTCGCCCGGCGTGCCCGGCCCGGTGGCCATGGCGCGCGACCTTGGCTGGAGCCTGCTGGAACGCAGCCCCTGGGCCAAGCGTCGCCTGATCGCCCAGGCGATGCAGTAGGCTGGGCGCCGCCCGGAAAGACCCACGGCCGAGCGCTGGCCGCTTGCTTGACCGATCGCTTTTTTCAGTCGCACGACCCGACGAAGGATATTGACGATGGACCGCCGATTCCGTAACGCCACCGCGCTGGCCGCGGCCGCCGTGGCCGCCACCTTCGCGCTGGCCTGGCCGGCGCGCGCGCAGTTCGCCGCGCCCACCGCGCCGGCGGCCAATGCCGCTGCTCCGGGCGCGCCCGCCTCAGGCGGCGCCAGCGCCCCCGGCGCGGGCGGGCCGACGGCGGGCGGCTCCGCCACGACCCCGTCCACCCCGGTGGCCGCCAATGATCCGGCCGCCGTGCGCATCCGCACCGCGGTGGACGCTTGGCTGCGCGGCCGCTACAAGGTGGACGAGGTGCGCAAGACGCCGGTCCCCGGCATCTGGGAGGTGCGCATCGGCAGCGACCTGATGTACGCCGATGAACAAGCGCAATACGTGTTCGTCGAGGGGCAGATGGTGGAGATGCGCACCAACCGCAGCCTGACGCAGGAGCGCGTCGAGCAGTTGTCCTCGATCCAGTGGAAGGATCTGCCGCTGGACATCGCGCTCAAGCAGGTCAACGGCAAGGGCCGCCGCGTGGTGGCGGTGTTCGAGGATCCGAACTGCCCGCATTGCCGCAACACCCGGCGCGAGCTCAACAAGATCGACGATCTCACCATCTACACCTACACCTATCCGATCCTGACGGCCGATTCCGAACAGAAGGTGCGCCAGGCATGGTGCGCCAGCGACAAGCTGAAGGCCTGGAACGACCTGGTCATGGAAGGCAAGGTGCCGGGCAACGCGGGCAACTGCCCGGCCGCGGACAAGGCGCTGGAGCGGACCATGGAGTTGGGCCGCAAGCTGCGCGTGCAGGGCACGCCCACCCTCTTTTTCGCCAACGGCAAGCGCATTCCGGGTGGGCTGCCCGGGCCGGCGTTGCAGAAGATGGTCGACGAGAACTCCAAGCCGTCCTGAGCGACAGGCGCGACGCTCAACCGCCCAGCCGCACCGGCGACAGGCCGGCCGCGTCGATGCCGAAGTCGCGCAGCCGCTGCGGGATCGGCAAGCCGCGCGCCAACGCGGCGCAGGCTTCGCCCATCGCCGCGCAGGTCTGGATGCCGTAGCCGCCCTGGGCGGCCACCCAGCAGAAGTCCGGGGCGTCGGGTGCCGGGCCGCCGACCAACTCGCCATCGGCCACGAAGGACCTCAATCCTGCCCAGGTGCGCAGCGGGCGCCGGATGGTGAGCGTCGTGGCGCGCTCGATGCGGTCGATCGCCAGCGCGATGTCCAATTCCTCGGGCTGCACGTCGTGCGGCACCACCGGGTCGGCATTGGCCGGCGAGCCCAGCAGCACGCCCGCGTCGGGCTTCACGTACCAGCTCTCGTCCAGGGCGATCAGCAGCGGCCAGTCCCGGACGGCCATGCCTGCGGGGGGCGCGAAGGTGAAGGCCGAGCGGCGCTTGGGCACCAGCCCGATCGGCCGCACGCCGGCCAGCGCAGCCACCTCGTCCGCCCAGGCGCCGGCCGCGTTCACCAGCACCATGGCCCGCACCGACAGGCTGCCCGCTTGCACTTGCCAGCCGCCGCGCGGCCGCCGCTCGATGGCCCGGACGGCCGCGTCGCCGTGCACGGTGGCGCCATGGGCCCGCAAGCCGCGAAGGAAGCCCTGGTGCAGCGCATGCACGTCGATGTCGCTGGCGTCGGGCTCCACGATGCAGTCGCCGGTGCGCTCCGGGCGCAGCACGGGAACGCGGACGATCGCCTCGGCTGCGCTGACGCGCCGCACCTGCCCGGTCGGGTCGCGGATCTCGGCCAGCGCCTGCTCGACGTCGGCCGGTCGGTCCGGGTCGCCCACCAGCAGCACGCCGCGCGGGGTCAGGATCGGGTGCTCGGCGAAGCCGGCGGGCGGGTGCTCCAGGAAGGCGCGGCTGGCCCGGGACAGCGCCCGCACCTGCGGCGGGCCGTACGTCTCGGAAAACAACGCCGCCGAGCGCCCGGTGCTGTGGTAGCCGGGCTGCGCCTCGGCCTCCAGCACGGCCACCCGCCCGTGCGGCGCCAGGAAGTAGCCCACCGACGCGCCGGCGATGCCCCCGCCCACCACCAGGAAATCCACCTCCAACGCCGCCTGTTCCATCGTCATCGCTTTCGCCGCCGCTCGCCCCGGCTTGCCTCGCCGAGCCCGGGGCGACTCTACCAGCGAGGCGGGCGCGCCGCATGCCTGTGGCAGCCCAGGGCCGCGTCGCGGCTCCACGACACATCATTCCCAGGAGACCGCCCGATGTCCGAGCACGTCTACAAGATCCTCGAGCTGACCGGCTCGTCCACCACCGGTATCGAGGACGCGGTGCAGACCGCGATCGCCAAGGCCGCCGAAAGCGTGCACAACATGCGTTGGCTGACCGTCCACGAGATCCGCGGCCATCTGGAGGAGGGCCGCATCGCCCACTGGCAGGTGACGGTGAAGTTGGGCTTCACGGTCGATTGAAGCCGGCGCGCGGCGTCGACGGGAGACTCAGGCCGACAAGCTCAGGTGATCGGGCTCCGCCGTGGCTTCGAAGCCCATCGAGGCGAGCACCGGCGTCGTTGCCGAGCGGTATTCGGCCAGCCACGTCTGCTGCGTGATGGCCTCGACCGCGACCAGGATGGACGCCAGGTCGCCATCGGCCACGCCCAGGTCGCGCAGCGCGCCGCGCGTGCGGCCGCCGATCTCGCCGTCGATGTTGCCGATGTCGTGTCCGGCGCGGATGAGCGAGGCCTGCAATTGCGCCTCGGGCTGGCGCTTGCCGAAGGCGTCCACGCGCTCGCCGATCGCCAGGATCGCCGACGCTGAACAAGCCGCGTACGGCTTCATGTTGCTGCCGGCGCCGCGCTGGTAGTGGTCCAGCACTTTCTGGTGGCTGCCGCGGCACTCGAAATGCCACGACTCGCTCGCGCCGGCGTTGGGCGCCTTGATGATCGGCACCACGCCGTGGGCGCGCGCGATGCCCCAGAAGTCGGCAAGGCTCACCGGGCCCAGGTCCTCCAACGAGATGTCGAAGGCGCGGCCGGATTCGTGCAGGCTGCCGCCGGGGGCGGGGCTGAAGGCCTTTTTCTTCCCGCTGCGCCAGTCCAGGTGCGCCTGCAACTGCATGTCGTGGCTGCGGAACAGGTCCGACAGCACCAGCCGCCCGCCGCGCGACTCCAGGTCGCGTCCGATGCCGGCCAATGCCTGCGCGGTGTCCGGGGTCGCGCGCGCCATCCGGCCGGGAACCGGCACGCGCATGCCGGCGCGGTTGCGGTAGATGGAAGGAATGGAGACTTCGACGAGCGGGGTCTTCACGGGGCACCTCCACGGCGCGCGAGCGGGTGATTCGCACGCTACGCCGGCGTCAGCGCCCTCGCAATCGCTTGAACAAGGGAGGAGGGTGCGTCAGGGCGTGGCCGGCCCCGCGCCTGCAGCCGCGCCCGCCGCCGGCAGCGGCTCGCCGCGCGGCCAGAGCAGCCACATCCGGCCCGGCGAGCGCATCACGCCAGCGGCCTGCTCGGCCTCCTGGCCCGGCCCCCAGAACACGTCGGCCCGCACCGCGCCTCGGATCGCCCCGCCCGTGTCCTGCGCGACGAAGGCCTGCGCCAGGCGCCCGGTGCGCAGCGGGTGCGGCGTGTCGACGAACACCGGCGCCCCCAGCGGCAGGAAGCGCGGGTCCACCGCCACGGATCGCCGCGGCGTCAGCGGCACGCCCAGCGATCCGCGCGGGCCGAAGGCGCCCGCGGCGTCCGCGCCGGGCGGCAGCCGCTCCTCGGTGAAGAACACGTAGCTGGGGTTCTCGCGCATCAACTCAGCGGCGCGCGCCGGGTCCGCGCGCAGGAAAGCCTTGATGCCGGGGGCATTCGCCTGCTCGCGGGTCAGCAACCCGCGCTCGACGAGCACCCGCCCCAGCGGCACGTACGGGTGACCGTTCTGGTCGGCATAGGCCACGCGCACCGTGTCGCCCTCGGCCAGGCGCACGCGGCCCGATCCCTGCACATGCAGGAAGAACGCGTCCACCGGGTCGTCCACCCACATCAATTCCTGGCCGGCCAGCGGCCTCGCGGTCTCGATGGCGCGCCGGTCGTGGTAGGGCACGACCCGCGTGCCGTCCAGCCGGCCACGCAGCCGCAAGCCCTCCGTGGTGGGCGCCACCGTGCGCAGGTCGACCGCCAGCAGGTCGGCCGGGCGGCGGTGCAGCGGCGTGCGGAACGCGCCGCGCGGGGCGCGGCTGCCGCGGAGCAGCGGCTCGTGGTAGCCGGTGATGAGGCCTTCGCGGCTGGCGCGGCCGTCGACGTCCACCGACTCGATGGCATGCGGCTGCAGCGTCCGCTCGATCCAGTCGCGCATGGGCAGGGCGCCGCGCGATGCGTAGGACGCGCACATCCGCGCCAACGGTCCGGCCAGCGCGGCGGGAGTCGCAGCGCCCGCGCATTGCGCGCGCAGGGCGGGCTCGATCGCCTCGACCGCGTCCTCGCGCCAGCCGGGCAGGGCGGACCATTCCACCGCAACGAAGCGCGCGATGGGCGGTGGCCGCTGGGCGCCGGGCGCTGGAGCGGCTTGCGACGGCGTTGTCGCCGGCACGGATGGGGTGGTATCCGCGGGCCGGGCAGGTGGCCCCTGGACGCATCCGGACGCGAGGAGGCCTAGCCCGACGGCCCCCACGGCTAGAATCGCGCGCAACTGTCGGGAGCGACGCATGTGGATCATCTATCTGGAGGCGCTGTTCGCGGCCGGCATCCTGGTCTTTCTCGCTTGGTGGACCATGCGCGGAAAGAAGTAGGGCCTGCGCGCGGACGCAGGGCTCAGTGCAGCGTGCGCGGCACCGACAGCGCGAACTGCGGAATCTCGACGTCGAAACGCTCGTCGTCTTCCGTCACGAAAAAGTACGACCCGCGCATCGTGCCGTCCGGCGTGCGCAAGGGCGAGCCGCTGGTGTATTCGAAGCGCTCGCCCGGCTTGATGAGCGGTTGCTGGCCGACCACGCCCAGACCCTTGACCTCGTGGCGCTGGCCGTTGCCGTCCTCGATGATCCAGTGGCGCGAGATGAGTTGCGCGGCCACGCGGCCGCGATTGACGATGCCGATCGTGTAGGCGAACGCGAAGCGCTCGGCCCCCGGCTCGGACTGGTCGGGCAGGTAACGCGCCGACACGGTGATGCTGATTTCGGGTTTGCTCATGCGCTAGGATTCTAGCCCGCCTGCCGCCGCCGCCCGCCTCCGATGAATCCCGCCTTCCGCATCGCGCCTTCGATCCTGTCCGCAGACTTTTCCCGCCTGGGCGAGGAAGTCCGGGCGATCGAGGCGGCCGGCGCCGACCTGGTCCATTTCGACGTGATGGACAACCACTACGTGCCCAACCTCACCATCGGCCCGATGGTGTGCGAAGCCGTGCGCCGTTGCGTGTCCATCCCCATCGACGTGCACCTGATGGTGCGGCCGGTGGACGCGGTGGCGCTGGCCTTCGCCAAGGCGGGTGCCAACCTCGTCACCTTCCACCCCGAAGCCTCCGACCACGTCGACCGCACCCTGTCCCTGATCCGCGACGCCGGTTGCAAGGCGGGGCTGGTGCTCAACCCGGCCACGCCGCTGTCCTGGCTGGACCACGTGATGGACAAGCTCGACATCATCCTGCTGATGTCGGTCAACCCGGGCTTCGGCGGACAGAGCTTCATCCGCGGCACGCTCGACAAGCTGCGCCAGGTGCGTGCGCGCATCGACGTCCACGTGACCGACGGCGGCCAGCCGATCTGGCTGGAGATCGACGGCGGCGTGAAGGTCGACAACATCGCCGAGATCGCGCTGGCCGGTGCCGACACCTTCGTGGCGGGCAGCGCGGTGTTCGGCGCCCCCGACGCCGACGGCGGCTACCGCGGCGTGATCACGCGGCTGCGCGAACAGCTGGCGGCCGCTTGAAGGCGCGCGCTTGAGCTCCTTGTCGGCGCCGACGCGCTTTCGCGCCCGCGCGGTGCTGATCGACCTGGACGGCACGCTGCTCGACACGATCCCCGACCTGGCCGCCGCCGCCAACGCGATGCGTGACGACGCGGGGCTGGCGCCGCTGCCGCAGCACACCATCGCCACGTTCGTCGGCAAGGGCGCGGACGTCCTGGTGCACCGGGCGTTGTCGGGCAGCTTGGCGGGTTGGGTCGACCCCGACGCGTTCGAACGCGGCCGTGCATCGTTCCAGCGCCACTACCTGCGCGAGAACGGGCGCACCGCGCGCCTCTACCCCAACGTGGTCGACGGGTTGGAGCACCTGCGCGGCACCGGGATGCGGCTGGCCTGCGTCACCAACAAGCCCGCCGCGTTCACGGCGCCACTCCTGTCCCGCGCCGGGCTGGCGCATTACTTCGCCGCGGTGGTGAGCGGCGACACGCTCGCCCGGCGCAAGCCCGATCCCGCGCCCATGCTGCACGCCGCGACGCTGCTGTCCGTCGCGCCGCACGAAGCGATCGCCATCGGCGACTCGCTCAACGACGCGCTCGCCGCCCGGGCCGCGGGCATGCGGATGCTGGCCGTGCCCTACGGCTACAACGAAGGGCTGCCGGTCGACACGATCGGCGCCGACGCGATCGTGTCCGACCTGTTGGACGCGGCGCGTCGCATCGACCCGGTCGGCGCCGCCTGACCTTTCCCGGAACCCGACGATGGACAAGCAACGCTTCGACCGCCTCGCCGCCGACGGCTACGACCGCATCCCGCTGGTGGCCGATTGCCCGGCCGACCTCGACACCCCGTTGTCGGCCTATCTCAAGCTCACCGACCCGCAGGCGCGGCGCAACACCTTCCTGCTCGAGTCGGTCACGGGCGGCGAGCACTCGGCGCGCTGGTCCTTCGTGGGCCTGCCGGCGCGCACGCTGCTGCGGGCGCGTGGCGACCGCGTCGAGGTCATCGAGGACGACAGCGTGGTGGAAACGGCCGAGGGCGACGCGTTGGGCTTCGTGCGCGGCTGGCTCGCCCGCACGCGTTGCGCGCCCGCCGTGTCCGAGCGCGGTGCGCGCCTGCCGCGCTTCACCGGCGGCCTGGTGGGGTGCCTGGCCTACGACTTGGTGCGCAGCATCGAGCGCAAGCTGGCCGCCACGCACGACGGCCGGCCGGACCCCATCGGCGTGCCCGACCTGCTGATGTTGGTGGTGGACGAGCTGGCGATCCTGGACAACGTGAGCGGCCGGCTGCAGCTGGTGGTCCATGTCGATCCGCGCGCGCCCGACGCGCATGCGCACGGCATGCGGCGGCTGGCGGAGCTGCGGGCGCGGCTGGCGCAACCGGCCCGGCTGCCGCCGGATGCCGGCGGCCACGACCCGGCCGCCGCGGTCGCCCAGGCGGTCACCGGCGCCCCCGGCGCCCCCGGCGCCAATGCGTCCTCGCAAGTCATCCGCGATTTCGACAAGGACGACTACTTGCGCGCCGTCGCGCGGGCCAAGGAGTACGTGGCCGCCGGGGACCTGATGCAGGTGCAGATCGGCCAGTGCCTGCGGCGCCCCTTCGCGCGACCGCCGCTGTCGCTGTACCGGGCGCTGCGATCGATCAACCCCTCGCCGTACATGTATTACTACGACTTCGGCGACTTCCACGTGGCCGGTGCCTCGCCCGAGATCCTGGTCCGCCAGGAGCGGCGCGACGACGCCTTCGTGGTCACCATCCGGCCGATCGCCGGCACCCGCCGCCGCGGCGCCACGCCCGCGCAGGACGCGGCGCTCGCGCAGGAGCTGCTGGCCGATCCCAAGGAGCGCGCCGAGCACCTGATGCTGATCGACCTGGCCCGCAACGACGTCGGCCGCGTCGCCGAGATCGGGTCGGTGCGCGTCACCGACACCATGGCGATCGAGCGCTACTCGCACGTGATGCACATCGTGTCCAATGTCGAGGGGCGCCTGGCGCCCGGGTTGGACACCATCGACGTGCTGCGCGCCAGCTTCCCGGCGGGCACCCTCACCGGGGCGCCCAAGGTGCGCGCCATGCAGGTCATCGACGAGCTGGAACCCCAGCGTCGCGGCCTGTATGGCGGCGCTTGCGGCTGGATCGGCTGGCAGGGCGAGATGGACCTGGCCATCGCGATCCGCACGGGGCTGCTCAAGGACGGCTGGCTGTACGCCCAGGCCGCCGCCGGGATCGTGCACGACTCCGTGCCCGAGGCCGAATGGCAGGAGACCGAGAGCAAGGCGCGCGCCGTGCTGCATGCGGCCGAACTGGCCGATGCGGGGTTCGTGGGCTGACGGACGGGTCCGGAGCCGCGTGCTGCCGGCGACTTTGCTCAGCCTTGCCCGACCATCCGTGCGGTCACGCTTCCCGCCGCGCCGCGCGGCAGGCATCCTCGGCGGGTGGGCCGCGCGCTTCGGGCCGTAACTCGTCTCCTCGATCGCCCCGATCGTCATGATCACCTCGATCCACCCCAGCCCTCGGCGTCTCGCCCGGTCGCGCAATGCCGCGCCGGACGCGGCGCGGCCGCGGTGCTCGGCAATCGGCGTTGCGTTGGCGAAGGCGCTCGCGGCCACGATGGTCGTCGCGTCGGCCACGCTGCTGGCGGCGGTTCCCGCTCACGCCACGCCGGCGCCCTCGGGCGCCGGGCACCGGCCCGAGCCCGAAGGGCCGCAGGCGGTGCACCGGGCCGCCCTGGACGACGCGCGGCAAGGGCGCATCGACGAAGCGCTCGCCGCGCTGCGCGCCTTGGCGCGGCGTCATCCGGACGAGCGGCGCCTCGCGTGGGACGTGGTGTCGGTGGCTTCGGCCGCCGGACGCACGGACGAGGCGCTGGAGGCGGCACGCGCCGACGGGTTGCTGCAGGCCCCCGTGGAGGTGCTGGAAGCCGCCGCGAGGGCCGCGCGCGACGCTCGCGCGCCGGCCCTGGCTGAGCAATGGTTCCGTGCCGCGCTCGCACGTGATCCCGCGCGAGCGGAGCCGGCCATCGGGCTGGCCCTGGTGCTCGCGGACCGGCAGGATCCCAAGGGCGCCGCCGGCCTGCTGGGCCGGCTGGAGGCCTCGCATCCAGGACGGGCGGACGTGGCGGACGCCCGTGCGGTGGTGGCCGAGTCCACCGGCGACTGGGTGACGGCCCTGGCGGCGCGTCGCCAGGCGCTCGTGCGCCAGCCCGGACGCATGGAGTCGATCCGGGGCCTGGTGCGCGCCGCCGCCCGGCTGGGTGCGCCGCACCTGGCGGCCGAGACGACCGCGTCTGGCGCGTTGCTTGCCGCGCACGACGTGGCGCAACGGGCGGCCGACCGGGCCGCCATCGCCATCCGCTGGCTGCGCGCCGATCCGCCGGACGACACCACCGAGGCGCGCTTCGCCTGGGCCCATGCCGTGCTCGACGCGACCGAAGCCGCCGTCGATCTGCCCGAGTCGGCGCCCGAAGCCTTGCCTTCCGAACTGGCGGATGCCACGGCCGCCGGCGCTGTCGATCCGCCAGGGCGCGACGGACCACCGGCGCCCGACGGGCCGCCGATGCTCGAGGCGACGCCGCTGCCGGCGGTCGCGCCCCGCATGCCCGACACGGGCGACCCGCCGGCCCTCCAGGCGCAGCTCGAGCCGCTGCCGATCGAACTGCAGCCGGTCGAGCCGCTCGCCATGCGCGTCGTCGCGCTGGGCGTGCTGGGTCACGACGACGAACTGCGCGGCTTGCATGCTCGGCTGTCCGCCGCCGGCGTCGAGCTTCCCGGCTGGGCGCTGGGCGCTGCCGGCGACGCGCATCTGCGCGGCGGCGAGCCGCAGCGGGCGGTGGCCCTCTATCGCGCCGCGCTGGTGGCCGCTCCGCAGGATGTCGATGCCGGGTTGGGATTGTTCTACGCCCTGGTCGAGGCCGAGCGCCTGGCAGATGCGCGCGACTGGATCGAGGGGCTGGCTGCCCGCTTGCCGCTGCCCGCTGGCCAAGGCGGGGCCGCGAGGACGCCCGGCGGCGCATCCGACGCGGCGGGTGCTTCCGTCGCTCCCGGCGCTTCCGACGCAGCGGTCCGCGCGCGCATCGCCTCGGTGCACGTGGCGGCCACGCTCGCGCGCGTGTTCGCGGAGCGGCCGGCGCATGCTGCCGCCACGGGCGCGGCCTTGCGGGCGCACAGGGCCTATGCGGGGTCGGCGGGCGCGCGTCGGCTGCGCCCGAGCGTCGTGGCCGACGCGTGGGCCGATGCCATCGACGAGGCGCGATTCGCGGTCGCCCAGTCGTGGCTGGGCGAGGCCCGCGCGTTCGAGGACGACGAGCGCGCGCAACGCCGCCACCGGGACGCCGACCGCGACCGCCGCCTGCGCGAGGGCTCCGGCGAGGCCGCCGCCCTCATCGGGCCGCCGCGGGAGTTCCGGGTCGACACCGTCCTCTGGTCGTCGCCCCTGTCGCGCGACTGGCGCGCCTTCGTGCAGGACTGGAAGGCGCAGGCCCGCTTCGACGACGCCACCGCCGAAGGCCGCCGCACGGGCGTCGGCCTGGAGCGGCAGGGCGAGGACTGGCGCATCGGCGCCGAGCTCGCCACCGGAAACCTCGCCGTGCATGCGGCCGGCGTCCCGATGGCTGCGCGCGGCGGGCAGGGCCTGCGCTTGCAGACCGATCCGGGCGGCGATCCGCTGCAGCTGCGCTCCCGCCTGGCCGCGGTGCCCGGTCGCCAGTTGTCGGTCGATGCCGCCTGGATGCCGACCGACGCCCGCCGCCTGGGCGGCACCGTCACCGCCGTCGATTCCACCAACGGGCACCAGCGCAAGGTCGCGTCCAGCGCTTGGCGCGAGCGCTGGGCCGAAGGCAAGGGCTGGCGCGTCGAGACCACGCTGGGCGCCGTGGCCACCCGCAGCGAATTCGGCGGCGCGCTGGGCGGCAACGCGCGCAGCGACGCCTCGGCCACCCTCGACACCGCCGCCGAGTGGCTGTCGTGGCGCCGACGCGACGACGCGTTCCGCCAGCGGCTCTCCCTCACCATCGGCGCCTATTGGCAGGACGCCTTCGGCAGCGGCACAGTGCGCGCCGCGCGCTACGAGCACGTCTGGGAGCTGTCGCGCACGCTGCGGATGCGCTACGGCGTGGGCCGGTCGCTGCGGCCCATCGACGGCGTGCAGACCGAGCGCACCGACGCGTCGGTGGCGCTGGATTGGCGGTTCTGACGTCCCGCCTGCCGCGGGTGACTTGCCGCCCGCGCTGAACGCGGGCAATATCGCGCTCCATGGACCGCATCGCCATCAACCTCGGGCGCCCCGCCCAACTCGTCCTCGCCGCCTGGCGCTGGCGCAAGCCTGCCGCCTGAAGTCGTTCCGCTCGCGCGTCGCCCGCGTCATGGCGACATCCCACGTTGTTAGCCCAGTCGTATCCCCAGTGCCGACCCAGGCGAGGACCGGTGCCATGCTGCTCATGATCGACAACTACGATTCCTTCACCTACAACCTCGTGCAGTACTTCGGCGAGCTCGGCGTGCCGGTGCGCGTGGCTCGCAACGACGAGATCGACGTGGCCGGCATCGCGGCGATGGCGCCCGACCGCATCGTGATCTCGCCCGGGCCCTGCGCGCCCGACCAGGCCGGCGTGTCGCTGGCGGCGCTCGAGGCCTTCGCCCACCGCGTGCCCATCCTGGGCGTGTGCCTGGGCCACCAGGCCATCGGCCAGGCCTTCGGCGGCCGGGTGGTGCGGGCCCGCAGCGTCATGCACGGCAAGGCGTCGACCATCGCCAACGACGGCCGCGGCGTCTACGCCGGGCTGCCCGGACGGTTCGACGTCATCCGCTACCACTCGCTGGCCATCGAGCGTGATTCGTTGCCCGAATGCCTGGAGATCACCTCCTGGACGGACGACGGCGAGATCATGGGCGTGCGCCATCGCACGCTGCCCATCGAAGGCGTGCAGTTCCACCCCGAGTCGATCGCGTCGGCGCACGGGCGCGCACTGCTGGCCAACTTCGCGCGGAGGCACTGAGCACCGTGCGCCAGACCTTCGACAGCACTTCTTCCGCCTCCCTTTCCGGAACCGCCTACATGCCGATCACGCCCCAGGAAGCGCTCCAGCGCACCATCGAGCACCGCGAGATCTTCCACGACGAGATGCTCGACCTCATGCGCATGATCATGCGCGGCGAGATGAGCCCGGTCATGTCCGCGGCCATCATCACCGGGCTCCGCGTGAAGAAGGAGACCACCGGCGAGATCGCGGCCGCCGCGCAGGTCATGCGCGAGTTCGCGCTCAAGGTGCCGGTGGCCGCGCACGACCATCTGGTCGACATCGTGGGCACGGGCGGCGACGGCTCGCACACCTTCAACATCTCCACCGCGTCGATGTTCGTGGCGGCGGCTGCCGGCGCGCGCGTGGCCAAGCACGGCAACCGCAGCGTGTCCAGCAAGTCGGGCTCGGCCGATGTGCTGGACGCGCTGGGCGCCCGCATCGACCTGTCGGCCGAGCAAGTCGCCGCCTGCATCGAAGAGGTCGGCATCGGCTTCATGTTCGCGCCGAACCACCATCCTGCGATGAAGAACATCGCGCCGGTGCGCCGCGAGCTGGGCGTGCGCACCATCTTCAACATCCTGGGGCCGCTCACCAACCCGGCGGGGGCGCCCAACATCCTGATGGGCGTGTTCCACCCCGACCTGGTCGGCATCCAGGTGCGCGTCATGGAGCGCTTGGGGGCCACCCGGGCCGTGGTGGTCTGGGGCAAGGATGGCATGGACGAGGTGTCGCTGGGCGCGGCCACCATGGTGGGCGAGCTGCGCGACGGACGCATCCGCGAATACGAGATCCATCCCGAGGACTTCGGCCTGTCGATGATCTCCAATCGTGGCCTCAAGGTGAAGGACGCGGCCGAGTCGCGCGAGATGGTGCTGGAAGCCTTGTCGGACACGCCCGGCACGCCGCGCGAGATCGTCACGCTCAATTCCGGCGTGGCGCTGTACGCGGCGGGGGTCGTGGCCGACATCCCCGGCGGCATCGCGCGGGCCCGCGAGGCGATCGCTTCCGGCGCCGCCCGCGAGCGGCTCGAGCGTTTCGTCGCGACCACCAAGCGGCTGGCGTCTTGAGCGACATCCTCCAGGCCATCCTCGCGGTCAAGCGAGACGAAGTCGCGCAGGCCAAGCGACTGCACGACGAAGCGGGCCTTCGGCGCGATGCCGAGGCGCTCGCGCGCGAGGACGCCAGCGCCGCGCCGCGGGGATTCGAGGCCGCCCTGCGCGCGCGCATCGCCGCCGGCCAGCCCGCGGTCATCGCCGAGATCAAGAAGGCCAGCCCGAGCAAGGGCGTGATCCGCGCCGATTTCGATGTGCCCGCGATCGCGGCGAGCTACGCGGCAGGCGGCGCGGCCTGCCTGTCGGTGCTCACCGACGAGCGCTTCTTCCAGGGTGCCCCCGAGTACCTTCGTGCCGCGCGAGCCGCGTGCGCGCTCCCGGTCCTGCGCAAGGACTTCCTCGTCGACCCGTACCAGGTCTGGCAAGCGCGCGCCTGGGGCGCCGATTGCGTGCTGCTGATCGCTGCCGCCTTGGACGACGCGCGCATGCGCGAGTTGGAGGCGTGCGCGCGCTCGGTCGGGATGGACGTCCTGGTCGAGGTGCACGATGCGGCCGAGTTGGAGCGCGCGCTCGCGCTGGGCACGCGCCTGGTGGGCATCAACAATCGCGACCTGCGCAGCTTCCGCGTGTCGCTGGACGCGACGCTCGGCTTGCTGGACCGAGTGCCCGCCGACCGCCTGGTGGTCACCGAAAGCGGCATCCTCACCGTCGACGACGTCGAGCGCATGCGCGCGCACGGCGTGCACGCGTTCCTCGTCGGCGAGGCGTTCATGCGCGCCGCGGATCCCGGCGCCGCGCTGCACGAGCTGTTCGGCGGCTCGCGCTGATCGCGGCGCGTCGGTCGACCGCGGACGCGTCGATCAGTCGACGGCCGCCCCCACGAGTGCCTCCAGACCGTGGGCGTCCAGCAATCGCACCTCGCGTTGCTTGACCTCGATGAGCCCGCGGTCGGCCAGCTTTCCGAACATCCGGCTGACCGTCTCCAGCTTGAGCCCCAGGTAGTTGCCGATGTCCTCGCGGCTCATGCGCAGCACGAAATCGTGCGACGAGTAGCCGAGCGCCGCCCAGCGCTGCGACAGGTTCAACAGGAACGTGGCCAGCCGCTCCTCGGCGCTCATGCGGCCCAGCAGCAGCATGATGTTCTGGTTGGTCGCCACTTCGCGGCTCATCAGCCGGTGGAAGTTGCGGCCGATCCTGGGAAAGCGCTGCGCGAGTTCCTCGAGCCGGGCGTAGGGCACGACGCACAGCTCGCTGTCTTCCAGCGCGACCGCGTCGCTGCGGTGCTTGTCCGAACCGATGCCGTCCAGGCCCAGGATCTCGCCGGGGAGCTGGAAGCCGGTGATCTGCTCGCGCCCGTCCAGCGTGTGCAGGCTGCTCTTGAACGAACCCAGGCGGATCGCGTAGAGGTGCTCGAGGGTCTCGCCGGCCCCGAAGGCCTGAGCGCCCTTGCTCACCCGGCGTCGGGTGTAGATGGCGTCGTCCAGGCTGTCGATCTCCTCGCCGGACAATCCCACCGGCAAGCACAGTTCGCGCAGCCGACAGCTGGAGCAATGGGTGGACACGGCGTGCTTGGGCACGGTGCGGTCGCACCGCTCGCCAGCCAGCGTGGTGCGGCGGCAGTCGATCAGCGGTGCCTGCGCAGTGGTCATCGGTGGTGTTCTCCTCGTGGCGCATGTGGGGGCAAGAAGCCCGCCCGACAAGTCTCAGTCCCGACGCTCCCACAGCCACAGGGCAGGCGCTCCATCGGCGCCGGGCAGGCCGTCGGCCGCGTGCAGCAGCGCCACCGACGGAAGATCGATGCGCTTTCCCAGGTTGGCCTCCCAGAACGCCGCCGTCAGCTTGCGGGTCACGGCCTTGACGGCCAGCCCGGTCGCATCGCGCTTCCAATCGGAAAACGCGTTGTGGGTGCCGCCGTCGAAGATTCCCAAGTAGCGCGGTGCCGCGTGGATGGCATCGAAGGCTTCGCGCCGATGCCAGGGCATGGTCAGCAATCCGGGGATCGGCGTCACGTCGCGGGTCCCGGTCAGGTGCAGCGTCGGCACCGCGATCGCCCCGTAGGTCGCCTGGGCATCCAGCCCGCCGGGAAGCGAAGGCGGGCTCAGGATCACGGCCGCCTTGATGCGGGGGTCGCGCCAATCCATCGCCTTGCCATCCCGCTCGAAGCGCGCCCCAGCCACCATCAGCGCGGTGTTCGCGCCGAACGAATGGCCCGCCGCCCCGATGCGGTTCGCGTCGATCCGGCCCGCCAGGGACGGTTCGAGCAGCACGTGGTCCAGCGCGAAACGCACGTCGACGGCGCGGGCGACCGCGTTGTCGGCCGTCGCCGCCTCTCGCAAAGACGACAGCAGCGCCCAACCACGGCCCGCCCGCCAGAGGGCACGGTCGCTGCCCGCGTGCTGCAGGTGCAACGCCGCGACGCATTCACCGGCCCAGTGCCGCCCCAGGTTCGAGAAGCCGAAGCGCGAGCCGCCCAGCCCATGGGAGAACACCACCAGCGGCACGGCGGCGTCGGCCTGCGGCAGGTACAGGCGTGCCGGCACGTCCCGCCCGCGTGCCGGGTCGTGCCACTCGAAGTCGAGCGTTTCGTGCGCGCACCGCGGCGCCTCGACCTCCGCTTGCATCGCGGCTGCGGCCGGCGGCGTCGCCACGCGGCCGAATCCCATCGAGCATCCGGCGACGCCCGAGGCGAGCACCGCCACGACGAGCGCAAGCCCGGCGCCCCGGGCGGCGACGCTGGCGGCCCCGGGCGCTATGCGCCCACGCCGCCTCACCCGCGCACCTTGCGCTTGGTGGCGCCCGCCGGGGGTGCCTGCGCGGCAGGCGTCCCGAGCCATCCCGCCAGCAGGCGCCGCGCCGCCGCACCGGGCTTCGCCGCCAGGCCGAGCCGGGGCGCCCCGGGTTCGGGAGGGCCGAGCCGCACCTCGAATCGCATCAGCTCGTCACGCCTGAACGCGGTCACCTCGACCCTGTCGCGCGGCTTCGCCCGTGCCACGCGTGCCTTCAGCAGGCCATCGCTGGCTCGAAGCCCGTCGATCGCGACGATCACGTCCCCCGCGGACAGGCCGGCGCGCTGTGCAGCGCCACCGCTGTAGGCCGTCGCGATCGTCAGTTCGCCCGCCTTCGCGGCCGTGCGGATGCCCATCGACGCCGGCGCCACGGGCGGCGCCTGCGACAGCTCCACGCTGAAAGGCGCGAGCAGCTCGGCCAGCGGCAGGTCGGTCGTGCCTTCTGCCCAATGCGCGATCTCGCGTGACAGGTCGACGCCCGTCGCTTCCAGGACGAGTCCGGGCATCGCACCCTCGGGCATGCCGCCACGGTCGCGCTCGAAGTCGCGCCCCCAGCGCTGCCATGCCAGTCGCAGCACGTCGTCCAGCGAGCGCGCCCCGCGCGTGCGGGCCCGCAGGTACAGGTCGATCGCCAGCGCGACCAGCGCGCCCTTGGCGTAGTAGCTGACGATCGCGTTCGGGCTGTTCTCGTCCTGGCGGTAGTACTTGGTCCAGGCGTCGAAGCTGGATTCGGCGACGCTTTGCAGCTGCCGCCCCGGCCCGCGCAGCACGCTGCCCATCGTGTCGGCCAGCGCCTTGAGGTAGGACTGCACGCCGATCGCACCGCTCCGCACCAGCATCAGGTCGTCGTAATAGGAAGTGAAGCCCTCGAACACCCACAACAGGCGGGTGTGCTGCTCGCGCTCCAGGTCATAGCGCGCGAACGCGGCGGGCTTGACCCGCTTCACCCACCAGGCGTGGAAGTATTCGTGGCTGGCCAGCCCCAGGAACTGGCGATAGTCGTCGCCTGCCTCGTCAGCCATGCCGCGCCACGGCAGGCTCGCCCGCGAGGTGATCAGCGCGGTGGACGCACGGTGCTCGAGCCCGCCGTAACCCTCGCCCACCACCATCGTCAGGAACAGATACCGGTCGAACGGGGCTCGGCCGCCGCCCGGCTCGAAGAGCAGGGCATGCTCGCGGCACACCGGCGCCAGGTCCGCGGCCACTCGTCCGAGATCGGCGTCCTGCCGGCCGGTCACCACCACCTCGTGTCTCGCGCCTCCGGCCTGGAATCGCACGGACTGCCACGTGCCGATCTCCACCGGATGGTCGATCAGCGCGTCGTGGTCCTCGGCCCGGTAGCGTCCGAATCCGCGGGCGTCCACCCGCGACGCCGGCAAGGTCGTCGCGACGCGCCAGTCCCGGTACTCGCGCCCCTCGGGCGGACGGATCTCGACACGGCACGCGGTGTCCTCCTGGCCGACCGCCCGCAGGAAGACGCTGGTGCCATTGAAGAAGGCGTGCGTGCCATCGAGGTGGGCGGCGCGCACCGAGAGGTCCCACGCGTAGACGGTGTAGCGCAACTCCAGCGGCCCGGCCACGGCGGCGGCGCGCCACGTGTGCTTGTCGAGCTTCTCCAGCCGGACCATGCGACCGCCGGCGCGCGCGCCGATCGTCACGATGTGCCGGGAAAACTCCCGGATCATGTAGGAGCCCGGAATCCAGGCGGCCAGCGCGACGCGTTGCCCGGCCGGGTCGGGGTGCTCGATGCGCATGCTCACCTCGAACAAGTGGGCGTGCGGGTCGGCAGGATGGATCGTGTAGTCGATCATGCGTGGTCTTCAGGCGTTTCCAGGTCCGCAGGGGTGTCGACGTCCCGCCGGATGCCCGGGTCGTCCACGTCCACCGTGGTGACGGGGTGCGACCGCAGCAGCGCGCCCGCGCCGCGGTCGCCGCTCGCCTGGGCCAGCGCGGGTAGGTGCGCCGCGCCGAAGGCCACCGGATGGCCGCGCTCGCCGCCATGGGTCGGCACCGCGATGGCATCGGGGCCGGCCACGGCGGCCACGACGCGTGCCACGGTGTCGGTCCGCACGAAGGGTAGGTCTCCCAGCATGACCACCACGCGCGCCGCCCCTCGGCGACGCGCCTCGGCGGCCGCGCACGCCAGGCTGTGGCCCATGCCCGATTCGGCGTCGGCACACGGCAGCGCGGTGCAGTCCGCCCGGGCCAGCACGGCGGCCACGGCGGCGCCTCGAGCATCGGGGCGCACCACGGCGACAACCTGGTCGACCGCGGGCGACAACGCCGCCAGCGCGCGCAGCACGGCCGGCTGGCCGGCCACCATGGCCAGCAGCTTGTCGGCGCGACCGGTGGGGTCGAAGCGGCTGCCACGGCCGGCCGCCAGCAGCAGTCCGATCGTCGGGCCGTCGGGCACTGCGCGTGGAGAGCCGGCGTCGCTCAGCGGTCGATGTCGCTCAACGGTCGACGTCGACCACGAGACGCCCGCGCACTTGTCCGGCGAGGATCCGCGGCGCCCAGTCCACCGCTTCGGTCAAGCCGATCCGGCTCGTCATGGAATCCAGTTTGCCCATGTCCAGGTCGCTGGCCAGCCGCTGCCAAGCCTCCTGTCGCTCGCTCATCGGGCACATCACGCTGTCGATGCCGATCAGCCGCACGCCGCGAAGGATGAAGGGCGCCACCGTCGCCGGAAAATCCATGCCCTGCGCCAGGCCGCAGGCGGCGACCGTGCCGCGGTAGCGGGTCTGCGCGCATGCGTTGGCCAGCGTGTGGCTGCCGACGGCGTCGACCACGCCTGCCCAGCGCTCCTTCTGCAGCGGCTTGCCGGGTTGCGACAGCACGCTGCGCTCGATGACGTCTTCCGCGCCGAGCGAACGCAGGTACGGGGCCTCGGCCATGCGCCCGGTGGACGCCACCACGTGGTATCCCCAAGCCGAAAGGATGGCGATCGCGACTGAGCCCACGCCGCCGGCCGCCCCCGTCACCAGCACTTCGCCCTGGTCGGGCGTGACGCCTTCGCGCCGCAGCGCGAGCGCGCACAGCATCGCCGTGTAGCCGGCGGTGCCGATCGCCATCGCGCGCACGGAATCCAGCGCTTCCGGCAGGCGGACTAGCCAGTCGCCCCTCAAGCGCGCCCGCTGCGCAAGGCAGCCCCAATGCGACTCGCCGGCGCCCCATCCATTGAGCACGACGCGGTCGCCGGGTGCGAAGTCCGGGTGCCGGCTATCCTCCACGACGCCCGCGCCATCGATGCCCGGCACCATCGGCCAGCGACGCACGACTGGAGAGCGGTTCGTGAGGGCCAGCGCATCCTTGAAATTGAGCGTCGAGCACTCGATCCGGACCGTCACGTCGCAGTCGGGCGCGTTTTCCGCTAGGGCCTCGTCCGGCAGGTCGGTTCGAGTGGCGCGGAAACCGCTGGAGTCGTCCTTGGTCAGCAGCAGGGCTCGGAACATCGGGTCGGTGTCTCGGATGGTGTCTCGGTGTTGGCGTGTCGCTGAATTGGGCCAGGCGGCAGGCCAAGACGGCGACTCTGCCCGCATCGGGCGCGCGGTGCAAGCGGCGGCCGGGCCGGCTGGCGCGGCACGGCCAGCGTTGCGTGTATAAAGTGAAGCAGCATGGAATAATTTTCCTTTTCGTGTCGTTCTTACTGCTTGATGCGTCACCCCGCCGCAACGCGGCGAGCGCCACCAAGCCATCACCACGAGCTCGGTACGACCACAAACCGCCGGGCACAGCGTCATTTGAGGAATCATTCGCATGAAACAGAAACATCCATCATCGTTTTCCGCCGCCCCGGTGCGTTCATTGGGCGTCGCCCTTCTGCTCGCCGCGTTGGCGGCCTGCGGGGGGGGCGGAGGCGGAGGCGGTGGCAATGATGGAGCGGTGGCGGGCGGTGGCGGTGGAACCGACGGCGGCGGCGGCGGTGTCGGCGTCCAGCCCAACTGCGACGCGGTGCGCGCACCCACGGCGGGTGGATTCATGCTCGGCGTCTGCAGCACCCGTCAAGGCGGCTCCGAGCTCAACGCGCACACCTTCAAGTCGCTGGCCATCGTGCCGGGGCAGCCCCTGGTGGCTCCGAACTACGCCGGCGTCAAACCCAGCTACACGCTGAACCTGGCTGCGCCGGTGCTGGCCAGCGGTCCCGCCACGCTCGGGCCGGAAGCCGAGGACCGCTGCCGGATCTTCATCGGGACACGGCCCGGGTACACGCTGCAGGTTCCGTCGGCCGAAGCGTTGCGCACCAATCCCGAAGCACCCCGCGTGGCCGTGATTTCCTTCACGCAGGGCTCGGCTGCCTGTCCGGAGGCGACCTTGGCCGACGGCACGCGCCGCCCGGGGCGCGCGGCCACCGACCCCTCCTTCAACACCGCTGCCAAGCTGGTCGACTTCGGCACCTTCGAGCGCTATGTCGGCGGACAGGAGCTCTACTACGGCGGCTGGTACGTCCCGCGCCAGCAAGGCGCCTTCAACCCGGCCGTCGCGTTGCGCTTCCCGAGCCGCGCGGCCATCGGCGGCGGCATGATGGGCGGCTACCTCTTCACCGCGATCTCGTCCTTCGGCCTCTCCGGCGTGTTGGGCGACATCGTCTACACCCCGCCTGCGACCGCGGGCGGCGCCGGGCGCCTCGTCGGCACGATCGCCAACTTCGGTTATTCGCGTGCGAACGAGACGGTAACGTCGCCCCAGGTCCGATTCGAGGGGCCCGTGACCATCGAGGCAACCGTGCAGCCCAGCGGCGCTTTCTCCGGCACCCTGCGCGGGTCCGGGTTCCTCGGCGCGACCGCGGCCGCCTTCAACGGTGCCATCGAGGGCGTGGTGGTCACGGTGCCCGCTGCGGGTGGTGCGGTGGCGGCAGGCGAACTGGCCGCCCGGGTCCAGGGCGAGCTGGCCGTCCCGGGAGCATCCGCGCCCGGCGCACGAATGGTCGGTGCGCTCGCCACGAACCTGTAGGATTGCCGCTCCAGGGTCGACGCGGGACGCGTCGCGGCTCGCCTCCGGGCAGGCCGCGGCGCGCCCCGCCCTCACTTAGCGTGCATCCTCTAGATTCGCTCGCCGAATTCCCTCGCGAGGACGTTCCGTCCGCAGCGCACTGGTTGCTCGATCGGGCCTGCCAGTCGCTGGATCGGGCCGGGGCGGCTTACTGGCAGCCGGGGCCGGACGGTGTTCCCCGGCTGTTGGCCGCCACTGGCACCTTGGCCGATGCGCCGCCGGCACCTTCGAAGCCACCCGCCGGGGTGGTCGCGCACCCGATCCGTGCGCCGCGGGCCCTCGGCACGCTGCTGCTCGACGAGCGCGGCGCATCCGAATGGACGGCCACGCAGGCCGCCTGGTGGGAGGCCTTCCTGCCGTGGTTCGCGCTCGCCGTCGAAACAGCGGAACTTCACCGGCTCGTCAGCCGCTCCAAGTGGGACGCTGCCCATGATCCGCTCACCACGCTGCCCAACCGGGCCTATGTCCGGGCCGAGCTCGCCCTGGTCATCGACTCGGTGCGGCGCAACGGCGGCCGCGTGGCGCTGCTGCTCCTGGACCTGGACCATTTCAAGGAAGTCAACGACGCGCTGGGGCACGAGGCGGGCGACCACCTGCTGCGTTCTGTCGCACGCTGGCTGCTCGAGGCGGTGCGCGACGGCGACACCGTCGCGCGCATGGGAGGGGACGAGTTCGTCGTCCTGATGCGCGACGCCGGCCAGCGCGTCGAGGTCGCGCTGCTGGCGCGGCGGCTGTGCGAAACCGTGGCCAATGGCCAGGAGGCCATCGACGCTTCGGTGCGCGTCACCGCCAGCATCGGCATCGCCCTCTGCCCGGACCATGGCGACGACGTCGTGTCGCTGCTTCGCCATGCTGATCTGGCCATGTACGACGCGAAGAAGGCGGGCCGCGACACGTTCCGGTTCTGGAACCCGCGCCAGTCGGCGCCCGCGCCTGGGCGCATCGCGCTCGAATCCCGGCTGCGCGAGGCCATCGACCGCCGCCAACTCGGCCTGGTCTACCAGCCGCAGGCCCGGTTGACCGACGGGGCCATCGCCGGGCTGGAGGCGCTCCTGCGGATCGACCACCCCAAGCTGGGTGCGGTGCCGCCCGAGGCCGTGATGGCGGTGGCCGAAACCTCGTACGTGATGGGCGAGCTCAGCGCCTGGGGCCTGCTCGAAGCCTGCAGGCAGGCGCGTGCATGGCGGGACGCCGGCCTGCTGGACGGCTGGATCGCGGTCAACATGCCACCGGCCGCCGTGCAGCACGCCCGGTTTCCGAACTGGGTCGCCGACGCGCTGGAAGCGTCCGGCCTGCCGGCCGATGCGCTCGTCATCGAGTTGACCGAACGCTCGGTCGTGCGGAACATCCCCTTCGCCGTCGAGATGCTGTCCCGGCTGGGCGACCTGGGCGTTCGCATCGGCATCGACGACTTCGGGGTCGGGCATTCGGCCCTGGGCTACCTCAACCGGCTCCCGGTGCACAAGATCAAACTGGATCGCAGCTTCGTGGAAGGCCTGCCGACCGATGCCGATTCGGCGGCGATCGTGCGCAACCTGATCCGCATGGCCAGCGACCTGGACCTGACGGTGCTGGCCGAGGGCGTCGAGACCGCCGAGCAAGCCGAGTGGCTGCGCGCCGCCGGTTGCGACTACGCCCAGGGCTACTGGATCGCCCGCCCCATGCGGCCCGAGCAAGCCGAAGCCTTCCTGCGCGAGCGTGCCCAGCCCAGCCTGGACGGCCCCGCTCGATCGGGGCCAGGCCCGACGGACATGCGGGGCGACTGATCGGACGTCGGCCGCGACGCAAGGCCGTCGCCAGCCACCGGCGGCCGGCCCTGCGGTCACCCGCCGCGCCGGTCCACCACGCGCTTGGCCTTCCCGATCGACCGCTCGATCGCGCCCACCGGTTCGACCTGCACCTTGCAACTGGTGCCGATATACGACTTCACCGCGTGCTCGAGCTCGGCCGCGGCGGCACGCCGCGGGTTCTCGCCCGCCGAAGCGAACTCCGGCTTCACCTCCACCCGCACGGTCAGCGTGTCCAAGGGACCGTCCTTGCCCAGCTCGCACTGGTAGTGCGGCGCGAGCAGCGCCTGCCGGAGGATCAGCTCCTCGATCTGCGAGGGGAACACGTTGACGCCCCGGACGATCATCATGTCGTCCGAGCGCCCGGTGATCTTCTCCATCCGCCGCATCGTCCGCGCCGTGCCGGGCAACAGGCGCGTCAGGTCCCGCGTGCGATAACGGATGATCGGCAAGGCCTCCTTGGTCAGGGACGTCAGCACCAGCTCGCCCGGTTGGCCGTCGGGCACGGGCTCGCCCGTGGCGGGGTCCACCACTTCGGGATAGAAATGGTCCTCCCAGATCGTCGGGCCGTCCTTGGTCTCCACGCATTCGCTGGCCACGCCCGGGCCCATGACTTCGGACAGCCCGTAGATGTCCACGGCCTGCAGGCCCATGCGTTGCTCGATCTGAGCGCGCATCTCGTTCGTCCAAGGCTCGGCGCCGAAGATGCCGGTCCGCAAGCTGCTGGCGCGCGGCTCGAGGCCTTGGCGCTCCATCTCGTCGGCGATCGCCAGCATGTAGCTCGGCGTCACCATGATGATGTCGGGCTTGAAGTCCGTGATCAGCTGCACCTGCCGTTCCGTCTGCCCGCCGCCGAACGGGACCACGGTCAACCCGAGGCGCTCGGCGCCGTAATGCGCGCCCAGGCCACCGGTGAACAGGCCGTATCCGTAGCTGACGTGCACGATGTCGCCAGCGCGCGCGCCCGCCGCGCGGATCGAACGCGCCACCAGGTCGGCCCAGGTGTCGATGTCGCGGCGCGTGTATCCCACCACTGTCGGCTTTCCGGTCGTGCCGCTGGAGGCGTGGATGCGCACCACCTGTTCGCGCGGCACGGCGAACATCCCGAACGGATAGGTCGCGCGCAGGTCCTGCTTGGTCGTGAACGGAAACTGGCGCAGGTCGTCGAGCGACCGCAGGTCCTGCGGCGACACGCCCGACGCGGCGAAGGCGGCCCGGTAGTGGGGGCTGTGCTGGGCGGCGTGGACCAGCGTGGCGCGCAACCGCTCCAGTTGCAGGGCGCGCAACGCATCGACGGAGGCCGTCTCGATCGGCTCCAGCGGCAGGCCGCCTGCGGATCGGCGGGATGGGCTCATTGCCCGTCCTCCATGACGCGGCCTCGGATCGTGGCGCTCTTGCCTCGGAACATCGCGACCAGGTCGCCGCGCTGGTTCGTCACGGCGATGTCGTAGATGCCGTTGCGGCCCGCCAGGTGGCGCTCCGACGCGATCGCCGTCAGCACGTCACCCGCCTGGGTCGGGGCCAGGAAGTCGATCGTCGCGGACGCCGCCACCGTCCGCTGGTTGCGGCTGTTGCACGCGTAAGCGAACGCGGTATCGGCCAGCAGGAAGGTGTATCCGCCATGGCCGATGCCGTGGCCGTTGGCCATGTCCGACCGCAGGAGCATCGTCAGGTGCGCTCGTCCGGCGCCCGTGGAAACGATCTCGATGCCCAGCGAGCGCGCCGCGGCATCGTCCGCGTACATCCGCCGAGCCACCTCCACCGCCTGGGCATCGGCATCGACGGCGTGTGTCGCGCCGCCGTGCACGTCCTGGCTTCCAGTCGTCGTCATCGCGCTCAACGCCCGCTGAAGCGCGGCTTGCGCTTGTTGAGGAAGGCGTCGACGCCCTCGGCGTAGTCGGCCGACGCGCCCAGTTCCCGCTGCAGGTCGCGTTCGAGATCCAACTGGCTCGACAGGTCGTTCGTCGCCGCCGCGCGGATCGCCTGCTTGGCCGCCGCCACGGCGCGGGTGGGCATCGCGGCCAGCTTCGTCGCCAAGCGGTCGACCTCCGCGTCGAGCGCGTCGTCATCCACGCATCGGGCGATCATCCCGATGCGCTGCGCGTCCTCGGCGGGCAGCTTTTCGCCGAGCATCGCCAGCTCCAGCGCGCGCGCCGTCCCCACCAGGTGCGGCAGGAACCATGTGCCGCCCGAATCGGGCACCAACCCGATGTTGACGAAGGCCTGCAGGAAGCTCGCCGAGCGACCCGCCACCACGAGGTCGCATGCCAGGGCCAGGTTGGCCCCTGCCCCTGCCGCGGTCCCGTGCACGCGGGCGATGACCGGCTTGGGCAACGCGGTCAGCCGTCGCACCAAGGGGTTGAAGTTGTCTTCGATCAGCGCACCGAGCTCCGTCATGGCGCCCGGCTCGAAGGACAAGTCCGCGAGATCCTGTCCTGCGCAGAAAGCCCGGCCGCTGCCGGTCAGCACCACCGCGCGGATCTCCGGATCGCGCTCGATGGCGTCCAGCGCCTCGCGCATCTGGGCGTGCATGGCCCGAGTGAAGCTGTTGAGCTTGTCCGGGCGGTTGAGCGTCACCCGTGCGATGCCCGCACCGCGCGTAAGCAGCACGTCCTGCATGTCTCGTGGTCTCCTCGCTTGCCATGGGTTCTCGATCGACCCTACCGATCGTCCTGCGTCCGGTCTGCGGTGTTCGGGCATCGTGCAGCGAACCTTCCACTGCGTGGCCGCGAGTCGCGGTCGATCGGTGGCTGTTGCCTGCGGCCGTTGCCGTTGCCGCTCCGCGCGGCCAAGCTGCGACCAATCCGCGGCCAACCTCCGACCACAGCCTGCAGTCTGGACATGGCTACCATCGCGACCCCTGCCATGCCGAGCCCGTGAACGCCGATCGAGCGAGCGTAGCATGCGGAATCGGGGCAGAATCGTCGCCGTCGCGGCCGTCGCGGCCGTCGCGGCCGTCGCGGCCAGCACTAGGCCGTGCCGACCCACAGCACCAACTCGTCTCGCAATCCGTTGCAAGGAGGCAGTCCCGCATGACCCAGGAATTCATCCTCATCGAAACCCGCGGCCGGGTCGGCCTGGTGACGCTGAACCGTCCCAAGGCGCTGAACGCGCTCAACGACGGCCTGATGAACGAACTCGGAGCAGCGCTTCTGGCCTTCGACGCCGATGACGGCATCGGCGCGATCGTGATCACGGGGAGCGACAAGGCCTTCGCGGCCGGTGCCGACATCGGCGCCATGAAGGACTGGGGCTACATGGACGTTTTCCGCGACGACTACATCACGCGGAACTGGGAGACCATCCGCCGCGTCCGGAAGCCCGTGCTCGCCGCGGTGGCCGGCTATGCGCTCGGGGGCGGTTGCGAGCTGGCGATGATGTGCGACATCGTCATCGCCGCGGACACCGCCAAGTTCGGCCAACCCGAAATCAAGCTGGGCATCATTCCTGGCGCTGGCGGCACCCAGCGGCTGCCCCGCGCCGTTGGCAAGGCAAAGGCCATGGACCTGTGCCTGACCGGCCGCATGATGGACGCGACCGAAGCCGAGCGCGCCGGCCTGGTGTCGCGGGTGGTTCCCGCCGACCGTCTCATGGACGAAGCGTTCGCGGCCGCCGTCATGATCGCGGAGCAATCGCTTCCGGCCGTCATGATGGCCAAGGAGTCTATCAACCGCGCCTACGAATCGAGCCTGGCCGAAGGCATCCTGTTCGAGCGCCGGTTGTTCCACAGCCTCTTCTCCACGGACGACCAGAAAGAGGGCATGGCTGCTTTCGTCGAGAAGCGCAAGGCGGCGTTCCGCCACCGCTGAGTGCCTGTGCAGCGGTTGCCGAGGTCGGCCGTGTCGAAGGCCAGCCGTTGCCGAGGTCGGCAGGTGCCGAGGCCTGCAGTTGCCGTGGTCGGCAGGCGACCGCCCTGCTGTGGCGGTTGCAGGCATCGTGTGGTCGAGGCGGCTTGCGCGTCTGGCGACCGGCCGCTATAGTTCGCCCCCCTTCGGCGGCCGCGCTTTTCTGGCAGCGGCCCGGGGGGCCGGGAAACCGGGCGGTCCGTGCAGTTGGGCGGCTCTTCGCGAAGCTCCTACGGAGCAGCCAATCGGAAGGTTCGCATCCGGGTTCGACCTGGTCTGTCCGGCCTCGCAACGGCAAGGCGCCGCTTCTCGGGCGCCATCTCGCGGACGCGATGGGCGCCTGTCGGTTGGGCGCCCGGCGAGTGAGTGCCCGTCGAGTCAAGGCTTGTCTTCCCTTGCAGCCGATCTCCCTGGCGGCAAAGGAGCCTTGCCGATCGCTTCGCGGCGAGGATGCAAGGCAGCCTTCCGCGATGCCAAGCCGCGATGCCAAGCCTACTCGGCAGCGTGGTCCCGCCTGGCCATAAGGCGTGGACGGCGCCTACCGCAAGACAGTCTTCGGAAGGTGCTTGCGCTGCCTTCGGATGGTCGTTATAGTTCGCCCCCTTCGGCGATCGGCGACTCCGGTTGCGGTGCCGAAGCAGCCCGGGAAATCGGGTGCGGACGCTCAAGCAGGGCGTCTGTACGAAGCTCCTTCGCGGGCAGCAAGCAGTGAGCCGAGCAAGAAGTTTCGTCGGCGCGAGCCCTCCGGCGGCGGCGGGACGGATGTGTTTTCGTCCTTGGCGTGCCACGAAGCAACGACGCAGGCAGCTTGCAGGCAGAAAGAAAGCGGTGTAAAGTTCGGCCCCCTTGCAGCGCTGCATTGTTTTTGCGGCGGCGCAGCATGGGTCAGGTGGTGACCGGGAAATCGGGTGCGGTGATCGCGGCCAGTGAGTCGCGGCGGCACGAAGCTCTGAATGAGCGGATACGAAAGCAATGGTTGTCCAGTGGGTTTGGTTGCTGCCAGAAGCTAGGCAGAACTTGAAAGAACTGGCGTAACCGTGTACGATTCGCCCCCCGCCAAGCGCTGACTGATGTCGATGCGAGGCGGGCCGCAGCAGCGTCCCGAGCCGGTGTTCGGCGGGTCGCGAACAGCGGGGCGCTTTGCAAGTGATCGTTGATCCCTTCCGAAGCGCTTGACACGAAGCAAGATTCGATTCATAATCTCGCTTCTGTGCTGATGACGAAGCAGCGACGCAGTCGCAGCGACGAAAGCAGCGCCAAGCAGCAAGCAGTACCGCTCTTTAACAATTAACAGCCGATAAGTGTGGGCGTTCTGGCCAAAGCGGCCAACGCACGAAGCACGAAGCAGCGCAAGCTGCCCACCTGCCAAGTGCACTCGAGAAATCGAAGACGCTCACATGGAACCTAAGTCAGATTCCATATGAGTTGCGACTTACCAAAGTAAGTTGCCAATGTGATTAAACTGAAGAGTTTGATCCTGGCTCAGATTGAACGCTGGCGGCATGCCTTACACATGCAAGTCGAACGGCAGCACGGGGGCAACCCTGGTGGCGAGTGGCGAACGGGTGAGTAATGCATCGGAATGTACCCAATAGTGGGGGATAACGTAGCGAAAGCTACGCTAATACCGCATACGACCTACGGGTGAAAGCGGGGGACCGAAAGGCCTCGCGCTAATGGAGCAGCCGATGTCTGATTAGCTTGTTGGTGAGGTAAAAGCTCACCAAGGCGACGATCAGTAGCTGGTCTGAGAGGACGATCAGCCACACTGGGACTGAGACACGGCCCAGACTCCTACGGGAGGCAGCAGTGGGGAATTTTGGACAATGGGCGCAAGCCTGATCCAGCAATGCCGCGTGTGCGAAGAAGGCCTTCGGGTTGTAAAGCACTTTTGTCAGGAACGAAATCCCTTGGGCTAATATCTCGGGGGGATGACGGTACCTGAAGAATAAGCACCGGCTAACTACGTGCCAGCAGCCGCGGTAATACGTAGGGTGCGAGCGTTAATCGGAATTACTGGGCGTAAAGCGTGCGCAGGCGGTTTCGTAAGACGGATGTGAAATCCCCGGGCTTAACCTGGGAACTGCATTCGTGACTGCGAGGCTAGAGTGTGTCAGAGGGAGGTGGAATTCCGCGTGTAGCAGTGAAATGCGTAGAGATGCGGAGGAACACCGATGGCGAAGGCAGCCTCCTGGGATAACACTGACGCTCATGCACGAAAGCGTGGGGAGCAAACAGGATTAGATACCCTGGTAGTCCACGCCCTA
>ERZ1066118.156-NODE-156-length-72887-cov-11.944077_pt1 | contig 72887 bp, 79 predicted proteins | sample MGYA00382765_ERZ1066118 | MGnify/ENA primary metagenome ERZ1066118 (study PRJEB33369, sample SAMEA5778348) | biofilm metagenome | biome: Industrial cooling water; feature: Water cooling tower basin; material: Biofilm | place: United Arab Emirates | collected...
ACTCCTGACTCCTGACTCCTGACTCCTGACTCCTGACTCCTGACTCCTGACTCCTCACCCCTAACTCCTCACCCCTAACTCCTCACTCCTCACTATGAGTCTCAAACTCTACCTACTGCGACATGGAGAAACTGAATACAGCCGGACGGGAGGTTTTTGTGGCGACCTCGACCCAGAACTGACCTCAGAAGGGATGTTGATGGCAAAGGCGTTTGCCGAAACTTATCGTTCTCTCCCTTGGACGGCGGTTTATGTCAGTCCGATGAAACGCACGATCGCCACTGCAAAACCATTATGCGACGCGATCGGTATGGATATGCAATTGCGAGACGGATTGAAGGAAATTCGCTACGGCAAATGGGAAGGGCAAACGTTGGAATTTGTCAAGCAAAATTATGAAGAAGATTACGTTCGATGGTTGACGGAACCAGCCTGGAATCCGCCGACTGAAGGCGAAACTGGCGTCCAAATCGCTAGCCGCGCCATGCCTGTCATTTCTGAAATTGAAGCCAAATGTCCTACGGGTAATGTTTTAGTCGTTTCTCACAAAGCCACAATTAGAATTATTCTTTGCAGTCTATTAGGAATTGATGTAGGACGCTATCGCGATCGCATTACTGCTTTAGCTGCTTCTGTTAGCATTGTCAAATTTGACGTACACGGTCCTCTATTAGAAGTTTTGGGCGATCGCTATCACTTAGATGTGACACTACGTAATTTGCCTGGAACGTAAAAAAGTGAAGGAAGCGATCGCTCATTTGGTGATGGCAGTTAGGGCGATCGCGTTTGGAGAAAAGACAGCGATGTCTGACGCAAGTCGCTTTGCGTCTACGCCTTTCACAAACTCAATCAACTGCAACTGACTTTTTGCGAGTGGGACGCTTGCGGTCTGATTTTTTCTTCAATCCGATCGCTTGGGCTTGATCGCTATCCGAGCCATATTGTCCGCGCACGACTTCTTTCATGGCTAATACGGCATTGTGAAATTCCCATTCTGCCAATCGGGCAGCATCGGCAGCAGCACGGTATAGAGCCAGTTTCTCGGTTTCAGCTTGTTGCTGTGCTAACATAGCCTGATAAGTTTGCTGTAAGTTGGCAGCAGAGGCATCAGCACGAGTTGTATCGTAAGTACTGATGGTTTGTAAACCGTGGAATGAATCAATATTTTGATCGATAACTTGAGGACGCAAACGGCGCGTCGTATCTTGGGAAGGCATAGGATTATATGTAGTAGAGTATATATTTAATCTGCCCGTTGCCACAAGAAAACTAACAGTAAGTTGAGGTTTTTAGCTAAAGCAGAGGGTGGATTAATGCTTGTATGTCAATGCATTCGCAATGCAAGTTGATGCATTGTTGATGTAAATCTATGTATTAACAATGCAGGCGATCGCATTTAGATGGCACGAAAATGCGATCGTAAAACCGCTAGATGATATTAGTTGGTACGTGGTGCGATCGCAAAGCGTCTGTCTGAGAATTAGGCGTGGACAACTGAGAAATACAAAGCCAAGTTTAGGGCAATAAATGCGATTGACTGATTTTGTGTTGAAACCGACGTTTGTTCCTTACCACCATTTGATTTTCTGAGCTTTTGTTAGCCCCCATCTAAAACTTAAAACGAGCATCTCACAAATGGGATGCTACACTAGTGAGCGAGGATGTTTACAAAAAACTATTGATTCCGTTGTTGATCCTGCGACGGCGTATTCCAAAGTCAGCTTTACGCGCAATTCGATCGACTCAGTTGCGTTTTACAGTAAGCGAGAATATATTCTGTAAACATCCTTTTTTAATGTTACTTAGTGAGTGTAAGCTAGTTGCTATCTACATTAATCAAGTTCTACAGCAGCAAGTGTAGGTTGAGAACAACGGAAAGATATGTTAGACAACGAGCAACAGGCAACCCATTCTATACCTTCCATAAAACCTGAACTTCAAAAAGAGTGTGAAGAACTCCACAAGCAGTTCTTTGCAATGAAAACGCCTAGAGATGTAGCAAGGCTGATAGAGATACCATACCAGCGGCTTGTTTACCACATATATCAAGTTTCTCCAGAAAACCGATATTTAACTTTTGAGCTTACAAAAAAGTCAGGAGGCGTTCGTATAGTATCTACTCCTGCAACTGCTTTAAAACTCATACAAAAAAAACTAAATCAAGTTTTACAATGCGTCTATAAACCCAAGCCTTCCGTTCATGGATTCATTTCTAGTAAAAGTATTGCTACAAATGCGAAAGTTCACGTTCGAAAACGATATGTCTTAAATATTGATCTAAAAGACTTTTTCCCCTCAATCAATTTTGGTAGGGTGAGGGGAATGTTTATGGCATTACCATATGGCTTAAGTCCAGATGTAGCAACGGTTTTAGCGCAGGTTTGTTGTCACAATAATCAGTTACCACAAGGAGCACCTAGTTCACCAATTATAAGTAATATGATATGTGCAAAGCTTGATAGTCAACTTCAGCAGCTAGCTAAAAAACTCAGATGTACATACACAAGATATGCTGATGATATTACATTTTCCACAACTCTGCTAAAATTTCCCAAAGAACTAGCCTACTGTATCAGTATCGATAATCAAGAGCAAATTGTTTTAGGTGAGGAGATTCTGTCGATAATTAAAAGCAACGATTTTCAAGTGAATGAGAAAAAGATAAGGCTACAATTAAACGGCTCTCATCAGGAAGTTACTGGGTTGACAGTCAATCAATTCGCCAATGTAAATCGCCGCCATGTTCGCCAAATTAGAGCCATGCTTCACGCATGGGAGAAATTCGGTCTTGAAGCTGCTGAGAAAGAATATAGAAGAAAATACTATTTTAAACAGAAAGGACCATATAAAGGTACTCCAACATTCAAGCAAGTTCTTCGCGGAAAAATTGAGTTTTTAGGGATGGTAAAAGGTAAAAATGACGGCATCTATCAAAAATATCTAACTCATTATTCTAGGCTAGCTAATTCTAAATCAATTTAATACCGTTTGGAATATTTTTGTTAAAACTTCTTTAACAATTGACAGTTCATATTGGATAGTGATGATGAAATCAGGAGAGATATTAAAGAGATAAAAAGTGATATTTTCGCTTTGAGAACTGACTTTGAGAATTTAGTTAAAACTTTAAAAACACAGCTCCCTGTTATTGATGAAAATAATATTGTTTTTGCTAATGCAGCTAGTAAAGCCGAGATAGATACTAGTCAATCTATTACATTAGTGGATAACAGTGTAGAGCTAGTGTCTGAGGTAAGCGAAAAAAAATGTAATAAAGTAGAGATAAATGCCTCTATTGAAAATCAGTTATTAATTAATGAGTTACGAAATTCAGGTGATACACCTGTTGTAGCAAGCACTATTTCTTTAATTGATTATTCTAATATCAAAAATTCTGCTTTGAAAGCAATTGGAGCTGAGTATGGTGAGAAATTATATAAACACAGAGAAAAGAAATTGTTTGTAGAGTTTTGTTACTTTATCGTTGGGCTGCTTGAAGAGACTATTAGAGTCTTTGTGAGAAAAAAATTTAATGAACTTCAAGAAGAAGAAAATAAAGATCTTTTAGAGGCTTGCTCATTGTTAGAAGTTAATTACTTACAAAGAAACTGGAATATGCCAAAAAATTTGTATGTGAGTCGTAGTACCATTAAAAAATGGGGTCAATACCAACAGTCTCTCGCTCCTGAAGATAACTATTATTTTGATGCTGATAAAGGTGAGTATTTTTCTTTAATTGAACTTGAAAAAGGAAAAATTTCGTTCACGCTTGAACTATGTTTTGTACTTCTTCTTAAACAAGAATTCTACAAGCAGAAATCTTCATTTTCAGTAGCAGAATATGAAAAGAGGTCAAGAAACAGAAAGCAAAGTTATTCACCCGCAACTCAAAGGCAGCCCTTTAGCTCACCATCTATCTCTAAATCTTTGAAAACTGAATATTATTATCGCTTAGATAATACAAGACAGTTTAGAAATATATATGAACACAACAAGAGTGACAAGAACACCCAAGAAAAACGTATTAATGAGTTCAAGCCCTATGTGAAGATTGATCGGGATAATTATGATGGAATTCTAGAAGCAGCTCGATGGTTGATTTCTCAAATTGACTCAGCCTTCTAGTATGAATATTGAGCTATGTTAGGGATATAGATATATGGCATTGCATCTTTCAATGGAGTGTATGTGTAGACACAGTTGATAAGTGTAGCTAGCAAGCTAACGTATTACTGTATCGGAATGGAGCATAGGTTATCTGTTAAGTTACACAGGTAAACTGTCACTGCTGACCTGTGCCGTTAGTGTAATCGCCAATCTTGACCTACATTAGTTCAGTTTTTGCGTAATTCATTAATCAATGCGATCGGGCTTACAATGCAAGGCAGCTTCAGTTTTCTAATTTTATAATGTTGCTACAGCTCTTCTTCTAACCTAAACTATGCTGGCACATTGCATTGAAGCAACAATCGGACAGGATGGAAAGCTAACGCTAGAGAACTTGCCGTTTCACTCTGGCGAACGGGTTGAAGTCATTATCTTGACTCAACCGTACAAAGCATCCGAGCAAAACAAGTATCCTCTTCGCGGAACCGTTATTCAATATGTTGCGCCGACTGAGCCTGTAGCTACTGACGATTGGGAAGTTGCACAATGATTGTGCTTGACACTCATATCTGGGTTTGGTGGATTCATGGAGATACTCAACTTACTCAGAAATACCAAGACTATATCCAAGCACAGGAGTCACAAGGTTTAGGAATTAGTGCTATTTCTTGCTGGGAAGTTGCTAAGTTAGTCGAGCGTGGTCGATTAATTTTGCCTTGCCCCGTAGATGAATGGCTAAATCTAGCTCTTGCTTATCCTGGTATATGTTTGTTGGAGCTAACACCCCGAATTTGTGTTGAGTCTACGCAACTACCAGGTGACTTCCATCGAGATCCTGCCGATCAAATTATTGTTGCAACAGCACGAGTTTACAACTGTCCATTAGTAACGATGGATAGCAAGATCCAGAACTATCCTTGCGTTCGGACGCAGCCGTAGAAATATGAGATGGATATATTAGCTCTTGCATATTGTATTTGACGAGCAACAAGCGAGAATAGTGCAATGGATAAACTAGCAAAGTATGTGAAATTGTCCGAAAAGTTATATCCGAATATGCCACTCACAATTGCCAATCTTGTATACTTCGTTAGCTCTTGCCTAAACCGAAAATCGATGCGATCGCGAATATTGGACAATACAAGCCATTAACCAATTTGGGAAAAGACTAGAGAAGCCGAAATAGGGATAACAATTTGGGATGTATGAGGTACAAAGTTGAGTTGATACCTAACGCGATCGCTCTTGCATCTTACGCAGGACTACTGTTGAATAGCGATCTCACTTCTAGAAGTGAGATCGGCTGCTTCTTAGGGCTAAACGATCGCAGGTTACAATAATAAATAACTACGGCTCTCTTGCTAACAACAGTGTATGAAATTCAATGTAACACTTGACCGCGATGAAGATGGGGTTTGGATTGTCGAATGCCCTAGTATTCCTGGTTGTGTTAGCCAAGGTCAGACAAGAGAAGAAGCCCTGGAAAATATTAAGGATGCAATCGCTGCTTGCCTTCAAGTTCGTGCAGAACGCGGTGCGTAACGCATCAATACAACGCGATCGGGAAGGCTAGAATATATTACTTCTTCGTCCATAACAAATTACCGACTCGGTAGGGAAAAGACTGGAGAAATCAAAATACCGATGGCAATTTAATTTGGCTGGGTAGGTGTTGATGGGATAATATCGATTCAGAGCTATACTTTGGTATAGCTTTTAATCCCAAGAAACAAGCACCATGTTAGATTGATTGGACAGGCATGATGAGGTTTTGCGGCTGATGACTTTTAGCGATGTAGTCGAGATAATCAAAAGTCTTTCAACAGATGAAAAGCGCGAAATTCAACTGTTGTTGCAGCAGTACCTCCGTGAAGAACGCCGTGATGAGATATATGACAACTTCAAGTTGGCGCAAATCGAGCAGCAAAAAGGTGAACTGAAGTTTTCTTCCAACATTGAGGAACTGAGACAACTGATAGAGGAGTAATCGTGGAAGTCAGTTTCAGTTCTCCGTTCAAACGTGCTTTCAAAAAGCGCATCAAAGGCAATGCAGATCTAGAAGCAAAATTTTGGCAAAAATTAGAACAGTTCACTGTAGATCCATTCGATCCAAGCTTGAAAACACACAAACTATCGGGCAAGCTCAAGGAATTTTGGAGTTTTAGTGTAGATTACGATGAGAGAGTACTGTTCTACTTTACGGAAGACGGAAAGGCTGTGTTTGTAGATATCGGCAGCCATGACGAGGTGTATTAAGCAGCAGTGTTTGGCGCAGCGGACGGAATAGAAATTGTTGGTGGGAGTTTAAGGTTATTAGCTACCGATCTGAGCCATTTGCGCGATCGCCAATCTTGACTCTGCTTTAGCTCTGTTTAAAGTATGAATTAATGCGAGCGGAGACTGTATTTAGGTTAACAAAGTGGTCACCAGTCTTATGAAGATAGTGCCGAATTTAACAAAGCAATATAAAGCAGCGAGCAATTTATCTAAGTATTGAGTTTTGTTGGAGGAAGCTAAAATTGTTTTCGACTCACCACTCACTACTCGCTAACAATCATGAAAATCCTCGTACTTAATGCCGGATCGAGCAGCCAAAAAAGTTGTCTATACGAAATTGACGGAGATGGTATTTTAGAACAACCAGTTGAGCCACTTTGGGAAGCAACGATAGACTGGACGGGGAAATCGGAAGTAGGGATACTGAAGGTAAAAATCTTGAATGGGGCATCGGTAAAAACAGAAATTCCTGTCAAACAACGACAGCAAGCGATCGCTCAGATGCTCGATACTTTAAAGCAAGGCGAGACTAGCGTAATTTCCGATTTAAAAGAAATTCAACTCGTCGGACACCGTGTAGTTCATGGCGGACAGCATTACTCTCAACCTACTCGCATCACTCCAGAAGTGAAAGCAGTAATAAAAGAGTTAGCCAACCTTGCACCCGCACACAATCCCGTCAATTTGGCAGGAATTGAGGTGATCGAGCAAATCCTACCACAAGTACAGCAAGTAGCAGTATTCGACACCGCTTTTCACAGTTCCATTCCCCCAGCCGCAGCCGTTTATCCTATCCCTCATGAGTTATCGGAACAAGGAATTCGCCGTTATGGTTTCCACGGAATTAGTCATGAATATGTATCTCGCCGTGCTGCTTATTTGCTAAACAAAGATCCCCATTCCCTCAGACTGATTACCTGTCATTTAGGTAATGGTTGCTCTTTAGCAGCAATCCGTAATGGTATCTGCGTCAACACGACGATGGGGTTTACACCCCTAGAGGGATTGATGATGGGGACGCGATCCGGTTCTATCGATCCAAGCATTCTTATCTACTTACTACGACAAGGATATAATGCCGAGCAGTTAGATGAGATGCTAAATAAACAGTCAGGACTGAAAGGCGTTTCTGGTATTAGCGGCGATATGCGCCAAATTAGCCAAGCGATCGCAGATGAAAACTATCGCGCTAAATTAGCATTTGAAATGTACATTCATCGCTTGCGATCGCACATTGGCTCGATGTTAGCTTCCTTGTCAGGATTGGATGTGCTTGTCTTTACTGCTGGCGTAGGAGAAAATCACTCCCTCACTCGTACAGCTACCTGTGAAGCTTTTGAATTTTTGGGATTGAAACTCGATCTAGCCAAAAATCAAGCTTCTCCCAAAGATGCAGACATCGCCACTCCCAATTCTACAATTCGCGTTTTAGTCGTCCAAACCCAAGAAGATTGGGCGATCGCTCAATCATGTTGGCATTTGTTAAATCGGGAGTCGGGAGTCGGGAGTCGGGAGAATAATCACTAACTACCAACTACCCATTACCAATGACCCATCTACTGTATTTTCTCAATATAATCCAACACCATCTCGTAATTAGCCATTCTGCCTTGGGCGAGGAAGAGTTTTGCGGCAGTACGAAAATCTGCCAGCGCACCCATGCGATCGCCTAAATTTAATCTCATAAAGCCACGATTGCCATAAGCTCTGGCATTCTCAGGATTTAACGATACTACTTCGTCGTAGCTTTGAATTGCTCCTACATAGTCTCCACCATCAGCCCTAGCTGCTGCTTGCTTCATGAAGTCTTCAGCAGTCACCGCTTCTTCAACAACTTTCATGTTTATTCCTCGCAGTTTTGCAGCTAAAAAATTTCTTTGCTATGTTGAAGAATCTACAACAAGGTAACGCAGAAAATTAAGTAGCTAGAAACAAAAATCTATCATTTTAACTCAAAAAAAGTATGTTCTTTTAGATACAATTTCTTTAGATTTAAGCTCGAAGTTACCTGCTTTCTGCGATCGCCAACATTTATCGAAACAATCAATTTGTTTCTTTGTAATAAAAAACTAAATAGAATAGCTTTTCTTAACTTATAAATTAATAAATCTTAACTAAATATGCTTGAATAATTAATTGGAGAATTAGCTGGCGATCGCGTCTCTTATCTTCTGTTTTGGTCAGGAGTTGCTGAGAGCAAAACAAAATAGGGTAGGCAATTGCCCACCCTACTGCTAATTAAAGAGAGCTGAATAAAAATTCAGCTTAGGTTTGTACTCTCGTCTCAAGTGCGAATTGTTCGGTCAATCCTGCATCCAATATCAGTTAGCTCCAGCTTTCTGGCGAAAGCACCAAACTAACAGCGTACCGCCAACAGCAAGTTTTACAGCTTCTAGCAGCCAGTAACCGGCGTGCAGTCGATTCATTGCTGAGGGAATTTCTTGGATGGATTCAAATACATTCAACGGCATTCCCACAGCGCACATATTAGGAGTGAGAAAATAGGTATTAATCAGGGCGATCGCTAACAACAGCGAAGATAAAATTGCGGCTTTCCAAGCCAAATTAGCATGATATAATTGCGATTTGCCGAGTGCTAAAACCCCTGTCAATACCAAAGCAGCAGATAGTAATTCAATCCGATTGAAATTCCAGAACATGAGATAGCCTGCGGATGTAAATCCAGGTTGAGTCATCATTCCAGATACGTATAGGCTAGGCATAATTACCCAGTCTAAAAGCAAGCTACCACCAAGCCAAAGCCCTAAAGTCAAGATGACAACAGTTTGCCAAATGGGTCGCTTCAATTGAGTGGTTGATGCAACAGTCATATCAAATCCCCTAATTGAATCAGCTATCAGTGGTACGTGGTGCGTGGTGCGTGGTGCGTGGCGAGCAATTTTCTCACCTCTTACCAATGACCAATGACCTCTTACCAATGATTAATTACTATTATCTTTAGCTTAACTAATTGGTGAAGTAATAAATGTGAATTATGTTTGAATCCTAGGTTGAGAATTAATAAGAAGAAAGTTTTCTTCAGCTTTAAAATAAGAATTATTACAATAATAGTAATGTGTGGTGAGTTATGCGGGGTGAGTGTTTTGGCTGCTGCCTTGCTCCTTATTTATAGGTGGATTGTATGCTAAGACAAATGATTAGATTGTTGGCGGCTGCAACAGCAGTAGGCTTAGGTTTGGGTGGAGTCATTCCTGCAACAGTGCAAGCCGTACAGCTAGGAGATGGTTCAGTTGCTTTCGTACAACCGCCAGATCTATTGGAAGCAACAACCACTTTTGATAGCGTCAGCGTCTGGGGTGCAACTTACTACTTCACGATCGCCATCCCTAAAGCAGCGAGCGAACCCCTACAACGGATAACAATTAATCAAAGGGAAGGTGGGGACAATATTCACTACAAGCTTGATGATACCCGTGCATTTATTGGAACTCGTCGCGATCGCGGTGAAAAAATTAAATTAGGCGAAGTAACTCACGATCGAGAAACGCGAACGGTGACAGTCAATTTCGATCCTCCCATTCCTCCTGGTAGAGTCATTACCATCGGTTTAAGACCGAGAGCAAATCCCATGAGTTCGGGAGTTTATCTTTTTGGTGTCACCGCTTTTCCACCAGGAGAAAAAGTTCGCAGTCAATTCATGGGCTTCGGTCGGTTACAGTTTTACAATAACGGTGGTCGTAGAGACATTTTTTGAATTAGAAAGCGAGTCGTGAGTCGTGTATTAATTCTGACTTCTAATGCCGATGATGGTAGCGGCTTAAGTTGGGGCCGTAAGTTGCCAGTAAATTTTGTGGAGATAGGGCAATTTCGGGCGTACCCGTACAAATTAAGCTTTGGTTGAGACAGAGAACGCGATCGCAGTGACGGTTGACCATATCTAAATCGTGGGAAATCTGCAATACAGTCCAATTTTCTTGTTGTTTGAGTTCGTTTAATAAGGTGTAAAAATCGGCTGCCCCTTGTGCGTCTATACCTGCAAAAGCTTCATCCAAGATTAATAGCTGCCGTGGCATAACTAAGCAATATGCTAGCAGCACCCGTTTCAATTCACCACCACTGAGGCTACCAATTGCCTGCTGGCGAAGATGATACGCATCAACTCTTTTTAAGGCTCGCTCGATCGCTGCCTTTTTTCGAGCCGATCGAAAACGCATTAAATTTACTGCACGGGCGCACAGATGTGCGCCCCTACCCTGTTGCCTTTCCACATATCCCAAGCCGACTAATTCGCCCACAGAGATCGGAAAACTGCGATCGAAGATAAAGTTCTGCGGCATGTAGCCGATTTGATGGCACAATCTCCCCAAGCGTTCTAAGGGGCGATCGAAAATTTCAATTTTGCCCGCAGCGCGGGGAATTGTTCCCAATAATGCTTGTACGAGGGTGCTTTTCCCCGCACCGTTGGGACCGACGATCGCTGTATCCGTCCCGGCAATTAGCTCAAAAGAAACGTCTCGGACGGCGAGATAGTTGCCTTGGTAAACTGTTAATCCTTCTACTTTGAGAATCGGATATTGTGGGTTAGGCATTCTGCCCGCCCAATTTGGTACTGCTGAATGATTCACAATTAATTAATTACTGACAACCTGCTTCCAGCGATTTAAGGTTGGCTTGCATTGCCGTGAAATAATGTTGGGGGTTTGTTTCTCCTGCCTCTAAAGGATCGAGAGGTCTGAAAGTCAGGTTTAAATCTTGAGAAAGATTTTTGAGTAACCTGTTATCTGTCCCTGGTTCGCCAAATACCGCCTTGACGTTATACTTTTTCACCGTTGCGATCGCCCTTTGAATATCTTGGGGTGACAATTGGTCTTCGGGAATTTCTACTACTGCTACCTGCTTGAGTTTGTAGCGTTGCGCTAAGTAAGGATAAGCATCGTGGAAGGTGACAAACGTGCAGTTGGGATATTTTTGTAACCTTTGGCTAAACTCGCGATCGAGTGCCTGCAACTGTTTGATGTAGTTGGCGGCGTTAGCCGTGTAAATAGCTTTGTTCTGCGGATCGGCAGCAATTAAACCATCCCGAATGTTATTGACCTGTTGTTGCGCCAAGACAGGATCGAGCCAGACGTGAGGATTTCCCTCAGCGTGTTCGTGTCCGTGTTCTTCATCTTTAGCCGTTGCTTCTACCGGAGAGATTTCTGCTACAGGTTTTATTCCTTTACTTGCTTCGACTTGTTTCAGCTTGGAGTTACCAGCATTTTTTATCGTATCTTCCAGAAACTCTTCTAAACCCAAGCCATTTTTGACCAATACATCAGATGTGGCGATCGCCTGCACGTTGGCTGGTGTCGCTTGATATTCGTGTACTTCCGTACCAGGCGGGACTAAAATTTCTACTTGTGCCTCCTCTCCCGCTACTGCCCTGGTAAACCAATACATCGGTAAAAATGTCGTTACTACCTTTGGCTGATTCGATGGCGAAGCAACAGCCTCAACTTGAGGTTTAGATTGAGGTGCAGGCGGCGACGAACTAGATCGATCGTTGCAGCCCGCAGCAATTGATGACAGTAAGAGTGACATCAAAGCTAGGCTGAATTGCCATCTAGCCCGATCTCGCAAGTAGCAGCAGCTCACAATTTTTCTCCTGGTATTGGCTAAAAGGTTGCGTTTGAATCAGAAATCTATTTTACAACTACAATGAGAATCAATATCATATTCTTTGTTTCCCAATCTCAGTAGCGAGTTAATATCTCGGTACGTATTGCGATTTATTAGCAATTATGAACGGCGATGACGATTCCCCTAAGATAGAAAATTTAAATCAAAAATTGTTGAAAAAATACAGCTAAAGTAGCCAGTTTTCTGGCAAACTATTGACAAAAAGTTGCATAGCTCTCGCGATCGGTTGTTTTCACGGCTTCGGGAAGCGAGAGAGCAACATCTTGGTGTGAGGAAAGTAAATGATGAAGAAAAGCTTGTGGCGATCGCTATTGGCAAGTCCAGTGGTTTTTACAGCTATATTAGCTTGTAGCCCGTTGTTTCCTGCCGCAGCGAATCCAATCGCGCCGCCCAGTCAGGAAAAATCGACTTTATCAGCAGAAGGATCGGCAGGGGTAAATGAATCCGAACGAGTATCCAGCTTGGATACCAATAACGCCTTGGCGCAGGTGACTTCAGTTTCCCAATTATCAGACGTGCAACCGACTGACTGGGCATTTCAGGCGCTACAATCTTTGGTAGAGCGTTACGGCTGTATCGCGGGTTATCCTGACGGCACGTATCGCGGCAATCGAGCTTTAACGAGATATGAGTTTGCGGCAGGATTGAATGCCTGTTTGGATCGAGTCAATGAGTTGATTGCTACGGCAACAACAGACTTAGTGACTAAAGAAGACTTAGCTACCTTGCAAAAGTTACAAGAGGAGTTTGGTACGGAACTTGCTACTTTACGCGGTCGAGTCGATAGTTTGGAAGCAGCAACTGCCGAATTAGAGGCAAATCAGTTTTCTACCACCACAAAATTGAGTGGAGCCGTAATTGCGGCTGTATCGGATATTTTTAGCGGTGACACTGCTGATGGTGGTGAGGTTGAAGACAATACGATCTTTACAAACAGAGCCAGGATAGAATTCAATACCAGCTTTACCGGACAAGACTCTCTGTATACTCTGATGTCTGCTGGTAACTTGCGGGGATATGCAGGTATTCTAGGCACAAATGAAGGAGAACTCTCTTTCGTCCGCGCCCAAGGCGACGACCAACCCGATAATGACTTCGCTTTAGAAACTTTAGAATATACTTTTCCCCTAGGCGAGAGTACAGAAGTTTTACTCGGTATTTACGGTGCGGCATTCTACGACTTTGCCGATACGGTAACGGTATTTGATGGCGATGGTGATTCAGGCTCGCTATCGCTATACGGAACGCGCAATCCTCTCTACAACCAAGTTTTTGGTTCTGGTTTGGGGATCAGGCACGAATTTGGCGACAGTTTTGAAGTCAGCTTGGGGTATTTAGCAGAAGATGGTAGTGCTAACAATCCTAGTGATGGCAGTGGATTGTTCAACGGTCCCTACGGTGCGTTCGGTCAAATCTTGTTCAAAGGAGGCGATCGCTTCAAGCTAGGCTTAACATACGTTCATGCCTACAATGCTTCAGATACTTTTACAGGTAGTGCTGCTGCTAACCCCAGAAGTTTCATCGCTGACGAACTCGGTATCGACGCACCAACCTCTACCGACACGTACGGCGTACAGCTTTCTTGGCAAGTCACCAATGGGATTGTCATTGGTGGTTGGGCTGGTTACAACAACACGCGCCTGCTTTCTTCCGTAGGGGGACAATTAGATCGAGGTACGCTAGATATCTGGAACTATGCCGTGACTCTTGCCTTCCCAGATTTGGGCAAAGAAGGCAGTTTACTCGGCTTTATGTTTGGCATGGAACCAAAAGTAACCGAGTCAACCATCGACCAAATCGCAGAGGATGAAAATGATTCCTTCCATATTGAAGGGTTCTATCAATATCAACTGACCGATAACATTGCTGTCACTCCAGGCGTAATCTGGATCACCTCACCTGGGTTTGACAACGACAACGACGATGCGATTATCGGCGCGCTGCGGACGACATTTAGTTTCTAAATCGTTGACAGTTGACAGTTGACGGCTGACGGTTAACTGTCAACTGTTAACCGTCAACTATCTATCCAACGTGCAGCATCTTTCGCGTGATATGTCAAGATCAAATCTGCCCCAGCCCGTTTAAAACTCGTCAGAGTTTCCATCACTACTCGCTGTTCGTCAATCCAGCCATTGAGGGCGGCGGCTTTCACCATCGAATACTCCCCAGAAACATTGTAGGCGGCTACAGGTAAGTTGGTAGCTTCCTTCACCCGCCAGATAATATCCATATATGCCAAAGCAGGCTTCACCATTAGCATATCTGCCCCTTCAGCAATATCGAGTTCGACTTCTTTAATCGCTTCGCGGGCGTTACCTGGGTCCATTTGATACGTGCGGCGATCGCCAAATTGGGGTGTAGAATCGGCAGCATCGCGGAAGGGACCATAATAAGCTGAGGCATACTTTGCTGCGTAAGATAAAATCGGCGTATCTTGAAATCCTGCTGCGTCTAAAGCTTCGCGGATCGCTTGCACGAATCCGTCCATCATTCCCGAAGGTGCAATGATATCAGCCCCGGCTTTCGCTTGAGAGACTGCCGTTTTCTTGAGTAATTCCAGAGTAGGATCGTTCAACACTCGACCCATGAGATCGCCTGTTTGTAAGTAGCCGCAGTGACCGTGACTGGTATATTCGCACAAGCAAGTATCGGCAATGACGATTAAATCTGGTACTGCTTCTTTTACGGCAGTAGCTGCTTTCTGGACGATACCGCAATCGTGCCACGCCCCAGTAGCATCCGTGTCTTTATCTTCAGGAATACCAAATAAAATAATCGACGGGATGCCCAAGTCGTAAACTTCTTTCGCTTCCTCCACAATCTTGTCTACCGACAACTGATAGACTCCTGGCATCGATTTGACTTCTTTAGCAAACGATTCACCAGGGACGGCAAATAGAGGGTAAATTAAATCGTTTTTGGTTAAAACCGTTTCCCGCACCATCCGGCGCAGTTGGGGATGAGTTCTTAAGCGGCGAGGGCGATGAATTGGAAACATGACGTTGTGATATGACGGATTGAAAAGATGTAGCGCTCAGATCTTGAAGTATATTACGCTGGGGTATCTGCATGAATAGCGCTTGCCCCTGTCGTTAAGAATATTAAGGTTGTTAGATAAAGGTGTCAGACGATCGCACGTCAGGTATAGCCGTAAGATCGGTGTTGGGAATATTTAGCAGCCTGGTTACAGGTATTTTCTATTGCTTGACTTCAACCCGCAATCCATAAGTTGACAGACTGCATCGCGTTCTTCAATCTGTCCGGAAATACTACCCTCGATCTTGCAATGCGATAAATTCGATTGTTGGCTTCTTCAGTCAGTAAAGAAGGAAGAGTAAACGGTTGGGGCGGCTGTGGTATTGTAGAAAGTCCGGTCAAACCTATCTTTGATAAAAAAGACTATGGCGACAAAAATTCCCGTTACAGTCGTGACTGGTTTCTTGGGCAGCGGTAAAACAACTCTCATCCGTCATTTACTGCAAAATAACCAAGGACGGCGTATTGCAGTTCTAGTCAACGAGTTTGGCGAGTTGGGGATAGACGGGGAATTACTGAAATCTTGCCAGGTCTGTCCAGAAGAGGTAAAAGGTGAAGATAGCTTACCCCAGATTGTGGAATTAACGAATGGTTGTCTGTGCTGCACGGTACAGGAAGAATTTTTGCCCACGATGCAGGAGTTGCTGAAACGCCGAGATAGTCTTGATGGAATTTTGGTTGAAACTTCTGGCTTAGCTTTGCCAAAACCACTAGTGAAAGCTTTTCGCTGGCACGAGATCCGCAATGCTGCTACGGTGGATGCAGTAGTTACGGTGGTGGACTGCGCTGCTGTTGCCGCAGGGACGTTTGCTAGCGATCCGCAAGCGGTAGAAGCGCAACGGCTGGCAGATGAGAGTTTAGAACACGAAACGCCGTTGCAGGAATTGTTTGAAGACCAACTGGCTTGTGCAGACTTGGTGATCTTGAATAAGACTGACTTGATTGATGCGACAACGCAAGCCGAAGTTTTAGAATTGGTAAAGCAAGAATTACCGCGACAGGTGAAAATAGTGACGAGCGATCGCGGTCAACTCGATCCTGCAATTTTGTTAGGTTTTCAAGCTGCGGTTGAAGACGATTTAGCCAATCGTCCCAGCCATCACGACACAGAAGAAGACCACGAACACGAAGAGGAAATTACTTCAACCCACGTTGTTTTAAATCGCACGTTTGAACCCAATGCTTTACAAAACCAATTGCAAGTCTTGGCATCAGAACAAGATATCTATCGAATTAAAGGTTTTGTCGCTGTTGCAAATAAACCAATGCGTCTAGTTTTACAAGGCGTGGGAATGCGATTTGACCAATTTTACGATCGCCTCTGGCAACCAGAAGAAATACAGCAAACGCGATTAGTGTTTATCGGTCGCAGTCTCAATCCTGGCGCGATCGAGTCTCAGTTAGTAGCTTTGCCAAGTTGAAGGGTGGTAATGGGTAATTGCTTTCTTAAATCCTTCTACTCTTGTCTTCCTACCCCTTGTTCCTAGTCTTGAGAAATTCGTCAAGGGTGGCGCGATCGCACATCGCCGACTGCGCTCCTGGCTTAGTTGCAGCTAAAGCGCCTGTCGCCGCACCCCATACTATCGCTTGTCTCAAAGATAGTCCTTCTACTAGTGCCGCAGCTAAACCGCCGTTGAAGGCATCTCCTGCGGCTACGGTGTCTACAGCCGTGACGGAAAAGGCTGGAGTAAAAAATGTTTCTGCTTGAGTGGCACAGATAACACCTTTAGCACCGAGTTTGACGATCGCATTACCTACACCTTTTTGCAATAAGACTTGCGCTGCTTCGCTTGCAGCCTCTCGTCCATCTACGGGAAAACCAACTAACCGCCCCGCTTCAGTTTCATTCGGGGTGATAATGTCAATTAAAGGATAAAGTTCCTCTGGTAGGTTTTGGGCTGGCGCGGGATCGAGAATGACTTTGATTCCGGCTGCTTTTGCAACTTGGGCGGCTGCAATAACGACGCTGAGGGGAATTTCGAGTTGTAGGAGTAAGATCGATCCCCCAAACTCTCCTTGGAAAGGGGGGCGAGATCCCCCCAACCCCCCTTGGGAAGGGGAGCTATTTGTTTCTCCCCTTTGGGAAGGGAGGCTAGGGGGAATCTTCAAGAGACTTTGGAGGCGTTCTACGTCAGTTGCATCGACTCGTCCATTTGCTCCAGGAGTGATGATAATCTGATTTTCACCATTGTCATCAACTGCGATCGCAGCGACTCCAGAACTGATACCTTCATCTACCAACACATTCTCAGTTTGCACTCCTGCTGCTTGCAGGCTGGCTAATAACTCTCGACCGAAATTATCTCCCCCTACGCGCCCTACCATATAGGAAGGAACGCCTAATTTAGCGATCGCAACTGCCTGATTTGCCCCTTTTCCTCCTGGTGCGGTGACAAAACTATGTCCAGTCAAAGTTTCTCCAGGTAAAGGCAATCTGGGTGTTTTGCTAACTAAATCGATGTTGATACTACCAAATACGATAATAGAGTTCATATTACGTCCCGATCGAAGAAAATAGCTTTTTTACAGATAATAATGCCAGAAGTCTCCCTAAAGAAATTCGAGTTTATGCAACTCCAGATGGAAAATATCCTTTCATAGAATGGTTGGAGTCTCTACGAGACAGTAACGCTAGAGCTAAAATTAAAGCAAGGCTCGCTCGCGTTGAAACTGGTAATCTAGGGAACTATAAAGCAGTTGGTAAAGGCGTGTGTGAGTTGAGGATAGATTATGGCTCTGGTTATAGAGTTTATTTTGGACAAGTAGGAACGACATTGATTCTACTTTTATGTGGAGGAGACAAGAGTACTCAAGAAAAAGATATCCTCCAAGCTATTAAATATTGGACGGACTATGGAAACAGATAAAATGCCAAAAAGTATTAGCTATCACGACTACTTAATCGAGTCTTTAAAAGAACCATCCGAAGCCAGCGCTTACTTCAAAGCTGTTTTAGCAGAAGGAAATGCAGAACTACTTCAAAAAGCCATAAATAATTTGATTGAAGCAGGTTATGAAAATTTAGCACTTGCTTTAGATTTGCAAGAGTTAAATAACTCTACTCTGTTGTCAGCGATAACTACTAAAGTAGAAACAAAAAACTTATTTCAAACAGCCAATTTTGAATTGAAATAACGAGTTTAATTGAGTCAGATAATGACTCTCTACTCCCCCATTTACAAAATTTGCGATAAAAACTTGCGCGTCCGTTCTTCTTTAGGGTTTTGAAAAAATTCTTGGGGTGGGGCTTGTTCTACCAGCATTCCACTATCCATTAGGACAATGCGATCGGCAACTTCGCGGGCAAATCCAACTTCATGCGTCACGACTACCATTGTCATCCCCGATCGCGCTAGACTCCTCATCACATCTAACACTTCTCGTACCATTTCTGGGTCAAGCGCTGATGTAGGTTCGTCGAATAACATAATTTTAGGCTGCATTGCCAACGCACGGGCGATCGCTACCCGTTGTTGCTGTCCGCCGGAAAGTTGTCCGGGGTACTTTTGGGCTTGTTCCAAAATTCCTACCCTTTCCAACAGTTGCATGGCAACTTCTTCGGCTTGTTGTCTTTTCCAACGTCGCACCCAAATTGGCGAAAGCGTTACATTTTGCAGTACTGTAAGGTGAGGGAATAAGTTAAATTGCTGAAACACCATTCCTACTTCTTTACGAATTGCATCGATGTTGCGCAAGTCGTGAGTTAGGGCAATCCCATCTACTTCAATCCGTCCTTGTTGATAGTCTTCTAAAGCATTGAACGTGCGAATAAAAGTAGATTTACCCGAACCAGAGGGACCCATTACCACCACTACCTCACCCCGATTTACGGTCAGGCTAACCCCACGCAGGACGTAAAATTTATTACTGCTATACCACTTATGGACGTTCTCAGCAATAATCATTGGTTGTGGATTGTCATTTGTCATTTGTCATTAGTAATTGGTGGTTGGTAATTGGTAATTGCGTGGTGCGTGAATCATAGTTATTTCTCCCCTGCTCCTCTGCTTCCCAACTGCCGACTCCCGACTCCCGACTCCCTAATTACTAACATTTAATTTCCGTTCTAAATAACGACTTGCTGTAGACATTCCATAACAAAATAACCAATAGATTAAGCCAATAAATAAATAAACTTCGGCATAACGCCCGAGGAATTGGGGTTGTGCCAAAATTGAACGAGAAATTCCGGTTAATTCTAGTAGACCAAATAGGGCAAGTAGAGATGTATCTTTAAACAGTCCGATAAATTGACCAACGATCGCGGGAATTACGGCTCGTAGTGCCTGGGGTAATACGATTAATAACACAACTAAAGGCGAATTTAACCCCAAGGCTTTAGCGGCTTCATATTGTCCTCTAGGTATAGCTTGCAATCCACCTCGAATATTTTCTGCTAAATACGCTGCACTAAATAATACGAGTCCGGCGATCGCTCGCAGTACCCGATCTAAATTGCGGAAATAAGGTGGTAGAAATAACGGCAACATTACCTGTGCTAAGAACAAAATGCCAATCAATGGCAATCCGCGAATCACTTCAATATAAAGGATCGCAAAGATACGGACTACAGGTAATGAACTTTGACGACCAAGGGCAAGTAATATACCGAAGGGAAACGAAAGGACGATACCGCAAATTGCTGCGATTAATGTTAGCAATAACCCCGACCACACATTTGTTGGAACTGAAGTTAAGCCTAAACCGCCTCCGATTAACCAAATATTGACAATAAATACTAATCCCCAAGCTGGTGTCAGCCAAGGGCTAATACTTGGAGGTAATGTGCGTCCGACTCCGTATCCAATTAAGGCAACAATTGCGATCGCTAAGATCCACAAGCGCGCGCTCAGTTCTAAAGGTAAAAGTATTACAGCAGCAACAATTACACCTAGAGCAAACAAAATTGTCCGGCTAAATAGTGGCGACTGTCTGACAATGTAACCCCAACAAATCCCCGCTAAACCGATAATAAGTCCCAGTGCCGTCCACACCCGCCAATATAGTTCGGGAGGAAATCGACCGACAAAAAATAGCCGCAAGTTTGCACCCACGACGCCCCACTGTGCCGCAGTTAATGCCCAACTAACAAAACTACTCAGTACCCAAATAATGATTGCTAAGCAAACAATTGTCAGAATGCTGTTGTACCAAGTACTGAATAAATTTTTTTGCACCCAGTTGAGAGGAGATGTAGGTGGGGTAGGAGGCGCGGGAGATTGGATTTGCAAAGATTTATCTCTCCTTAATTTGTACGGTGCGGTTGTATAAATTCATCACGAGAGAGATGGTTAAGCTCGTGGTTAGATATGTCATCATAATCAGCAACATCACTTCCACAGCCCGTCCCGTCTGGTTAAATGTGGTGGAAGCAACGAAATAAACATCAGGAAAACCAACTGCGATCGCCAAACTGGAGTTTTTGGCTAAGTTGAGATATTGACTCGTCAAAGGTGGTACGATTACCCGCAACGCCTGCGGTAAAATCACCATCTGCATTATCCGATTTGGCTTCAGTCCCAAAGCACGGGCAGCTTCCCACTGACCTTTTGGTACGGCTAGAATCCCCGCCCTCACAATTTCAGCAATATAACTACTGGTATAAATAACTAGTCCAGCAAGTAAAGCGCAAAACTCTGGCGACAGGCGCAATCCACCCTCAATTTGTCCCGGCGTAGCTTGCGGAATACTCAACCGAAAAGGAATACTTTGCGTCAGGACAAAAGCAACGATCGCAGCCCCTAAAATAGAACCCAAGGCATACCAAATTTGATTTCCCGCCTGTCCTCGTTCTACCATGACGCGCCAGCGCCAGCGCCACAAGGCGATCGCCCCAAGAATTCCCGCTAGCAGTAACGCCAACCAAATGCCTCCTCCAGTCCCAATTTCAACCCACGGGAAAAACACGCCTTGTCCCGTCAGGTAAGCAGAACCGAAGAAGGTTATAGGATTGTCAATACCTGGAAGGTTGAGAAAAACAGCAAAGTACCAAAAAAATAGTTGCAAGAGCAGAGGCACGTTGCGGAAGATTTCTACATAAGCAATAGCAATGCGGCGAACCAACCAATTATCTGAAAGTTGAGCAATTCCAAAGACTAATCCGAAAATCGTAGCTAAAACCAGACCGATTGCTACGACTCGTAATGAGTTGAGTAAGCCGACAAAAATTGCCCGACTGTAACTGTTAGACGGATCGTAAGGAATGAGACTTTCGCCAATATCGAAAGACGCTTGGACTCTCAAAAAATCAAATCCTAGCTGAATGCCTAATTGCCGCAGATTGTAGGTGAGATTATCCCAAATCAGGGCAGCGAAAATTACCACCAACAAAACTGCGATCGCCTGCCCAGCAATCTGCCAAAAGCGATCGTCTCGTAGTAGTTTTTGCAACTTCATGAGTAGTAATTGGGAATTGGTTGAGAGGCGAAAGGCGAGAGGCGAGAGGCAAGAGATCGCTGATAACCGGGCACTACTCACTATTCACTTTTAACGGAATGGCGGGGCGTAGTGTAAGCCACCTTTTTCCCAGATATCGTTCTGACCGCGTGGCAAATTAAACTGCGTGCCAGGTCCAAGGTTACGGTTGTAAATCTCGCCATAGTTGCCGACTTTCCTCACCGCACGAGCAACAAAATCATTCGGTAAGCCTGCACCTTGACCTAAATTTCCTTCCGTGCCTAGCAATCTTTTTACTACTGGGTCTTGACTTTTAGCAAATTGGTCGATGTTTTTAGAATTAATTCCCAGTTCTTCAGCTTCAATCAAACCAAAGATCGTCCATTTAACTGCATCAAACCAGGCGGCATCTCCGTTTTTCACAGCGGGCGTTAGTGGTTCTTTGGATAAAAGCGCATCGAGAATAATATTATCTTGCGGATTTTTCAGTGTTGTTCGACGGGATACCAATCCCGAGCGATCGGTACTCACTGCCTGACACCGCCCTTGTTCGTATGCTGCGTAAACAGCATTAGCATCGTCAAATACTAGTGGCGTATATTTTACTCCTAGTTTGCGCATTTGGTCGGCAAGATTTTGCTCGGTGGTGGTTCCCGTTTCCATGCAAACAGATTTACCTTGCAAGCCCTTTAAATCTTTCACGCCACTGGCTTTTTTCACCATCACACCCTGACCGTCATAGAACGTTACGGGGAGAAACTCTAGCCCTACCGAAGTATCGCGGCTCATCGTCCAAGTTGTATTGCGACTGAGAATATCCACTTCTCCCGCTTGCAGGGCGGTGAATCTCTCTTTCGCATTCAGATTGCGGAAATCGACAGCATTCGGCTCGTCAAACAAAGCTGCTGCGATCGCCCGACAGATATCTACATCAAGTCCAGAATACTTACCTGCTTGGTCTACGTAGCTAAATCCTGGCAACGTACCGCTGACACCACACGCCAGCCTACCGCGAGACTTAACTGCATCTAATGTACCTCCTCCCCCGGCTGCTGGGCTACTTCCCGGTTGGGCAGTTCCCTGTGGTTGTGGTGACTGGGAATAAAATTGGCTGCAAGCAGCTAAAGGAGTTGCTACCAGCGCAACACCCACTAGCAGTAAACTCCTCTTGAACATGATAGATTTGTCCTCGTCCTACTCTTGTCTGTTTTTCTACGACGCACGCTCATACTAGGTGGTATCAATTCCCACAAAAGCGAGGGTTTCTCTGTAGATTTGATTAGTTAAACTCTACAGTAAACAGAGGCAAGAGGCGAGAGGTGAGAGGTAAGAGGCGAATAGATATACATATATTTGTAGGGACGCACAGGTGTACGCTCCTACTAAATCGTGTAAACATCACCCGTTATTAGTTCTGATACGAACGACCGCGCCTATAGAGAGTAACTCCTAGAGCAATTCCAGGGATAGTCAAAATTGCCACCCAAGGAGAGCGCCACCAATCGGTTGTTTGCATCGTGTAGCTGTTCCGAGATCTGCTGCAAGGATAAGACTGAGCTGGATCGATAGAAGAAAATAAAACTCCACTCGCGATCGCAGTTGTGGATAAGATAGCCGCCAACGATAATTTTGCTGCTTTCATTGTGCTTAACTTCCCTAGCTATTACCAGTTCAACTCAAGTAGCCTGGCAGAAGCATTAACTTTCATAAATTGTAATTTTCTTCCCTACAATTTTCCAAAATTTCTTTTGACCTCAGCCGCTCTGCTCTGTTGCCTGCTAACCTATATATTCGTGTTGTTGCGCTAAAGCTTTGTTAAAGTTCTGAAAAAGCGACGTTATCGACGAGTCAAGCTACGAAAATCTGGGCGTAGGGGTTGGTGTTGGCTAGTGCTACTACTGCCTACCTTGCTGTGGCTGGGATATCAGGAGATGAAAAGCCAGTTAGAGCCATATCAAGCAATTCTCGTCCTCGGTGGTTCAGTCCAACGGGAGCAGTTCGCAATTGAATTTGCGCGGAACAAACCAGATTTACCAATTTGGGTTTCTGGCGGTAGTCCCAAAGAGTATGCTCGTAACTTGTTTGCCAAAGCTGGTGTCGATCGCAGCCGCTTGCATTTAGACTACCAGGCAGTAGATACGGTCACAAATTTTACGACCTTAGTAGGCGAGTTTCAGAAGCGGGGAATTAAGAAGATCTACCTGATCACCTCTGACTATCATATGCGCCGCGCCGAGACAATCGGTCAAATTGTCTTGGGTAGTCGGGGAATTGATTTTACTCCGATTTCCGTCCCCTCCAAGCGATCGCCAGAACCGTACAACAAAGTCATCCGCGACGGAGGTAGAGCCTTGCTGTGGGTGCTGACAGGACGAACCGGTTCGACGTTGACGAAGAGATAAGCGGAAGTTGGGAGTCGGGAGTCGGGGGAAGAAAGCAAAGGGAGCGGCAGCCCAGGGAAATTACCTCTCGCCTCTCGCAAGAAAGCCTCTCGCCTCTTCCCACGCACCACTCCCTTACCTCTCGCCTCTTGATAGATGCATTTTTATCTTTGACTAATTAAATTTGTTTTGATTACCAATGTCTATCTGTGGTGGCGATCGCACTTGTCAGCGAGCCACTATATTCATGTGTATGATTACCGAGTCAAGCAGTACAACATTATTACCTCGCACGGGCGATCGCTCTAAATTAGGTTTAGTTTGTATCACCGTTTCTAAAGCAGTCCGCTATCGTACCATGACGCGGACGCGCTACCTCAAGTTGAATGCAGTAGAACGAGAAACTGCATTGCAAGAAATTTATCTCAATAATTTAACCCGCTTGGATGCGGCAATATCTTTTTGTCAAGCCAACCGAATCTTCCTGTATAGAATGCCTTCGGGATTATTTCCCCTCAGCGACATAGAGGATGGGATCGGACAAGCCATCTTAACAGCAATGGCTACTGATCTAGCAGCAGTAGGAGCGCGATCGCAACAACTGGGCATCCGAATGGTACTTCATCCCGATCAATTTGTGGTGTTAAGTTCCGACTCGCCACAAGTGGTGGAAAACAGTATCAAAATCTTGACACAACACGCTCAAATTATGGATTTGCTCAGTTTACCGCGATCGGCTTGGGCTTGCATGAACATTCACGGAGGCAAAGCGCAAAGAACTGCACAACTAGTACAAGTTGTCAATAGTCTTCCAGCCGCAATTAAAAGCCGCCTTACTTTTGAAAATGACGAATATGCCTACAGTGCTGAGGAAATCTTAGCCGTCTGTCAGCAGGCAAAAGTCCCAATGGTATTTGACGCTCACCATCACATCTGTCATGAGAAACTAGATAGTTACGACCATCCTTCTGTAGCAGAGATGTTTTGTGCTGCTAGATCGACTTGGGAAAATCCAGAGTGGCAACTCGTCCACATTTCTAACGGTGAAACAGCTTTTAACGATAGGCAGCATAGCGAATTTATTACTGTAATGCCTAGCGCCTACAAAGAAGCACCATGGATTGAAATTGAAGCTAAAGCAAAAGAAGAGGCGATCGCAGCTTTGACCAATAGCAATTGGTGATATTATTTGCTGTTATCGCTTCTTAACTGTGAAACATACATCGTTGGTGCGAGCAGAATTGGGTGAAATTAATATGTCATCTCTGCAAAAAACTCAAATAGCCTTTCGTCCAGTACGGCGCTTTCTCTGGCTGGAACGATTAATTGCTCTTGTGGTTTTACTAAATTTCTTTCTCGTCTTATTCGACCTCTCTTATATTCCCTGGCGCGACTTTTATTTTGAAAAAACACCCCAAATTGTCCAGCGATACGATCCAATTAAAGGCATCGAACCCCATCGAGAAACAACACGATATCTAGAGCAATTTCAACAGCTCAAATACCGAATTGAGCAAACGGGTATTCAATCGCCAGAAGTCGAAAGCTCATTAGCCCAAATGCGGCAACTTAGCGATGAGTTGATTGAAGATAATCCTTTTGCGATCGCCCAGAAAACCGGACATCTAGAAAAGATCAAAAATCAAGTTCGCGATCGCGTTCATATTACCTCAGCTCATCAGGCTTTCGCTACTTTTTGGAGTCAAGCTTATCTGATTCAAGTAGGCTGGGAACGAGAATTCGATTTTTTCACAACAAATATTCAGCCGCTCATAGAGACTAATTACTATCGCGGTATTAATACCCAAGGTAAGTTTATCGATCGCTTTTGGTTAATTGACTTACCTTTTATCGCTTTTTTCGGCTTAGAAATTCTCGTTCGTACTTTCTTTATTAGCCGTCAAAGACCAGATTTAAATTGGCTAGAGGCACTATTGCGGCGCTGGTACGATTTATTTCTCTTATTACCATTCTGGCGTTGGTTGAGGGTAATTCCAGTTACTATTCGGCTTTATCAAGCAGAATTATTAAATCTCGAACCTTTCCGCAAGCAAATTAAATACGATTTTGTCACTAACTTTGCTGAAGAAATGACAGAAATTGTCGGCGTTCGTTTAATCGATCAAATGCAAGACTCGATAGAACGGGGCGATGCTGCCGAATGGTTATTAAGAACGGGGCGCTATCAACCTTATGTCAATATTAATAATACTAATGAAGTGCAAGAAATTGCTGCTCGCTTGCTGCGTTTGACAATTTATCAAGTTATTCCTAAAGTTCAAACAGATATAGAATCGTTACTACACTACAGCATTGAAAATGCAATTAAAAAAACTCAGATGTATCAGCAAATACAGCATTTGCCAGGGATGGACAATCTACCTCGCCAAGTATCAACAAAATTAGCCACTGACATTTCTCAATCAACCTACACAACTTTGACAAATCTCCTTGAAGATCCTGTAGTTATAGAAAAATCGAGTCACTTAATCCAAAACTTTAGTATTGCCCTAGAAACAGAAGTAAAGAAACAGCATAACTTGCAAGCACTCAAATCATTATTTGTCGACTTACTAGAAGAAGTCAAAATTAATTACGTTAAAGACATCGCCCAAGGTGGTGTTGAAAGAAGTTGGGAAGAAGCAGCTCGATTGCGCCGCATAGTTCGCCAGTAGAAGTAAAACTTGAGAAAGATGTCACGCAAAAGCGCAGGGACGCTAAGCACCCTTTGCGCCTTTGCGTCTTTGCGTGAGACAAATCTTATTAATCGAATTTCCAGTTACAATTAAGAAATGTTAAGAAAAATTTGTGAGTATGATGCAAAATACAGCCGATGCTGGAGCGAGTGCCATAACTCAACTGACTGCAATTAATGCAGCTAAGGTGCTAACAGTTATTTGCCTAGCAGCTTGTGCAATCGTTTTTGGAATATCCGATTTACGCCAAGTTATCTATCTTTGTTTGCATGTTAGCTATTGTCTGTGGTGGCTGCTAGAACAGTGGTTCTTTCCTACCCGAAAAGAGATATTTAACGAACCTATAGGAGTAGGAGGTTTTATCTTCACTCTGTTGTTCGTCGGATTGTTCTATGCCTTACCTGGATATTTGGCATTTACCAACCCCCTACCTATTTCTGCGATCGCGATTGCGATCGCCATACCACTATACATCTTCGGAACTCTGATTAATACCAGTGCAGACGTACAAAAACTGACTGCTAAGCAATACGGGGCGGGGTTAGTGCAGGATGGAGTTTGGAGATTTGCCCGCAATATTAACTACTTCGGTGACTTGCTACGCTATCTCAGTTTTAGCGTTGTCGCAGGTTCCTCATGGGCTTATCTCGTACCAGGAACTATCGCCCTCCTTTATCTCCAGCGCATCTCTCAAAAAGAACAAGCCATGTCTGGCAAATATGGCGAGTATGCAGCATATCAGCAGTCTAGTAGCCGCTTGATTCCTTTCCTTTGGTAGCCGTGCGGGGTTAGCAGGCAGAATGTATTTTCTGAAAGAGAATCTGATGGAGAAACTGTAATCTGTGGGGGCGTAAAGTTGTGCGCCCTCAAACCGTATAAACCACGATTGCCAACACGTACTCATAACGACTATGATATACTTGATTCTGAGGTAATATCTCTGTATAGATGTAAACACAAGTAGTATGTATTCGAATTGCTCGAACTACCGCGATCGCTATTTATGAATGTTGTTTTTATTGGCTTTCTTGCTAGTCTACTCGCTGGACTTGCAACTTTTGTTGGAGCTTTACCAATCTTACTACCAATTAATTTGACCCAGCGAATCCAGGGAATAATGTTGGGTTTTGGTGGTGGAGTCATGTTAGCAGCTACAGCCTTTTCCCTCATCGTTCCAGGTACAGAAGCAGCAGAAAACATTGGTTATTCCAGAGCGATCGCTGCTTTAATTATGGTTGTAGGAATTTTATTGGGCGGATTATTTTTACAAATTGCTCACCACGCTTTACCACACGAACATTTTTTTAAAGGGCGAGAAAATTGTCGGGGTAAAAGTATTAAGCAGATCTGGTTATTTATTGCTGCAATTACAATCCATAACTTTCCTGAAGGATTAGCTGTTGGAGTAAATTTTGGTAGTGGAAATATCGAACAAGGACTACCTGTGGCTGTAGGTATTGGCTTACAAAACATGCCAGAAGGCTTAGTAGTAGCCTTATCATTACTGTCAGAAAGATATTCTACTAGCTATGCTTTGGGAGTTTCTCTGCTTACGGGTCTAGTAGAGCCTTTGGGCGGTTTAGTTGGCGCTGGTGTAGCAAGTGTAGCTCAGTTTATTTTACCTTGGGCAATGGCGTTTGCAGCGGGAGCAATGCTGTTTGTGATTAGCGACGATATTATTCCCGAATCGCATCGCAAAGGCTTAGAAACAGAAGGAACTATTGGTGTAATGTTAGGTTTTGTAGTAATGATGTTTTTAGATATTGCATTAGGTGGTTAGTCATTGGTCATTTGTTTTGACTTTTAACTTTTGACTTTTGACTTAATCTCTTGATTCTAATTGTTTAATTTTACGCTCTAATTCAAACTCGCGATCGCTGATAATTGTTTCTAGATTAGCTATTCTTTGTTCTAGCTGTTTTGGATCGATGTTTGCTAAAGATTTATACTTGCTGTCATCGCGCCAAACAAAATACGTGCCTGTGGCAGCTCCCGCGATCGCGGCTAGCGGTAAAATAGGACCACTCCTAGTTACGCCAGAAAGCGGAATACAAATTGCTAGCATTCCTGTAGCAAAAGCCCAAATTTTTGAAGTTGCAGCAACGCGGATATCTTTACTCATTGCCAGCTTCTCCTTCGGAGATTACTTACAAGCTATTCAATTTTACTGTAGCAACAAATTTCAGTAGTTTTTCGCCAGCTTTGCAAAAAATTTACTGAGTCAGCCCGCTCCACGTAGCACTCGTCTGCGTTTATCTGCTTACGCACGATCGCATCTATCGTACAAATCTCTACTTTTGTCATTTGTCGTTTGTTGAGAGATACAATGCCGATCGCTTCTCTACATTATTCACGATCTTAAGTACTTAAACTTTAAGTAGATATACTACGGTAACAACAGCGATCGCCTGGATATAATCGCGATCGTGCATCTGCGATCTATCTACAAAATAGTAGGTTCTACAGTTAACCAGGAATTTTTGTTTTTTACCACAGCTTTATTGCTAATAAAAAAAATGCGAACTCATGTGAAATTAGCGACTCGTTCGCTGAATTTGTTATGTATTTTTGGTTTGTTGAGTACGACTAATTTATCTTTGCTGATACCTATAGTTCATGCCCAAACTCCCAATCTGACTGAAACTAACCAAACTCAAGCAAAACAACGCCAGCGTGTTGCCGTACTAGATTTTGATTTTGCCGATACTGGCAGTGTTAATTTTGCAAATATCTTTGGCGGTGCTAGCCCAGCCCAAGGAATTAGTAATTTAATTACGAGTGCATTAGTTAAAGACGGTTCTTACAGTGTTATCGAGCGTAGCAAAATCGACGCTATCTTGCAGGAACAAAACTTAGGTGCTTCGGGACGGATAAATTCAGAAACCGCCGCCCAAATAGGACAAGTTTTGGGAGTCGATGCTGTGGTAATTGGTGCAGTAACTCAGTTTAATATTGAAGAAAATAATTCCGGTAGCGGCTTTTGCGCTTTTGGTGTTTGTTCGGCTAAACAAAAAAGTCGGGCGATCGTGCAAATTGATGCCAGACTCGTCAGCACGACTACCGCGGAAATTCTCGCGGCAACTCAAGGTAAAGGGGAAGTAGATAAAAAAAGTAAAGGCTTAAATGTAGGTGGTGTTTATCACGAGTCTAAAAATGCCGATCCTGAAACTTTATTAAGTGCAGCTGCAGAACTTGCTGTCAATGAAATTACGCGAGAAATCGTTGCTTCTGCTGCAAAAGTTACTACAGCAGCTTCGTTTACACCGAATGTCAATGCCGTAGTAGCTGATGTCACCAATAATTTAGTCACGATTAACAAAGGACAGGAAGCTGGCTTAAAAACAGGGATGAAAATTTCAATCGAGCGATTAGCCAAAGAAATTAAAGATCCTGAAACTGGCAAAACTCTGCGCGCCTTAACTTCTCCTATTGGTACGATTGAATTAACAGAAGTCGGTCAAGGATTTGCCACTGGTAAAATTACAAATGGTACGGGCTTTAAACGAGGAGATATGGCAAAAGCCGGACAATAAAGAGGAGTTAGGGATTAGCTGTAGGGTGGGCAATGCCCACCTTATTTTATGGGTTGCTGCTCATGACAAATGACCGATGACAAATGATGAGCGACCGATACCTGTAATAATTAAAATATTTAGTAAGTTTAAAAAATCGCTTTTCAGTCAGAGTGACTGTAAGGTACAAATACTAAAATGACTAATACAAATACCAGCAACGCCAAACCATTTTTCTATCCCAACCGTACCTTAGAGCGGGCGCGTCGGGCGCTAATTTGTTCCAGCTTTAACTTACACCTATTCCAGACAATGATAGCTCAAAGCGTACCAGTCATGGCGATCGCGGGCAATTCTGGTATGGAAAAAGGCTATACCCAGCGCCCTTTAACGGAACTTGCGGTAGACAACGAACTCTTTTGGCTGATCCAAGTTGGCATATTGCGGCGCGAGGTAGACGGACAGGGAATTACAGATAGTTTTCGCCTCACTCCCCTAGGCAGACAATTGGTAGATCGATACGCTCAACGCGATCGGTGGGATACTCCAACTTGGCGCGATCGCCTTTACAATACCCTGAGTCGCTGGCTGCGACTGCCTTTCTAGTTGAATGCCTTAAATTTGTGAACGTAAAAGTTAAGAATCAGCAAAAAAGGGGAAAAATAAACACAGAAACCCATCTCGGTCTGAAATTTCTGCCTTTACCTGCTCAAGCCGATAGCCGCATATGAAATCAATCATGATCGTGGGAACGACATCCCATGCTGGAAAATCAACGATCGCAGCTGCAATTTGTCGCATCTTAGCCAAACGTGGCTGGCGCGTAGCTCCTTTCAAAGGACAAAATATGGCGCTAAATGCCTACGTTACCGTTAATGGCGGCGAAATTGGCTATGCCCAAGCGGTGCAAGCATGGGCAGCTGGCGTTGCTCCGATGGTAGAGATGAACCCGATTTTGCTCAAACCCCAAGGAGATATGTCTTCTCAGGTGATTCTCAAAGGCAAGGCTGTGGGAAGAGTCAACGCGGCGGACTACTACGAGCAATTTTTTCAACCAGGGTGGCAGGCAATTGAAGAATCTCTCCGCCATCTATCAGCAGAATTTGACATGATCGTGTGCGAAGGGGCAGGAAGTCCGGCAGAAATTAACCTCAAGCACCGCGATTTAGCGAATATGCGGATCGCCAAGTATTTAAACGCGCCCACGCTACTAGTTGTAGATATCGATCGCGGTGGTGCTTTTGCGCATGTCGTGGGAACGTTGGAGTTACTCGAACCAGAGGAACGCAGCCTAGTTCGCGGGATTATCATTAATAAATTTCGCGGACAGCGATCGATCTTAGAACCAGGCATTAAATGGCTGGAAGAACGGACGGGAATTCCCGTTATCGGTGTCATTCCTTGGCTGGAACATTCATTTCCCGCTGAAGATTCCCTCGATCTATTTGAACGCAAACCCTCTCGATCTAAAGGCGAACTCAACATTGTCGTGATTCGCTTGCCGCGAATTTCTAATTTTACCGACTTCGATCCGCTAGAATCCGAACCTTGTATTGGCTTGAGATATCTCAGCCCCAAACACGAACTTGGGCATCCAGACGCGGTGATTCTTCCAGGGACGAAAACCACGATCGCCGATTTACTCGTCCTGCATAAAACTGGGATGGCAAAATCAATTCAAAACTATGCAGCGGCTGGGGGAACGGTTTTGGGTATCTGCGGCGGCTTCCAAATTCTAGGGCAACAGCTAGCCGATCCAGAAGGGCTAGAGGGCGAAGCTGGAAGGTATCCAGGTTTAGGATTGCTGCCAATTAAAACGGCAATCACGATGCATAAAGTTGCCCGCCAGCGCCAAGTCATATCCAATTTTCCTCAAGCAGGATTGCCTGTGACGGGGTATGAAATTCACCAAGGGCGATCGCGGTTAGTGGAATTACCCCCTGCCCAAGCCAACGATTACCATCCCCTGTTTGACGATGCTGGTCTTGGCATGGTAGATAGTAGTCAATCAATCTGGGGAACCTACCTGCACGGACTGTTCGATAATGGACCTTGGCGTAGGGCTTGGTTAAATCGCCTGCGGCAACAAAGAGGACTCAAATCTCTACCCACAGGAATCTCTAACTATCGCGAACAGCGAGAAGCAATGCTCGACTCCCTCGCAGGTATGGTAGAAACCCATCTAGACTTATCTTCTATCCTGTCGCCTTAAAGTTAGGACTTATGACTGTGCGAGTAAACTTTTTACCTGACAATGTCACTGTAGAAGCCACAGTCGGAGAACCGTTATTAGATGTAGCAGACCGAGCGGGAGTTGTCATCCCTACTGGCTGCATGATGGGTTCCTGTCACGCTTGTGAAGTCGAGATCGATGGGGATAATACGGTTTGTGCTTGTATTACTGCCGTTCCACCAGGGCAGGAACAGTTGACGATCGATCTTTATTTCGATCCAGCCTGGTGAGCATCAGTTATTGTCGTCGCTCACTTACTTGCATTTTCCACTACCCTAGAACGCATCAAAAATACTAAGGCAGCTATAGCCATTATCCCCATTACTATTCCAGCAGTTCTGTAGGTTCCAGCGATCCCTACAAAATTAGTTAAAGGCTGACTGACAAGGGGTGAGAGAAATTGCCCTAAAAAAAAGCTGGTGGTTAAACCGCCTAAAACTCGCCCACGGGCTGCACCAGGGGCGATTGAAGTCAGGCAGAAGTTCATGTTTGGCATGAGTAAACCCAAACCCAAACCCGCGATCGCTAATCCTAACAAAATCACCCCATAACCCGCGCCGAAACTAATCAATTCGTATCCCAAGGCCATATTTAAAAAAGCAATTCCATAAATGCTAATAAAGCTGAGGCGGGCTTTGACCCGCTGGTACGAAATAGAGCTAACAGCAGAACACAAAGTTGCTAGGGCGATCGCTAACCCACTTTGAGAACTGCTTGCTTGTAGTAATTGTTGTAAGTAAAAGGGCAGCTGAACGGGAATTAGATAAAATACAATCTGCGAGATCAGGGCGATCGCATAGGTCAATACCACTAAACCAGTCGCTAAGCTGGTCGGTTCGTCTGCAACGGTAGCTCCAGCACCCTTAACTGTACGATTCGGTTCCGGTAGCAACAACACGACGCACGGTACTAAAACCAGGGCAATTAAGTAGATAAAAAAGGGCATCCGCCAATTCACATCGGCAAGAAAGCCACCCAGAGACAGAAAAACTACCCCCCCTAACGCCATAAAAGCAGCTTGGATACCCAAAAACTGCCCTCGCGCTTTCCCCGTGTAGTAATCTGCAATCAACGCCGTCGCCGTTACCATCACCCCAGCCACGCTCAAACCCAATAATGCTCGCCCGAAAAGGATGAAACCGATCGCATTCAACCATAGCCCCGAACTACCCGCCAATCCGTATATAAGTAAGGCAATTATCAGCACGGGTTTACGTCCTAATCGGTCGATTGTCACGCCAACAAAGGGGGCAGCCATAGCAATAAATAGGGCTGGGGCTGTCAAAACTAACCTTACCCAATAGTCTGCATTCGGCACGGTGCTAAAGTGCTGCTTCATCGCTGGTAGGGAAGGCGCGATCGTTGCACCCGCCATGACAGTCAGCGTACTAACAAGCAGCAAGGTAATTTTGACAGGGAACGAGTTAGTTTGCTGCATAGGCTAAGTTCTGGGGATTTCACCATCTAAGAACTGAATCGGCACGCGATCGCCTACCTCTAGTCCTAATTCTGCTGTCGTGCCACCTCGTAACTGAATCATTTGGTCTACCGTTGCCTTTGAGCTATACATAGGACAAGCAATTGCATCACAAGGTTGTGCCTCTACTTGGATTGCTGCGATCTGTCCGTTTTGCAAATAGACGATATCTACTGGGAAGCGCATATTTTGCATCCAGATTTTCACTGGACGAGGTGGATCGATAGTATACAGCATCCCTCTTGTATCTGAAAGTTCGCCACGGTACATCAGTCCCATAGATTGTTGCTGCGGCGTTTGAGCAACCTCTAACTCAATTTCTCGTCCAGAAATTTGCGCTTTCGCACTTATAGGTAGGAATTGTGGTTGTTTTTCAATTCGAGCTTGAATTAGTAGTAAAAGCAGACCACTCATTAACGTAGCTATGCAAAAAGCATTATTAGCTGAAATTTTCCGGTGCTTCTTCTGGGTCGCAGTTAGCATAAAGTCCTCGTTTTAACGATTTCTTAACCGAGGCTATCCGACTTTTTAACCATTCATCCTTTTATTTCTTAACCAAAAATCGCTCTTACAAAGAGTTTAAATTAACTATCACTTAAATCATTTAATTAAACCAGAAATTAATAGTTAACTTTTGCAAAGCTAGAATTAACGAAAAGTTCTAGTATCTAGATCGAGAAACTCAATCGGTAGGCGATCGCCACTTTTTAAACCTAGTTCTAGAGTTCTTCTCGCCTGCAACTGAATCATTCGATCTACTTTCACTTTTGAGGTATATGTATGGCAATTTTCTTGATTACAGATAGGCACAGCTATGAGAATTTGCTGAATTTCCGTATTTCTCAGAAAAATTGTGTCGATTGGTACAAGCATGTTCTGCATGGAAAATTCAATAACTTGAGGCGGATCGAATTCAAACAAAATTCCCCTATTCCTAGGCACTATAGTACGATATACCAAACCTTGTGTCTCCTGTTCTGGGGTTTGAGGTACTTCTAAATAGATTTTCTGCTTAGCAGCTTCAATTCTGGCTAAAATTGGGATAACTTGCGGTTTTTGTTGCGTACTTATTTGTAAAGACAGCCAGGAAAAGCCCAAATAGAGAGCAGTAAAAATAATAAATATTGAGATTCCAATTAGCCAAGTAAAAATTTTATTCAACATTATATTATTAATCTATACTTATAGCACAAATCCACAGATTAAGTATTAAAAAATAAACGATAAGATCGACTAGTAATTAAGAAAGTACTCTAGTATTTACAAATTTTTAACTAGTAGTTAAAAATTTTAGATAAGATAGTTATAGATAGTTCTAACTCTAGAATGTTAAGAATAAAGGCGATAATTTATTAAGAACAAATGAAAAGAGATAAAAAATATTGAGAATGCAAAAATGTTTTTTACTTGTGACTTCTGACTTCGTTGATGTATTACTCTCCTATTCCCTGTCTCTTGCTCAATCGCTCAAACATTGCCAATCCCAGAGAGCAAATTAGCTGTACCATATAACAAATCAGTTGCATCTCAGTGCTTTGAGGGATGAGGAGTTATGAAAGCAGCTATCTTGCCAATCTTAGCGATCGCCCTAGTTGTCTTTTCCAGCCGAGAAACGCCAGCCCAACCAGTAGAAACTAGCTCCGATCGTTCTTTCTTGGCGCTGGTGGAGGGAGATGTTGGCGACAGGTGTAGCTTCATATCTGCTGAAGTCTTGGAACGGTCAGCAGACATTGCTCAGGGATTGCTATTCGTGCGATCGGGCGACTCCCCAGACCAAGTAAAATACAAAATGCGCTTCGTTCCCGATGGAGCGTATGCCGATAATACATTACAGTGGACGGCGATCGCCGGAAAAAACTATACGCGAGCCGAGGTAAATTTTGACAAGAATCGCGCCGCTACTCGCTCGTTTACAATGGCGGTTAACTATCAGCAGCCAGAACAAAAACAATGCCGTTGGGAAGTACGCGAACCACAACCAGCAGCAGCACAGACAACGGAACAGGATCTAGCGCCTACGCCTGGTAGTAGTCCATAGGCAAAGTAGAGGCGTTACATGTAGCGTTTCTGCGTCAATGAAAAATTGCCCCTTGCTGCTGGAACTCAAGTTTCATCCGTTCGGAAACTCCAACAACATCGATAAATTGAGTTTGTTCTACTTTGACTGCATTCAGTTCCGCACGGGTGAGATTGGCTGCATTCAAACTAGCATGGCTCAAATCAACACCATTCAAGTCTGCTTGTTGTAGTAGCGTCTGGCTCAAATTTGCCCCCTGTAAGTTGGCATTCTGAAGATAGGCACTCGATAGATTCGTCCGACTGAGATTAGCACCGCTTAAATTCACGCGGGGTAGAATTGCTCGTAAGTCTGCATCGCTCAGATCGGCATGACTGAGATTAGCATCGCGGAGATTGGCATTACTGAGTTTGGCACGCGCTAAACAAGCGCCACTCAAATTTGCGCGACTCAGATCGGCTAATGTCAAGTCGGTATCGCTCAAATTTACACCCTCTAAATTAGCGCGACTTAAGTTAGCATTACGAAGATCTAATTGACTGAGATCGGCTCCGACTAGATCCTGAGTGGGATCTAAACCGATCGCTTCTAAACTAGAGAAAAAGTCTGTAGCGATCGCCGAGGCTAGCAATTCCCGCGCGATCGCTAACTGTTGTTGTTGATATTTTCTCGCCTGGGTCAGTTCTCCCAGACTAGCGTATGCTTGTCGCAAGCTGTTTAAGATCTGTCCTTCCTGTAAGCGATCGCCCTTTGTTGGCAAGAGATCCAAAAGTTTTTGCCAGTACTCTATTGCTCGAACGTACTCTGCTGATGCCAAATAAGCATTGCCAATATTGGCAAGAGCATTCATTTCACCAGTTGAATCTTGAGTTTGCTGGGCAATCTCCAAGTGTTGTTGAAAGCAGGCGATCGCCTGGGGTATATTTCCCAAAGCTTGATAAGCCGCGCCTAGATTTCCTAAAGCTGCTCCTTCACGCTTGAGGTTTTGGTTGCTCCGATAAATGGTTAATGCTTGTTGCCAAGACTGCAATGCAGGCTCAAATTCACCGATTTGATATTGAGAAATTCCCTGCCTTAGCAGTAAGTCTGCTTCACTAGTCATCTAGCGATTTTTGCTGTACTCTCTTCAGCTTTCACATTACCATAATCCTGCTAAATTATGGCGATGTAGTAGAGGCACACAGCTATGCGCTTCTACAAATAATTTATGTTAGGTATTAATATTAAGCGATGGCAGTTTTTATCGGACAGCTTAAGTGTGAAGGAACTAAAAGTGTTTCTTCAATTTCTGCACGTAAACTCCGCGTCATGTACTGTGCTTGACGCAGGCAATCAAGTATGAGTTGATTGGCATCGTAGTATTGTTTGAGAATAGCTTTTTGTTGAGCTGTTAAAGGGAAATTGATTAACTCATAACTCGAAGCATCGATACCAGATGGATGAACGTGGCGATCGGTGCAATCGTCTTGTAGAGCGTCTGGTTTGAGGTCGAGGATAAACTCTAAATAAAAGGCACGGAAAGCGGCTGGTTTAAATTTAGGTTTACTCAGCTGATGTGACTTGCGCTCCAGCCAGAAAAGAAAGTGCGATAATTCTGGATCGACTTCGGCGATCGAATCTGCTTGTTGCTTCATTAAGCTGAGAAAATAGTCAGCATTTCGCAACATGCTGACAACGAAAACAAAAACTTCGTGCCAGCGAGTTTCTGAAATACGAGCAGCTAAACTTTTTAAAGCCTGCTCTGCTCTTTGAGGATTAGAAGGATCGGCTATTGCTCGTGCTATAAAATATTCGTGAAATCTGATATCGGAGAAGGAATAAACCGCTGGAGCTGACTCGACAAACAACTGATGCTGATATTGGATAGACTGCAGTAGCGCTTCAGTAGTTAGTTGCAATAGTTCTGGGCTAGTAGGTGCTTTTGGTAGGTTAAATATATACTCAGCGATCGAGCTTTCAACATCCTGCTTGCTGAAGTTTTCTCCAATTTCAAATGTAGCTAGAGCAATTTTGCTTAATAAGTCTTGCTTGTGTTGTACCGACAAGTTTTTGTACAAGCGATCGCCTTGAATATGATAAGCTTCGTCCCACTGACTCAATAAAATTTCTAGTCCTTCGCGGTAGAGTTGACAGCGATCTTCAGGAATTTCTCGACCCGCTTCAACTAACAAACAGAGCAAATTCAATAATGGATCGTTAGATAATTCCTTAGCAATTTCTTTCTCTTCTTGTTTTAAAGAAAAATTTACGACGCGATCGCTCTGATTTGATTGCTCAATTTGTATCCATTTACCACTAAACTTGACAACTCTGGGGTCATCTAACTTAATACCTTCCGTTTCCATCTGGTGAAGAAAACTATCTACCGGCATTGAATTGATGGAGTTCATAAGCTTTAAGGTTTTGGTTTACAGTTTGATTTATCGAGTGTCAAGTGACATCACAATTCCGAAATCCAGATTCTGAATTCTTATGCTCCTGTTTGGGCAATCTGAGGTTGAAGCAAAGAAAATAACTGTTCTTTGCCCTTTTGGAGATATCGAGTTACAGTCATCGGGCTAATCCCAATTCGTTTAGCAGCTTCTTTACGAGAGAACTCTTTTAAAAAAACAAATTCTACAGCTTTACGAGTTTTTTCTTCCAACTGATTCATCGCTCCTTGCAATTGTTGGCGGTCTTCTTCCTGTTGTTGCAAGCTGCTAGAACGCTGGTCTGGCAAAGCATCAGCTAATTTGATTTGGCAATCGAGATGTTGAATAACTGTACTATCTAAACTTAAAACAATTCGATTTTGAAAGGCAAGCTTACTATCTAACCACTCTTGGATTGAAACATTCAATTCTCGAGCAATTTCTAAATCTGTAGGAGTGCGACCGAGAGCTAATGCTAAATCTTTACGTGCCTTCTGTCCTTGATTGTGAAGTTCCTGCCAACGACGGGGAATTTTCACAACTCCCGTGCGATCGCGCAAGAAATGTAAAATTTCACCGCGAATATAGGGAATTGCAAAAGAACTAAAAGCATATCCTTGATAAGGATTAAAGCGCTCGATGGCACGAATTAAACCAAAGTAACCGATTTGTTCTAAATCTTCATACGGTTCAGTACATTGGCGGCTAAATTGATGCGCCATCTTTCGCACCAAACCAGTGTGCATACTCACAAGTTTATTGCGTAATGCAATCGAAGGATTTTGATAATAAGCAATTAATAGCTCTATCCCATTAGAGCAGGCTCTAGTATGAGTTACCGACATAAAAATCCTCAACAGCGATCTAAGCTTCCCGAATGGGAATTAACAGGTGGTGCGAAATCTTTAATCAAAGCTGAAGATTATTGTCGGTGGAGAAGGCTTCTCAAACCATGTCGTTCTTACTGAATTTATGAGGTGTTTAGCAGATTGTGGTGAATTTTCTCCGTAGATCTGCTGAGTTAGCTGGCTGAGAATGCCAAATATTTTAAGATTAGATTTAGATTTCTGCTGCTAGTCTTACCCTGGTTAATTGTTAGAGGTTTAAGCCAAAATAGGCATATGTCACCATATCGTTGCTTCAGCACGAACCTTTAAAAAATTAAGAAAAAATTCCATGAGTAGCACTAGCAATTTTCGCGAAGCAATTCGTCAAGCCAAAACTAGCGCCCTCGTAGGTTCAAACGTTATCGCTAACGCCCTACCTTACCTAGGTGGCGGGCTGGTACTAACAGCACTAGGAACCTACGGCGGTCTGAGTGTCATCCGTGCCAATCCAGGGTTATTCTTCCCTACCTTTATTGGTGCAGTAATTTTGGAACTAATTCTGTTTTTCGTGGCGATGAACGTTGCTGAGAAAGGCAACAATCGCGTTGCCCTGCCTCTACTCGCAACATATAGCTTGCTCACTGGCTATACCATCAGTGGTATCGTCTTCATGGCATTGAGGACTCAAGGCGTAGGTATTGCAGGTGTGGGGTTTGCTGCCCTCGGCTGCGGTGTCACTTTTATTGCTGCCCGTCAAATTGGTTCTAACTTGTCAGAACAGGATGGCATGGCATTGACGAAAACAGTCAGCCTGGGAGTCATTGCTCTAGTAGTCGTTCTTGCAGCTCAATTTCTGTTTGCTCTGTTTGGCATCTACACCCCAACTTGGTTAGAAATTGCAATTTCAGGCATTGGCGTGTGTCTATTCGTTGGTGCGGCAGTAGTAGATTTCTACGTTCTGCCACGTACCTACCGCGACGACCAGTATCTGCCTGCGGCGCTGTCGATGTATCTGACATACATCAATCTGTTTATTTTCATCTTGCGGTTGTTGATTGCCCTGAATAGCCGCGACTAGTCAAGACACGATCGAAATTTATAGAGACGTTACATGCAACGTCTCCACAGCAAAACCGTGGTTTAACTTCAAGCCACGGTTTTTTAGTTGTTGCGCCAAAGGTTGATAACTCTGGTTAAAATCATCAATACAAGCAGGGTGTGTGGTTAGCACACCTCGTTACAGGAGCGATCGCTACTCGAAACCTATATGGAAGCACTAGAAATCAAACGCGAAGTCGAAAAGTTGTCCGATCGCCTGGGTAAAACCCAGGACTATCTTTGACATCCCCGCACTGACGGCAAAAATTCAAGATTTAGAACAAATTGCTGCCCAACCGGAGTTTTGGAACGACCAAACCAAAGCACAGCAAACACTTCAGGAACTCAACGATCTGAAAACTCATATCCAGCAATACGATCGCTGGCAAGGTAGCCTAGAAGATACCAAAGCCGTGCTAGAGCTACTGGAACTCGAAACGGACGAATCTCTGCTGCAAGAGGCTGAGACAAACGTTACCAGCCTCAACCGCGAACTCGACCAATGGGAGTTGCAACAGTTGTTATCCGGTCCCTACGATGACAAAGGCGCAATTTTGACGATTAACGCTGGGGCGGGCGGAACTGATGCCCAAGACTGGGCAGAAATGTTACTACGGATGTATACTCGTTGGGCGGAAGATCGCGGCTATAAAGTCCAACTCGATGAAATTTCGGAAGGAGATGAAGCGGGGATTAAGTCCGCTACCTTAGAAATTTCTGGTCGCTATGCCTACGGCTATTTACAAGGCGAAAAGGGAACTCATCGTTTGGTGCGGATCTCTCCCTTTAACGCCAACGGTAAGCGACAGACTAGCTTTGCTGGCGTGGAAGTGATGCCCCAAATCGATACTTCCGTACAGTTGGAAATTCCAGATAAAGATTTAGAAATTACCACCACCCGTTCTGGTGGCAAGGGAGGACAAAACGTCAACAAAGTAGAAACAGCCGTGCGCATCCTCCACATTCCTACGGGAATCGCCGTTCGCTGTACCCAAGAGCGATCGCAGTTGCAAAATAAAGAGAAAGCCCTGGCGATCCTCAAAGCCAAGTTGTTAATAATTGCCCAAGAGCAACGCGCTCAAGAAATCGCTGAAATTCGCGGTGACATGGTAGAAGCAGCCTGGGGTACTCAGATCCGCAACTACGTTTTCCATCCATATCAGATGGTGAAGGACTTACGGACAAACGTAGAAACAACGGCAATTACTGATGTCATGAATGGCGAACTCGATACCTTCATTGAGTCCTATCTACGCCAGGAAAAGCAACTGGTGGCTAGCGGCTAGTGGCTGGTGGCTGGGGAGGATTAGACAAGCAATGTTGTTACTTGCGTCCGACAAGTATCTTCTGGCGATCGCTAACTTCCTCGGTGCGAACCTCTTCACCATAAACGTAAAATGTTCTGAAAAAATCTATGCTGCGGCGTTTTAGATGCGATCGTCCGTCATCGCAGAAACACGCTAAGACGAGTTCGTGTTGCCCACGCTACGATTGCTCAAACTGCGCTTCAATCGTTGACCGATCCCTGTGTCACGATTGACGACCTGCAGATTGTGTTGCGATCGCGTAGGCGTGCAGATCTCATCTTGCAATCTTGAGACTTAGCGAGACATGGCAGCTATCCCACGCTTGCGGAGGCACTATCCTCACTTTTCATTCCTAATTGGTGCAACAAACTGTTACATTTGAGAGAGAACCTAGTAAAATCTTAGGGTCAACCTCATGGAAAATTCACCTGATACCAAAACTGTCGAGGCACAACCAACGGAGGTGACGACAATTCCATCTCACGTTGCGAATGAAGTCACGAATGAGCCTCGACCGAGTTATGTCAAACTCGCTATGCGAAACATGGTGAAAAAGAGGGGGACTTCTCTAAAACATTTTGTCCTCACAACTATTGGATTATTGGCTGTACTAGTGGGTCTAGCTTACATAACTAGATAATGACAACGTTTAGGAATACAGAGAATTCTGGCGTACAAGTCGAAGTCTGCGTGCAGGATTGTTTTAGCGAAGCTTCTGGAATAGAGCCAGCAGTTGATGCCGAAACTTGGCAAAAATGGTTTGACTGCTGGTTAGAGAATTTGTGTTCTCAGCTTCCCCCTGCTGCCAGTTACGAACTGAGTTTACGTCTCACGGATGATGGGGAAATTCAAGCACTTAACTCGCAGTATCGGCAGCAAAATAAGCCTACAGATGTTTTAGCCTTTGCAGCACTGGAAGCGGACGTACCGCACTCAGAGGAGTTGCGATCGCTTTTACCTCTATACTTAGGCGATATTGTCATTTCAATCGACACTGCTAGCAAGCAGGCACAACAGCAAGCGCATTCGCTACTGACAGAGCTAGCTTGGTTAGCCGCTCACGGTCTTTTACACCTCCTGGGTTGGGATCACCCAGATGAGGAAAGCTTGTTAGAAATGCTAGAGCAGCAAACTTTGCTACTAAGGATAGTTGGTCTTGATGTCAATCTTGTCTAAACTGGGCACAATTGCAATTGTGAAGATTGTCAGCGCGATCGCGACAATTTGTTACTAAGTTGCTCTCGCCAGATGAGATATGTCTAAATTAGACTGTCCGATGAAATCAATAAATGAAGCGAGTAATAGGCTGTAAATCGGCTAATTATAAAAAACTAAAGATTTATTTGATGTTTGCCATCTATGACCCAAAAAGTTTCGACCTCAACGCCTAGTAGAACAGAAAAAGTGATTCCGATTCAGCGGGATTTCTCTTGGCAAGTTGCCTCCAATTTATTGGTGAGCTTCAAATATGCTTGGAGTGGCATTGCTTATGCATTTAAAACTCAACGCAACTTCCGCATTCATATTTGTATAGGGACTCTTGCTGTTTGTCTGGGCTTGATATTACGTTTGCCTTTGGTCGAAATAGCTGTTATCACGCTGACTAGCGGCTTAGTACTAGTGATGGAGTTGCTCAATACCGCGATCGAGTCTGTTGTAGACTTGACGGTGAAACAGACATATCACGATCTCGCTAAAATTGCTAAAGACTGTGCCGCTGGAGCGGTGTTAATCTCTGCTATAGCTGCCGTTTTAGTCGCCGCCGCTCTTTTGTTACCTCCCCTTGTGAGGCTTATTATCTCCACCTTGAACTCATAAGGAAGACAAGGAAGCAATTCAAATTCAAAATTCTCTACACCCTACACCCTTTCTTCACGCACCACTCAAAATGATTATAGTTATTGATAATTACGACAGTTTTACTTATAACCTAGTGCAGTACTTGGGTGAATTAGGGGCAGAATTTCCAGTTGCAGCAGAGGTTCGAGTTTACCGTAACGACCAAATTACGATCGAGCAAATCCGCGAATTGCAGCCAGATGGTGTGGTGATTTCTCCCGGTCCAGGTCGTCCAGAAGATGCGGGAATTTCTCTAGAGGCGATCGCGCAGTTAGGCGAGAATACACCCATACTAGGCGTATGTTTGGGACATCAAAGCATCGGACAAGCTTTCGGTGGTAAAGTTGTCTCTGCAGCTGAATTAATGCATGGCAAAACCTCATCAGTTTCCCACACGGGAGTAGGCGTATTTAAAGATTTAGAGAATCCGTTGACCGCAACCCGCTATCATAGTTTAGCGATCGAACGGCAGACCTGCCCAGAGGTGTTGGAAATCACTGCCTGGGTTGAGGACGGGACAATTATGGGGGTGCGACATCGGCAATATCCTCACATTGAAGGAGTCCAGTTTCACCCGGAGAGCGTCCTGACAACTTCAGGAAAGCAATTACTGCGCAACTTCCTGAAACAACTGCCGTCCCACTAGTGGAGTGAACGGAGAAGCGATGAAACGACGACAGTTGATTGGTTATGCTGGAGCGGGGCTACTTTCTACCTTAGCAGTGACGCTTGCAGCAAAGTCTCAGCCTGCAGTAGCTCAAACAGGGAGCGGGTTATCAGTACGATGGTTGGGTCATACTTGTTTTCTATTTACTGGTGGCGGGGCGCGGGTTCTCGTCAATCCTTTCCGGACGCTGGGCTGTACGGCAGGATACAGACCGCCAAAAGTAGAGGCAGACTTAGTCCTGATTAGCAGCCAACTGTTGGATGAAGGGGCAGTAGAGGAAGTTCCTGGCAATCCACAGTTAATTTACGAACCTGGGGTATACCAATTTAAAGGAACGCAAATTCAAGGAATTGCGATCGATCACGATCGCGAAAAGGGGAGAAGGTTCGGTACTAACGTGGCATGGCTGTGGACGCAAGGCGGAATCAGAATTTTGCACTTAGGGGGAGCTGCTGCGCCAATTACAATCGAACAAAAAATTCTCATAGGTCGCCCCGACGTGCTATTCGTACCAGTGGGGGGTGGTGCTAAAGCATACAATCCTCAAGAAGCTCGAGCAGCGATTGAAACTATCAATCCCCGGTTAGTTATTCCGACTCACTACCGTACCCAAGCTGCCGATCCTGCTGCCTGTGATATCGTACCGCTAGATGAATTTTTGTCGCTGATGGAAGGAACTCCCGTGCGTCGCAGCCAGAGCGATTCTTTAACCATTAAGCCTACCGATCTACCCAAGGATGGAACTGCAATTCAGGTTTTAAGTTATAAATTTTGATTAGTTGTCGGTTGTTAGTTGTTGGTTGTTGGTGAAAAGAATTAGCCTGTATATGTTTCTCTTCTTCTGACTCCTGACTCCTGACTCCTGACTCCTTTCTTCCGATAACTGCTAACTTGGAAGGATGTAGTTTCCTGACAGCGATGATGCAGTTGAATTCTAACAGCATTTATCCCTGCCCAGCCTGCCGTTTGGGCAAGGTTCAAGCGATGCCTTTAATGGAAGCGATGGCTTGCGACTGCTGCCAGCAGATTTTTGAAACGGATGTAGAACGACAGCAGTTAAAAATGCTTTCCTCTCAACCTCCGCTAGTCTGGCGTTGGAATGGCAGAAGATGGATAGAAGCTTATTATGATGGCGTGGAATTCGGCTGGGGTTATACTCTAGCGGCGATCGCTCTCGTAGTCCTACCAACGGCTATAGTTGGGCTGACCGTCTATATTTTTCCGCCACTTCCAGATACTCCTTTGTTTTGGTTGCCGTATGCTTGGATTTGGCTCACCTTTTTGTCACATCTATTAACAATTTGTTGGTTGGCGATCGAATTTTATCAATTTCAGTTAGGCATATTTCTCAAAACTCTGTGGCAGCGATTGGTATTCCGCTAAAACACCGTACCGTCACTCTGCAACTGCATGGGGGGAACTCCATTCGCTCTAAGTTCGGCAGCAATCCGCCGCCCCGCGCTCCAAGTTCCGCCTTGCAAAATTTTGACTAAAGGCAGCTGCGTAGCATTCAGATCGAGCTGCTTGCGGATTGTGGCGGCAATCTGGTCTAGTAGAATCACAGTTAATGCCCGCCACTCGACAACGACTTCAGAGTCTACTGAATAGACGTGTTGAAAAATATCTGAGTGCTTGGCTTGTAGCAATCCTAGATCGAGGCACAAACCACCATTGCGATATTCTGGCAGTCCGGTCAGGTCGTCAAGTCCCACAATTTCTAAACCCAGTTCTTGTAGCGGCTCCAAGAGAGAATAAGTCAACCATTGAGAGAGTTTGTGAAACGGTACTAGGGAGTCGGGCAAGAGAGTAGTGCGTGGTGAAGCAGCGGACGGTGAAGCGTCTTCACAAGTGGGCGGAAGCGCGGGTTTCCAAGCAGGCGGAAGGATGGGTTCCCCGTCCATTGGAGCTGCGTCGCGCATTGGAGCCGCGTCGGCATTAGCTGCGTCGTGGTGTGTGGTGTGTGGTGCTTGCTTTAATTGCGAATTGGTATCTAAAGCAGGATGATGCCAAACGTCGCCTAGGTTAACTCCAGCAATTTCAATTCTGCCAGGCCAAATATTGCCTAGTCCCTCTAAAACAGCACGCAAAACTGTTGCTGCTGGTAGTTGTTTGTTATGCGATTGCTGTAACAGATAATGCACGAGATTACCCGGACGGGGATTATCGTCACCAAACATTTGCGGGTAGGCGAGGAGCGATCGCCCCAATTTTTGTAATAATTCTACTCGTCCTGCCAATCCTACCAACGGATTATCCGCGCTTACCTGAAATCCTTGAGCTAGAGTTGCTTCACTAAGGGATTGCAATCCTCGGGCATCGACTTGTAGAAGCCGATGGGGATGGCTGGAGAAAGCGCCTTGACAGAACATGCAAAAACTAGCCACTGCTAGTCCCTCCGATCGCTGAAATATCAAATCGGTTTCCCGTTCGCAATACAACCAACGATCGCCCGCGCCTGCATCTAACAACACGCTGACGATCGCTAGATCGAACTGAGTCACGGCTCTATCGACTGGCGATAGCCCCTCCAACATCCGCTCTAACTGAGCTAAACGCGGTACTCCACCAACTTCAAAATGCTGCCAGCGGCTATGGAAGGGAATTTGTCCATCGGGATATTGCTCCTGCATGACTGCAATTACATAGTTTGCCACCCGTCCTAACTGCGTCAAATCGCAGCGGAAGTGACTCAACTTATCTTGTCGTGCCAACTCAAACAACTGCCCGCAGCGATCGCGAATTGCCTGGGGAGAACGCAAATAAGCGATCGCCTCTTCTGAAGACTGAATGCTGGACGGCGAAACCTGAATATTCATAAGTAACTGGGGAGGGGGAGACAAGGGAGACAAGAGAGCAACTACCAATTACCCATTACCCATTACCACTCTCCACTGGTCACTGAATAACTGAATAACTGATTCATCCTTCCATTTCTCTACCTTTAATTGCTGCTAATCCCAACGTATCTAGTATCACTCCAGGAGTGTAGTAGCCAGCGGCTTTTTTCGCCTCAATTTCCACTTGTGCGTCTTGGGGAATTAAATCTTCGGGGATTGGTACTCGTTCTCCAACTTCAATACCTGAGTTGGTAATTGCTTCGTATTTCATATTACTCATTGACACTAAGCGGTCGATTCGAGTAATGCCCAACCAATGCAATACGTCTGGCATTAACTCTTGGAACCGCATATCTTGTACCCCAGCAACGCATTCCGTGCGAGCAAAGTAAGCATCAGCGCGATCGCCTCCTTCTTGACGCTTGCGGGCATTGTACACTAAAAACTTCGTGACTTCTCCTAACGCCCGACCTTCTTTTCGACAGTAGACAATTACCCCCGCTCCCCCTTCCTGTGCTGTTTGGATGCAGACTTCAATTCCATGCACTAAGTAAGGACGACAGGTGCAAATATCGCTGCCAAAGACATCGGAACCATTGCATTCATCGTGAACCCGCACTGCCAAGGGTCGATTGGGATCGGTAATTGCTGCCAAATCTCCAAATATGTATACTGTAACTCCGCCAATTGGTGGTAGGAATACCTCTAAATCCGAGCGCGTCACTAGTTCTGGGAACATGCCCCCCGTTTGCTCAAACAAGGCACGGCGTAAGTCTGCTTCAGAAATTTGGAATCGTTTGGCAATACCTGGTAAATACCATACAGGCTCGATCGCTGCTTTAGTGACGACGACATCGCCTTTAGATTTAAGCAGCTTGCCATCGATCGCCAACCGCCCTTTTTCTACTGCTGCTTGTAATTCTGGAAGATAAACGTGTGCTTTCGTAATTGCGATCGTCGGTCTGATATCGTATCCTTCCTGGTAATAAGACGCGAACGCCTCTCCTACCATTGCCCCAAACGGATCGAGCGAAACTATTTTCTCCGGATCGTACCAACTCGGATGCGGTCCAATATGTTCGACAGGTGAAGTATTGGTTAAATCGGCACGGTGGTCTGGCTGCAACGCCCCGCTTGCCACAGCTAGAGCGCGATAGACGGCATAACCTCCTGAATGAGTCCCGATCGCATTTCTGTGAGTTGGGTTAGCGAGGGTAGCCACGATCGGACCCCGTTGCAGTGGGTCTTTGTCTCCCCAGCGAATTGGAATTGGTTGCGTGCCAAAATTGCTCGGGTGGGAAGTCAGAATAATATGCCTGGGATTACTTTTTCGCTCTTGCATCGTTAATATATGCTCTACCTAGCTGATGGGGTTAAGAGGGCTGTGACGCAACCAGACAAAGTGAGGTGCTACGAGTGAGATGCCACGAATAGCAAACCTGAAGAGGTAAACCTCAATTATAGCGATCGAATTTTGCATTCAATAGTAATCCATAGCACGGAATTGGCTGCTACTAGGTTAAATCTGAGGTTCGGAGTGCTAATTCCCTATTTTAATGTATAAAAAAATACAAAAATGTGACAAAATTTGCTTAATTCTAAACTTTGAGGGAATGAGTAAAAATCTCTAACCCTGCCGTAATAATAGTAGATTCGCGATCGCACTTAGAGTCTGACTTAACTAATAACTGAGCTATTAAAACGTATGAATGAGTCATCGATTCAATCTTTTCTAGAAGACCTGAAGCATCCTAATGAACTCGTTCGTCAGGCAGCGACAGAAGCACTGTGGCAAGCCTGGTTTTATCAAAAAGGAGACTATGGCTGGGAATATATTCAACGTTCTCAAGTTCTGCTCTCGGCTGGAAAAGTACCGCAGGCAGAAGCGGTACTGACAGAACTCATTCAAGACCAGCCAGATTTTGCCGAAGCTTGGAATCGCAGAGCCGTTTTATACTACTTCACTGCACAGTATGAAAAAGCCTTGATAGACTGTCAAGCGGTAGTTAAACTCAACTCAATGCATTTTGGTGCTTGGCACGGTATGGGCTTATGTCAAATGGCTTTGGCAAATTATTCAGCTGCAATTCGCGCTTTTCGTCAAGCATTGAAGATTCAGCCATATGCCATAGAAAATCAAAGGTTGATTTTAGAATGTACGGCGAAGATGTGAGAGAACGAGAGCGGAGAGCAGCAAGCAGTGAAGCAGATTAATCGTCGTCGGTTCATCCAATACAGTTCTTTGGCTTTGAGTACGGGAATAATTGCTGCCTGTGGAGGTGGAAATCAAACTCAAACAGCAGAAAGTCCAGCTAGTCCAACAGCTAACCCTAGTGCTGGCAAGCTGGACAAAGTAACGTTCGGGACAAATTGGTTAGCGCAAGCCGAACACGGTGGATTTTACCAGGCGATCGCGACTGGAATTTACCAACAGCATGGCTTAGATGTCACGATTAAGATGGGCGGTCCCCAAGTGCCAACTGGTACTCAGTTGTTGATGGGAGGGGCAGTAGATTTTTTTATGGGTTACGGTATTGATGCCATCAATGCCATTGCTGAAGGTATTCCCAAAATCACAGTGGCGTCAATTTTTCAGAAAGATCCCCAATGTCTAATAGCCCATCCCAATACAGGTGTTAAAACTCTAGCCGATCTCAAGGGTAGACCGATTTATGTTTCGGCTGCGGCTAACGTCACTTATTGGCCTTTTCTCAAATCGAGATATGGTTTTACTGACGACCAGAAGCGTCCTTATAACTTTAATCCCGGTCCATTTTTAGCAGATAAAAAATCGGCTCAACAAGGTTACGTTACGTCTGAACCCTACGCAATTGAAAAACAAGGCGGATTTAAGCCTTTGGTGTTTCTACTTGCAGACAATGGCTATACGCCCTATTCCACAACCATAGAAGCTAAAAAAGAACTAGTAGAAAAAAATCCCGATTTAGTACAGCGATTTGTCGATGCATCAATTAAAGGCTGGTATAGCTATTTAGATAATCCTACCCCAGGTAACGAGTTAATCAAGAAAGATAATCCAGAAATGACAGACGATCGAATCGTTTACGGGCTACAAAAACTGAAAGAATATGACATCATCATTTCTGGGGAGGCAGACAAGCAAGGGATTGGTGCAATGAGTGAAGCTCGCTGGCAATCCTTTTTTAACACGATGGTAAAAGCTGAAATTTTTAAACCTAATGTAAATTACAAAGAGTCATTTACCCTGCAATTTGTCAATAAAGGCGTGCAAGCATAGTAATGATCGCTCTCAACCATATTAGTAAAGTCTATGGCAACGGTACTGTAGCCTTGCAAGATATGAATCTAGCGATCGCCCAATCGCAGTTGATCGGCTTGGTCGGACCCTCTGGCTGTGGTAAGAGTACAGTATTGCGCCTCGTTGCCGGACTGAGTCAAAAGAGTTCTGGGACAATTGAGTGGGGGATGGATCGCGAAGTTAAAAAACTTGCCTATGTCTTCCAAGATGCGGCTTTGATGCCTTGGGCAAACGTGAGAGAAAATGTGCGCTTACCGCTCAAATTGTCTGGAATGTCAAAACGGACTGCAGCAACAAGAGTACAGCAAGCAATAGAGTTAGTCGGGTTATCAGGCTTCGAGCGCAGCTACCCTCGCGAACTGTCTGGCGGGATGAAAATGCGGGTATCTATTGCTAGAGCTTTGGTGACGCAGCCAAATATCTTGTTGATGGACGAACCTTTTGGAGCGTTAGATGAAATTACCCGTAGCAAATTAAATAGCGACTTACTCAACTTGTGGCAACAGCAACGTTGGACGGTAATTTTTGTTACTCACAATATCTACGAAGCAGTATACCTGTCAAATCGCGTCATTGTGATGGCAGCTCGTCCTGGTCGAGCGATCGCCGATATTGCGATCGAGGTTCCCTACCCCCGCACTGAAGCATTTCGTACCTCGTCCCTGTATAACAAATACTGCCGAGAAGTTTCAGAACGGTTAGCAGAAGCAATGGAGGAGAGGCAAGAGGTAAGAGGTGAAACGCAAAACATCTTCTAAGCGCAGCAAAAAGCGATCGCTGTCTGCTAATGTCATCGCGCCAGTTTTAGTGGGAATACTCGCATTTGTGTTGTGGGATGTGTTTGTCAGAGTGACGGGGATGCCACCCTACTTGCTCCCTGGTCCTTTATTGGTATTGCAAACTCTGATTGCTGACTGGAACGATCTATTTTCTGCTTTACTAGTAACCGTGCAAATTACGGTTGTGGCGTTTGTCACAGCTGCGGTTTCTGGTTTATTGATTTCTGTGCTATTTACTCAAAGTCAATGGATCGAACGCAGTTTCTATCCTTATGCCGTAATTTTGCAGACAACTCCCATTGTCGCGATCGCACCTTTAATTATCATTTGGTTAAAAAACAACACGTTTGCTGCTTTGGTTGTCTGTGCTTGGATCGTGGCTTTTTTCCCCATCGTTTCCAACACGACTTTAGGACTTAACAGCGTAGACCGCAACTTACTCAACTTATTCCAACTCTACAAAGCCTCCCGTTGGCAAACTCTGCTTTACCTGCGCCTGCCTGCGGCGCTACCCTATTTCTTGGGTGGGTTACGAATCAGTGGCGGTTTAGCCTTGATTGGTGCGGTAGTAGCCGAATTTGTAGCAGGTACGGGTGGGGCGCGATCGGGAATTGCCTATAGTATTCTAATTTCTAGCTACAACCTACAAATTCCTCGGATGTTCGCCGCGCTATTTTTGACTACAGGTCTAGGCGTTACGATCTTTGTGGGCTTAAGTGTCTTATCCGAGTGGCTGCTACGTCACTGGCACGAAAGCGCAATTAAAGAGGATTGGTAGTCGGCAAGAAAGTGGTGCGTGGTGTGTGAGAAGAAGACACTGATAACCGATATGACAACAGTAAAATTGACAGATTGGAATGCACTAACGGCTGAGTTACAGGGAATTGAGGTTATTCGCGATCCTAGTCAAGTTGCTAAATTATCTCAGGACTACCACACTTTTAGCCCCATACTGCAAGCTCAACTAGATGGGAAAAAGGGCGATTTGGTTGTCCGTCCCACGACAGAAGCAGAGGTGATGCAGGTTGCTGCTACCTGCGTTAAATACCGCGTTCCCGTGACGATACGGGGGGCTGGAACGGGTAATTACGGGCAGTGCGTACCCCTCCACGGTGGCGTAGTTTTAGATATGTCGCGGATGCAGGCAATTCGCTGGATTAAGTCGGGTGTAGCCCGGGTAGAAACAGGGGTGAAATTAGCTGCTTTGGACAAGAAAGCGCGAGAAACGGGGTGGGAAGTGCGGATGGCTCCTTCTACTTATCGGACGGCGACAATTGGCGGGTTTATTGCTGGTGGCAGTGGGGGAATTGGATCGATTACTTACGGACAGTTGCGCGATCGCGGTAATATTAATGCAATTCGTGTCGTAACGATGGAAGACGAACCCCGCGCGATCGAACTACGAGGGGATGATATTCAAAAAGTTAACCACGCTTGGGGTATTAATGGCATCATCACGGAATTAGAGATTCCCCTCGGTGCGGCTTATCCTTGGACAGAAGTTATTGTCACTTTTGAAAGTTTTATGGCGGCTGCCCATTTCGGTCAGGCTTTGGGCGATGCTGACGGTACGATCAAGAAACTTATTTCGATCTTTGCTTGGTCAATTCCGAGTTACTTTGGCGCAATTCGTCAGTACATTCCAGATGGAACTCATGCAGCGCTGTTGATGGTGGCTGAATCGAGTATGGAAACATTGCCTGGTTTAGTGCAAGAATATGGCGGTTGTATTACCTACGAGCGATCGCTACAAGAAGCAAGTAAGGGATTTAACCTGGCAGAATTTACCTGGAATCATACAACTTTACTCGCCCGCAGTGTCGATCCTACAATTACCTATTTACAAAGTCTCTTCCCTGCCGATAAAGATCTCCAAATGGTAGACCATATGTATCGTTACTTTGGCGATGAAGTGATGATGCATTTAGAATTTATCCGTGCTGGCGGTCGAACTGTTCCCGCCGCTTTGCAGTTGGTGCGATATACTTCCGAAGAACGCCTGAACGAAATTATCCGCTATCACGAAGAACACGGAGTCTTTATTGCCAATCCGCATACATACATTATTGAAGACGGTGGTAGAAAAGTTATCGATCCAGAACAGATGAAGTTCAAACAAATGGTCGATCCCTACGGGTTGCTCAATCCAGGTAAGATTAAGGCGTTGATGCGATCGTAGACTGACTCTACATGGAATCACAGAATCCTAAAATTGTTGTTGTCGGTGCTGGCTGGGCTGGATTAGGAGCTACTTATCGCTTAGCACGGCAAGGATACAACGTGACGCTGTTAGAAGCAGGTTCCTATCCTGGGGGTTTGGTAGCGGGTTGGAAAACTCCAGGGGGGCGATCGGTAGAGGCAGGGATTCACGGTTTCTGGTATCCTTACAGCAATATCTTTTCATTGGTACGGGAATTAGGAATTAGTCCGTTTACGCCTTTTACCCGTTCTGCCCAGTATTCGCCTGCTGGGTTAGAGGTAGAGTCGCCAATTTTTCAAGACTTACCGCGCCTCCCCACACCACTAGGAACTTTTCTGTACACCAAGTTCAAAAGATTACCTTTAGGCGATCGCCTCAGTGCTTTACCATTACTCTATGCCGTAGTAGACTTCGATAATAGTGACGCAGCTTGGCAGCGCTACGATAAAGTCACAGCTCGCGAACTATTCAAAGATTTTGGCGTATCGGCTAGGCTTTACCGCGACTCATTTGAACCGATGCTGTTGGTGGGTTTATTTGCACCAGGCGAACAATGTTCTGCAGCTGCGGCTTTGGGCATGTTGTATTATTTCATCCTGGCGCACCAACCAGATTTTGATGTGGTTTGGTGTCGGGGTACGGTAGGAGCAAAGATTTTTCGTCCTTGGGTAGAACAAATCGAACAGGCGGGGGGAAAAATTCTGCCTAACCGCCGTGTCAGTGAAATTCTCCTCGACAGTGAAGGTTTGGCAACATCTGTAGTTTGTGGCGATGAAGTGTTTGAGGCGGATGCTGTCATCTTTGCTGTCGGAGTCAGCGGAATGCAGAAAATTGTTAGCGGTAGTTCTAGCTTGCAAAACCGCAAAGAATTTCGTAACTTAATGAATCTGGACGCAGTTGATGTCTTAGCAACTCGGCTATGGTGCGATCGCAAAATTCACATTCCCCGTCCTTCCAATGCATGTTTTGGGTTTGATGCTACCACAGGTTGGACGTTTTTCGATCTCAATGCTTTACACGATGAATACCGCAACGTACCGGAAACAGTTGTTGAAGTAGATTTTTATCATGCTAACCAACTGTTACCAATGAGCGATGAGGAAATTGTTCAGATGGTACAAGATTATTTATCCACTTGCATACCCGAATTTCGAGAGGCTAAAATTTGCGATCGCAGTATCATCCGTTTATCTAGAGCCGTGACTCATTTTGCTCCTGGTAGCTATCAGAATATGTTGCCAGCGACGACGAGTATAGATAATGTATTTATGAGCGGCGATTGGATTATCAACCGTCACGGTTCATGGTCGCAAGAAAAAGCCTACGTCACTGGTTTAGAAGCAGCAAATTTAGTGATAGAAAGATTTGGTAAAGGGACGAAAGCCGAAATTATTCCCGTCGAACCGGACGAACCGCATATTCAGGTGATGCGATCGCTTAACTCTAAGTTACGCAATTTAGGCAGTATCTTTCCTCAATTTTGGCTATCGTAGTTTTAATTATTTACTGGCTCTACCAACCAAATAGCTCAGTCAGCTTGTAATCGTAGAAGTAAGAGTAGCGATCGCAAATCTTATTTCTCCCTCAGTTGCATTATCTTGTTGTAAAAGTGTGAAAGCATAAAAGTCTATTAGTAAAACTATAATTAGAGCTACGATAAAGACAGCAATATCTTTTATCCAAAAGGATATGTATTTCTGATATCGTTCGAGTTCTTTATCTTTGTCACGATTTCTACGCTCAAATTCTGCTTCTTGAGGAGAAGATAGATTTAGGGAGCCTGTAGTGACTAGTTTCTCAGTTGCAGATGATAAATTGAGAGAACCTTCAGAAATTAATTCTTGTGGTTCTTGTGGCTCTTGCATATAAATGTCATGGCTTGTTTATATCAGGGTATATTGATTTCAGTAGCTAGAGGTTGATTTGATTCTGCAATTCCAAACTTTTTACCCTGTTCTTTAGCAGCGATCGCGATTTGCATCAAAGCGATTGCTTGTCGTAATACATCACTTTTAGTACCACCTATTTTTTGAGCAATTTCTTCTAGCTTTTCATTAAGCTCTGGAGACAAGTCGAGATTCAAATGAACTATTTCTTTAGTTTCGGTCATGATTTTATCCTCGTCTATAGATGCTTTTATACAATAAATCATAACTCTTAAACGCAAGTAATTTCTATCTTGATGCTGAATCAAAAACGATCGCGCCTATTCCGGCAAATTTGGCATATGCACTAACTCCAACTTAATTCCATCGGGATCGGCAAAGAAAACGGCGTAGTAACCAGGTGAATATTCGTTATATTCTGCCGGAGGATCGAGGACTGTCGCGCCAATTTCTTGAATTAATTTGTATAGGCTATCTACTTGTTCTCGGCTATCAGCATTAAACGCTAGATGGTGGAATCCAGGGGAATAGCGATCGTGAAGTTTGTTAGGAGAATTGGGATTAGAGGCATAAATTAAAATTGCCCCAGCATTCTGCAACCACCACATAATGAACGTATCATTTTTTTCTACCTGCTGATAGCCCATGAAGCCTAAAATTGCATCATAAAAAGGCTCGGATTTTTCTAAACTGCTGACTGTCAGGCTGAGGTGGTTCATCGTCCCTAGAGTCATACAAACCTCTCGCGTGTAGCAGAACAAGTGTATTCTATGGCGATCGCCACAGAATATCGATGTCTTTAATCATCTCTTCGTCATATCCCAAGCGATCGCAACTCCTCTATTCCCTACCACCGCAATAGGATAAAGATAATGCTACAGTGAGCGAATGGCGTTTTTCCCCGCTTGCTACATCATGACGAGCATCTCTGCGGTACAAACCCGAACTCAACAACATCGCCAGCAATTCCCTGCCCTGGCTAATAAATCTTATTTTAACTATGGGGGGCAAGGATCGATGCCCCAAGCAGCATTAGATGCAATTATTGCCTCCCACGAATACATTCAGCTTAACGGTCCCTTCTCCTCTCAAGTCAACGCCTGGATTGCTGAGGAAACCGAGAAAACCAGAGTTACGATCGCTACTGAATTAAACGCCCCACCCGAAACCATCACCCTTACCGAAGATGTTACCGTAGGCTGTAATATTGCCCTGTGGGGAATTGACTGGCAAGCAAAAGACCACATCTTACTATCAGACTGCGAACACCCAGGAGTTATCGCCACTACGCAAGAAATTGCCCGACGATTTGGCGTAGAAGTTTCCACTTGTCCTCTCATGGCGACGTTGAATGAAGGCGATCCAGCCGCAGTTATCGCCCAACACCTCACCCCCCGCACCCGCTTAGTTGTCATCAGTCATATCCTCTGGAATACGGGTCAAGTCTTGCCAGTTGACAAAATCGTAGAAGTATGCAGACAGCATCAAGGCGATCGCCCCGTGCAAATCCTGGTGGATGCAGCGCAGTCTGTTGGTTTATTGCCCTTAAATCTGACTCAACTAGGAGCAGACTTCTACGCCTTCACAGGTCATAAATGGATGTGCGGACCCGCCGGAGTGGGCGGTTTATATGTCCGTCCAGAAGCACTTCAAGGAACAGATAGCTGTCCTCCCTTACAGCCAACCTTCATCGGCTGGCGGAGTATAGTTATGGATAGTACAGGTCAACCCAAAGCATGGCAACCAGACGGCAAACGTTATGAAGTCGCCACATCAGCCTTTCCACAGTATGCGGGATTGAGAGCGGCGATCTCCACTCACCAGCAATGGGGAACCGCCGAGTCACGCTATCAGCAAATTTGCCAACTCAGCCAATACCTTTGGCAACGTCTGAACGAATTATCAGATATTGTTTGTCTGCGTCACGCCCCACCCCAAGCCGGACTCGTCTCATTCCAACTCAAAGATCGATCTTCCTCCCATGCACAATTAGTCCAATTTCTCGAATCGCAACGCCTGATGACACGCACCCTCATCGATCCTAGCTGCGTCAGGGCTTGCGTTCATTATTTCACCCTTTCCTCCGAAATCGATCGCCTGATTGAAGGCATCGAAAGATTTTGCCAGCAAAGCTAAAATGTTCGCGCGAAGACACTAAGCATCCTTTGCGCCTTTGCGCCTTTGCGTGACACAAATCTTCTTTAACTCCTATGGAAAAATTTAGACCAACCTTATATATAGCCATCACCAACCACGGATTCGGACATGCTACCCGCACCGCCTCACTCGCAGCGAAGATCCAGAAGCTGTGTCCAGATATCTTACTCATAATGGTGACAACTGCACCCCGTTGGTTACTGGAATCATACATAGAAGGAGATTTTATTTATCGTCCCCGCGCCTTCGATTTGGGTGTGATACAGTCGGATAGCTTAACGATGGATAAAGCTGCCACGTTAGAAAAGCTACAGCAAATCCGCAAACAAGAACGCTCGATAATCGCTTCAGAAGTTAATTTTATCCGTCAGAATCGCGTCAATCTCATCCTTGCCGATATCCCTCCTTTGGCAGTAGCGATCGCCCATGCCGCAGGTATCCCTTGTTATATGAGTAGTAACTTTGGTTGGGATTTAATTTATCGCGACTGGGGGGGTGAATTTGTCGAATTTGCCGATTGGATGGGCGAACATTACTCTCAGTGCGATCGCCTATTCCGGTTGCCGTTTCACGAACCCATGACTGCTTTCCCCAACATTATGGATGTCGGCTTAACTGGTGGTTCGCCTCGCCACGCGATCGACACGCTACGATCTAACTGGGGCATTCGTACCCCACCAGAGAAAACTATTTTGCTGACTTTTGGCGGTTTGGGTTTACAACAACTACCCTTTGAGAATCTACAACATTTTCCCGATTGGCAATTTCTCACCTTTGATGTTACTGCTCCAAACTTACCTAATTTAATCAAAATTACGGATCGAAAATTACGTCCAGTCGATTTTATGCCCCTCTGTGGCAAAGTTATTTCTAAACCAGGTTACGGCACTTTTGCTGAAGCAGTCAGCGTGAGAATCCCTATCGTTACTTTGACTCGCCAAGACTTTGCCGAAGCTAAGTTTTTAATCGACGGAATTGCCGATTATTCTTTCCATCAAATTCTCAATCCAGATGAATTTTTTCAAGGCAACTGGGAATTTCTCTTCCAACCTCCACAACCGCCCCGACAATCTCAACCTATAGCGAAAGACGGCAATGAAGCGATCGCTCATGCTGTGATAGAAGGGTGTAGGGTATAGCGAGAGAGCGGCAATAACTCTGCAATTCCTGTACGGGCGGGTTTAGCAAATAGATTCACAGTCTTAGCCGTAAATTTTTGGTCAAATACCGCCTCTAGGACAACTGATAACTGATAACTGATAACTGACCATGCATCAACATATTCTCAGGCTTTCTACTGCTGGTAAATCTTTTACCAATATCACAGCTAAAGTTGAAGCAATTGTGGCTCAATCTGGTGTAGAAACTGGACTTTGCAGTTTATTTTTACGTCATACTTCTGCAAGTTTAGTAATTCAAGAAAATGCCGATCCTGACGTACTGCAGGATTTAGCGAATTTCATGGCAAAACTCGTACCAGAATCAGCTAATTATATCCACCATGCTGAAGGTGCGGATGATATGCCCGCCCACATTCGCACAGCCCTCACCCATACTTCCGAACAAATTCCCATTTCTAGAGGACAATTATTATTAGGAACCTGGCAGGGAATTTACATCTGGGAACACCGTCAACGCAGCCACATAAGAGAATTAGTCGTTCATATTTCTGCATAAAGGGGTGGTTGCGTGACAAATGACCAATGACTAATGACTCTTCACAATGAAAATATCAGACTTAATTAATTGGTTTGAAAATTGGGCTAATCCTGCTTGGCAAGAAAGTTGGGATAATTCGGGTTGGCAGATTGAACCAGGAGTATTAAACCAACCTGCAAGGATACTGGTATGCTTGACACCAACTCTGGCGGTGATGCAAGAAGCGATCGCCCTCCAAGATTCCGGTATTCCAGTTAATCTAATTTTCGCCCATCATCCGCTGATTTTTAGTCCGCTAAAATCTCTTTGTAGTGGTAATGCGATCGCTGAAATGACGCGCCTAGCTTTTCGTCACCAAGTCGGAGTTTACACAGCTCATACTAACTTTGACCAAGTAGAAGACGGTACTGCCGACGTACTGGCACAATTATTACAATTAAAACAAGTCTCACCGATCGCACCGACGCAGCCAGGACTGGGTTACGGTCGCGTCGGAAAAATTAACCCTTCCCGTACTTTACAAGAATTGTTACAACAAATTCAAACCGCACTGAATCCTCCCGATTTGATTTTCTCTCCTACAGCAGATTTACAACAACCGATCGACCGAGTAGCCGTTTTGGGTGGTTCCGGTGCTAGTTTTATTTCAGATGTAGTAAAAACTGGGGCGCAGGCTTATCTAACTTCTGATTGTAAGTTTCACCAATTTCAAGAAAGCCGCGATCGCGGTTTAATTCTAATCGATGCCGGACACTATGCTACCGAACGTCCAGCGTGCGATCGATTGGTGACAAAATTTAAAACTTGTGGGGTGGAATGGGTACAACTGAGTCAGCAAGACGAAGATTTTCGCCTTTTCTACCAGCGCTAAGAGCCGTCTAAACCAGCAGCGATCGCTCTCGGGTACGTTACTCAGAACGAATACGCAAGCCACGAAGAGTACAAACGCAAGTTGCTTGAAACAGCTCTCGGTACATGGAGAGTAGGGAACGGGGAGCGATCGATGAACGAAAAAGATTGGGAAAGATCTATTGAAGAACCGGGTTTTAGTCTATTCAAGCTGATGAGCTGCTAAAGAATGCGTTAAAATTAATCAACATGGAGCAAGCTCAAAATCGAGTCTATCTCGAATTCGGACTTAGGGCGATGCCACTCAAACTAAGGATGCATATACTGACAGACAAGCAAAAATTAAAACACAAACACATAATTGCCAAATTGGAGTAAAGTTAAGTAACTCAAACTGGGTATTATATAGTAGGGTTTAGCCCAACAGTCCACAGGTATAACGACGTTGAGAAAGGTAGAAGCAATAAATGCTACACCGCAAGATTTATCAACTGTGTTGCGATGGGCGTGAAGTATGTATCTTCTTGCGGGATCAGCAACGCTGGATCGAGAAAGCCCGCATCATCGATATCGAAGGCGATTTAGTCACCCTCAGATATGAAACTGAAGAAGAGGACGAAATCTGTTCTTGGGAAGAGATGGTTCGCCTAGAAAGCATTGGTGCAGTGACTCAGAAGCTAGCTTCTGTACCGCGAGGCAATGCCGAACCCCTAGTTTCTGACGACTGTCCTGAAGCAGAACGCATTCGCAATCGCTTTACTGATTCTAATCCTGACTGAGTTCTAGTTTGTCGAGACGGTAGACACAACGCCTCGACTGGCTTCATTCTTCTTGGCGCTCGTAGGCAGGGCAGTAGCCGTCAGGTGTAACTTTGAAGCCAAACAGGGGCGATTCTGGATTCCAACAGCGTTGCCCGCGCTGGAACTTGCAGGTAGCACAGCAGTTTAAATCCGTCCATGCTAAGCGATCGCCGTTTTGGTTCATTAACTCGCGGGGCGACAAGCCCCGTAAAACAAGATCTTCACCTTGCCAGCGAGCCTCTACTAAGCCTGTATCGGCAAAATTGCGCCAGCGAGGATCGGCGGTAATGGCATCAGGCAATGTAATAGTTACGACAGTGCCTAATTCGTTGAGTTCCCCCTCATAATTTGTTTCCGGAGCAGCTGGTTGAACGAAAACATCGCCGATGGGCAAATCTACAAGCGTGCCAACGGCTGGAGAATGTAAGTGGTAACGGTTGCGTAACTCTTCCAGGCTAGCAAGATCGGCTAGGTAAGCTGGAGCGCCATGAACGAAAATAACGTGCTTCGGTCGCAGGTTGTGAATCAGCTGAGTCGTTCCGGGACCGTCGCTGTGCTGTGCTAGCAAGTAGGTTTCTACTTCTACTGGAGGAGAAGAGTGAGGAGTGAAGAGTGAGGGTTGGAACTCGTCGGTGGGATGACCTGGATTTTCCGGTAGCAGAACTAGCCAAGGTCCCGTGTCAGGCTGGCAGTATTGACTTAAATCGGTAAAGTTATCTGCGATCGCGATGCAGGGCGATCGACCTATAGTGCCCCGCTGTTCCGGTGGTAAGCGACGGACTCGCGGGCGGACTTTTTCATCCCAAAATAAAGATTGGTGTTTGGCAAAGTTTTGTACTGCCGTCGGGAAATGGGGTAGTAATTCTAAATAAGCATCGCATCCTTGAGCCACGCTGCCATCAACCCAAATGTCGAGATTGCGTCCGGTGAAGTTATGATGGCTGCGCAATAGCATGAGAATTTCCTGACCTAGACCTAGAGTAGATGTAGGCAAGAGGACAGAATACGAACTAGCGATCGCCCGATTAATTCTTTCCGCAAGTTGATTTTCTTGGTTGCGACGGTGCGGGTGACGTGCCGTGCCGTACGTTCCTTCGACGATCAATATATCTGGCTCTAAACCTCGTAACTCTTCTAAAGGTAAACCTTCTACTAAGCGAGAGTTAGATAAGAAAAAGTCCCCGGTGTAGAACAGAGTATAAGTGCGCCGTCCGGTCGTGTAGGTGAGGAGAATTGCTGCTGCCCCTGGCAGGTGTCCGGCAGGGTATAGTTCAGCCGTCAGTCCATCCTGAAATTCTACAGGCGATCGCCAAGGTAGCGCCTGACAAAATTGTGGTATTTTTCCACTCTCGTCTAACCAATTTAGCGGCAGCAGTCGAGTCGTTGCTTCACTGGCATAAATTGGCAGTTGCGGAAAGGCTCGGTGCAGGGCTAGTAAACCTTTAGCATGATCGGGATGGGCGTGACTGCACAGAACTAGGTCTACTGGCAAATTGGTAGCGACAGGTAAACCGTTAGACTTCGATTGGTCTAGTCCCGATTGTAGAACTGAAATGTCTGTCAATCCGCAATCGAGCAGAATGCGGTACGGTCCCATCTTGACCATCAAGCAGACACCTTCATCCCCATGCTTGACACCATAGGGAAAGCATTCTAGTTCTGAATTTGCTTCCCCTACAGGCATAGAGGATGCTGATACGCGATCGCTCATCTTCCCCTCCACTCAAACCTAATGCCGCTATTGGAGCGCAGCGATAAATGTGAAACGATGAATTGTAAAATAGTTAGATCATGAATGAAGCGAGCAGCGAGTAGGAGCCAGGGGAACCAGGGAAAGATTGGGGGATAAGGGGGAAGAGAGCTGAGGGAGCAAGCTCAAGAGTTGTGAATGTTGAGTGTTGAATTAATTAACTTAAAACTCTTCACGCACCACGCACAACTGATAACCGGTCACTGTTAATGAGCGGAGCCGTTGCCGTGGTAGTTGTCTGAATCGTAAAATCCGTTTTTCGTACCAAAAAATAGGCAACAAACAGTAAAGACAGCCGTTAATCCTACTAAAACGAGTTTGATATCCATGTGTTGACTATTCCTCTCTCTAGTCTAGACAAAAACAACGAGTTGCAGTCGAGTGACTTCTACTCCAGGGCGATCGCCACTAGCGCTAGTAGCGATCGTGAAAATCCTTCATCCGTTTAATTGTAAATAAATAATTGCTGGTAAATTGACTCTCTTCAATCAGATTTTAGAACCTTCCACCCTAACCCGTCCATCTACCGAAGTTGCGCCTGCATTAATTGGCTGCACTCTAGTCAGACAATTGCCTTCTGGACAAATTCTCAGGGGAACGATCGTCGAAACAGAGGCTTATGCCCCTGGAGATCCAGCTTTTCATGCCTATCGGCGTGTCACCCCACGCAATCAGGTTGTATTTGGCATCGCAGGGAGAGCATACGTGTACCAGATCTATGGCATGTATTACTGCCTGAATGTCGTCACGGACTGCGAAGGAATTCCTAGTGCTGTACTCATTCGCGCTTTGCAATTGGAGTGCTTGCCTAGTGGCTGGGAGACCAGCAATAAACGAAGTTTGCACCGTCTAGCGGCTGGACCTGGTAAGCTGTGTCGTGTTTTTCAAATCGATCGCAGTTTAAACGGGATTACTTTACAACTAGGACAACCGCTATGGCTCGAACAACGCCGACAGGAATTCGCGATCGTCCAGACAACGCGGATCGGATTATCTCAAGGTGTAGATCTACCTTGGCGGTGGTACGTGCAGGGCTGTCCGGCTGTTTCTAAAGTTTAGCCATGCCGTGTAGCATTTGTAACAGATATCGTAATTGGATTTGAGCAAAAACCCAAAAAACTTGTATAATCCTCATCTAACATCAAATGTCTATATATAAAAGAGGATTGACAAACCTATGGCACGTAGTAATGGTGGTGGTTTTTGGGCGGATTTTCGCAAGTTTATCATGCGCGGCAACGTCATTGACTTGGCAGTTGCAGTCGTCATCGGTGGTGCATTTGGCAAGATCGTTACCTCTTTCGTAGAAGACATCATTACGCCAGTAATTCTCAATCCGGCATTGCAGGCTGCTAACGTTCAAGATTTACAAAATTTATCAGTTAACGGCATTAAATACGGCTTATTTCTGGCAGCTATTCTCAACTTTTTAGTCATTGCCTTCTGCCTTTTCTTAATCATTCGTGCCTTTGAAAAAGCCCAGCGCCGATTTTTCCGCAGTCCAGAAGCGGCTGAAGCGGCTCCACCCGATCCCGCCATTATTGCCCAAGAGAGATTGACAGGAGCATTAGATCGCCTCACAACTACAATTGAGACTCGAAACTTTAGTTAAAAGTGCTCTCCGGAGAATCATAAGTTCGTGCAACTCTACTGTCTCATCAAATCCAAAACCTGTAAAATTGCAGTAGCGCAGTCGGCTAAGAGCTGACCGAAAGTGCAAGTTGGCTAAAAGCCAACCGAAAATGTCAACCAAAAACTATTTAAATAAGCTGTTTTAACTTTTAACTCATGACTGCTGCTGCACATACTGCTACGGGATTAGGTTCCCGCTTGGTAAACACCCTGCTGGCAATTAAGCCTTTAGCTAATTTAGCTAAGTATCAAGCACGGCAAATGATGGTGAAACGCGCAGAGAAAATCGGCGTACCTTGGACAAAAACAGTCCAAGAATTGCGCTCTCAAGATTGGGAAAGCCACTGGCAACAGGTATACAATCCTCAATTACAGTATCCCGATTATTATTGCTGCTCTTTCCACGCTTACGAACAAGGTAATCTCAGTTGGGATGCAGCTTTTGAGGTAGAAGTAGCTGCGCGTGCCGTTCATGCAGGGATTTGGTCTGATGCGGGCGCGGCTGGGGATGCCAAACTGCGTCAGAGCTATCATGAAATCGTTAGAAACCAACTTTCCAACAACCCGCAAGCAATTCTTGACGTGGGCTGTAGCGTGGGTATGAGTACGTTTGCCTTGAAAGCGCTCTATCCTCAAGCAAAAATTACTGGTCTAGACTTATCACCCTATTTTCTTGCTGTTGCTCATCAGAGATCGCAGCAAAGCCATACCGAAATTGAATGGGTACACGCCACTGCAGAAGTAACAGGGCTACCAGAGGCAACATACGATCTCGTTTCGATTTTTCTAGTCTGTCACGAATTGCCCCAGTCAGCCACGCAACAAATATTGCAGGAAATGCACCGGCTGTTGCGCCCCGACGGATATTTGGCAATTATGGACATGAATCCCCAGTCAGAAATTTATGCCCAGATGCCACCCTACATCCTGACACTACTCAAGAGTACCGAGCCATATCTAGACGAATATTTCACATTAGATATTGCTCAAGCAATTGTAGCGGCAGGCTTCCATCCTCCTACTATTACCCGCAATAGCCCCCGCCATCGAACGATTGTGGCTCAAGTGAGGAGCTAGAGGCTAGCGAAGGGGATAAGGGGAATAAGGAAGCAGAGAGGCTTCAGGAGAATCAATACTCACGCACCACGCACCACTGATAACTAACTGGTCACCGGTCACCGGTCACTGGTCACTGTTAAATGCAGTTATTCCGTCGCTGCTGCTACTGTTCTATTACTATCGTCGGGCAACTACACCAGTCCCTCTTTTTCCATTACTACTGTGCTTCAGTTGGGGCGCAATTTTCGGTGGTATTGCTCTAGGTTTAGAGTGGATATTCGAGCATTTCATCAGTCAGTGGGAATATTGGCAAAGATTTACTCGCACTTTGGCTGGTATAGCTGTACGTCAGTTGGTGCTTATTGCTCCAATCGAGGAGGGATGCAAGCTAGCTGGGGTAGTTACATTTCGCTGGTTAGTAGGGCGTAGAGGTGATGGACGATCGCCTGCTCTTTCTATTTTTATCCAGACGCTCGCGATCGCTTTAGGATTCACTGCTCAAGAAAGCTGGGTTTATTTATCTAACGGTGTAGCAACTTTATTCGATCGCGCGATCGGTACTCCAGTTCATGCTATGTTCTCAGCAACTTTTGGCTATGCCCTTGCTAAAGAGCAGGGAAGAAGAGAGCTGAAGAAACTAAAGACGCTGAGGGAGAAGTTACCTTTTGCCTCTCGCCTCTTGCCTCTTACTTTTTTTATCAACGCAGTTATTTGTCATGCTCTCGTCAATATATTTTCTAGTGCTTGGCGCTACAACCCCCCACTGAATTTTCTCAGTTACTTACTATTTCCATTTTTGCTCTGGCTATTTTGGCGCATGGAAGGATGGTGGCGGCGCGTGCAGCATCAGCCACCAATTATCCTAATTTCTGGCATTACATCCATCCATCGTCACTGGCAAAGAGGTTTGGTTTTATTTGCTCTGATGCTTGGCGGCAATGCAATTTTTGGCTTTTTTCTGCTTGTCAGAACTCTCAGCCCTTTACATCCCGTTCAGGTACTTGAACCAGAAGTTTTCTGGTTTGTCGCGAGTCGCTCGGTACTCAATTCGGTTCCTGGAGCGATCGCCTGGGGGATTTACAAATACTTGAGGTTCGTTGCTAGGCAGCGTCATTTGGCATAAGACTATTTAGAAAAATTATTTAGAAAAATTATTTAGAAAAATTATTTATAAAACTTCGCAATCATTTAACATAATTAACAAGACGTATCGATTTTTGTTTCAGCAAAGTATATGATGCAGGGCGGAGAGACAGAAACCCAGGTAAAGAGAGCAGCAGCTATGGCTAACATCAAATTTGTTCGAGAAAATCAGGAGGCGATCGCCGCTGATGGGGCAAACCTCCGCATCAAAGCTCTAGAAAATGGTATCGATCTCTATACGACTTGGGGCAAAATGATGAACTGCGGCGGCTACGGTCAATGCGGTACTTGTATTGTAGAGATTGTTGAAGGTATGGAACATCTCTCTCCCCGCACTCCCGTTGAAAACAAGAAACTGAAGAAAAAGCCAGCCAACTATCGTCTTGCCTGTCAAGCTTTAGTCAACGGACCAGTTAGCGTTGTCACCAAACCCAAATGAGGAGTTAGGAATTAGAGACAAAGATCGGGGAACCAGGGGACAACTAACAACTACCAATTACCAAATTATTACCCATTACTATCCCTTCATGCTCCTACTGACAACTGACAACTGATAACTGACTCACCCCTCTCTCTGTGTCACGTATTGATGATATCCTGAAAGAGTCAAACCCCCATATAAAAGAGGCTTTCTGGCGATGCAAGTAAACGATTTAGGCTTTGTGGCAAGCATCTTATTCGTGCTAGTTCCATCTGTATTTTTAATCATTCTTTACATCCAAACTGCTAGCCGTGAAGGAAAAAAAGATTAATCATCATTGTTTTGTCGATCGCTTTTAACCAAAAGCAAAACCTCTGTAACAAAAGCTACAGAGGTTTTCAACGATTGGCGATTCGGAAGTCAGAAGGTAATGTTTTTCTCTTAACTCAAGAATATCTCTATTTCTCTAATCCTAACCCCGACTGCTCGTTGTTAACCCAGAGTCCGCGCTAACAGTACGGGACAAGTGGCATTGACGCGAACGTAATCTGATAGCGATGAACCGATTAAGCGATCGATATCGACAAAACTCTTAGCTACAGAAGGACGACGATCGGGTGAACCCAGCATCAACAAATCTACAGACATATCTTCAGCTAAGCGACAAATTTCTTCACCTGGCTTACCCGTACTGGTGACGCAGCGAGTTTGTACTCCTTGCTTTTTCGCTTCAGCGATCGCCCCAGCCAAGATTGGGTCTTTTTCTGCCGTCGCTAAAGCGACTTCTCCTTGCTTCCCGCTCAAATCCTTATTCACGTATGCTAAAACCAGCTGACCGCCTTTAATATCTCTCAGCAAAAATAGTGCTAAGTTCAAGCATTGTTTTGCCGCATCGGAGCCATCATAAGCTACCATGATGCGGTTGATTTTTTTCACGTAAATGTCATCCTTCACTAGCAACATAGGGCGCGAGGATAACTGAAATACGTATTGACTGACAGAGTTAGATAAAATTGCTTGCAGCCGCTTGAGTCCTCGCGAACCCATAATAATTAAGTCAGCGTCAATTTCATCTGCTACTTGACACACTACATCTTTAGGTTCTCCCTGTCGCAACATAGTACTAGTTCGGCTACGATCTAACCCTAAGTACTCCACTGCATTGGCGATAATTTTGTCTCCTTCTTCCAGCTTAGCTGTCATTCCAGCAGAAGTTGCCTGGGAAGGAACTACGTGCAAAACAGTAACTTTTGCCTGTCCGATCGATGGAATCTCTTTCAAATTCTTGAGCATTTCTTCTGCATGTCCCAGTCCTGAAACAGCAAGCAAAATTTTTTCAATCATTGATTTAACCCGGTAGTGAGTTGCGTCTACTTTTTATATTTTTTAATGGATGAGTGGGTTAGAATTTGCTTTTTTCAGTTAGCTCAAGCAGCTTAGCAAGCCATCATCTCTCTCATTATTTTTAAGCATAACAGTAATGCCACTGCAACAATTTTGACAATTTGTTATCTTCTTTCAAGATAGATAAACTGTGATTTCATTTGACTTATAGATGATATAGAAAAAAGTATTTTAAAATTTATTAAGCTCAAAGGTAGAAAGATCGCAAAACCCGCTCGATTTAACCATTATTTTTCATTGATTAAAAAAGAACGGGAAGATGAATCCCAATTCGCACTCGGGCTAGCATCATATGACACTACCTCCAGCAGTTCGCACAGCAATAATTGTCGCGCTGGCTATGCTTAAGTTCACAGCTAATGAGTAGCGGGTCTTTGAGTGACAGTTTGAATAGTGTCACTCAGTTTGAATAGAGATGTTGTGTAGCAAATTTTGCTGACGCGTGGATTGAGATAGTATTGTTTGAATTTTATTAATCTTTTTTTAGATCGAGTATTGCACTATTCGAGAACGGAGTTAAACTAAATATGAAGTATCTTATTTACGGATACTAATGAACTAGCTGTATCGCGATCGCAAGACCAAGGTGACAGCAAGTGTTATCGATCGATTAAAGGTGTGAGGGAAAAAGGAATATGTCTAAGTTATTGTGGAAAGTAGTTCTTCTCAGCCCAGCATGGCTGACCGCCGCATTCGCAGTCTCAACATCCGCGATTGCAGCTACGCCGAACAGCGCCCCAGCAGTTTCAGAACTCAATGCTGCTATTGAAACTAAACAACTAGGTATTGTCAATACTGGCGTTACAAAAGCACAGGAAACGCTGGTAGCGCAACAAGTGCCTGCAGCTCCTGCTTCTTCTGAAGACAATACGATTTCCGAGATCAACCGTTACGGTAACGAAGGTCGTGGCGATCGTACTAACATCGCGCAGGTCACGTCAGTGTCTCAGTTATCAGACGTGCAGCCGACAGATTGGGCATTTCAAGCACTACAATCTTTGGTAGAACGCTATGGTGTGATTGCAGGTTATCCCGATGGCACGTTCCGAGGTAACCGTGCTATGACTCGTTATGAGTTTGCCGCCGGTTTGAACGCTGCTCTCGATCGCGTCAACGAATTGATTGCAGCAGGAACAGCCGATCAAGTCCGTAAGGAAGACTTAGCAACCCTGCAAAGATTGCAAGAAGAATTCTCAGCCGAACTTGCAACTTTGCGCGGACGGGTAGACAGTCTGGAAGCTAACGTTGCAGAACTAGAGGCGAATCAGTTCTCGACTACCACCAAACTCGTAGGTGAAGTCGTTGCTGCCGTCAGCGATGCTTTCGGCGATGAAACAGATGCGCAGACCGTTTTTCAAGACAGAGTCCGGTTGGATTTTCAAACTAGTTTCTTTGGTGATGACATCCTCCACACTCGTTTATCTGCGGGTAATGCAACACGCTTAGATGTGGGTGAAGACACCTACCAAAACACTCTCACTTTTAACCCAGCCGATAACGGTAACGACGTTGTTGTAGATTGGGCAGCTTACGATTTCAAACTTCCAATCGGTGAAAACTCCAGAGCTTATCTAGCGGCAGCAGGAGGCGTTCACGCCGATTACGCTCCCACCAACAACCCCTTCTTTGAAGACTTTGATGGTGGTCGAGGCGCAATCTCTACCTTTGCTTCCGAAAACCCAATTTACCGGATTGGTGGCGGTGCAGGACTAGGCATCAATATTGCTCCTTTTGGCGAAGCTAGCGGTTTTAAACCTAGCATCACAGCTGGATATCTTGCTAGAAATGCTGCCGATCCAAGTCAAGGGGCTGGTTTATTCAACGGCGATTATGCAGCATTAGGACAGTTGAACTTCAACTTTGGCGATCGCGTTGCACTAGCAGCAACCTACGTCAACGCCTATAATAGTGGCGCTTCCCTGGGCACCGACCTCATTTTTGGCACTGATGATGATGAAGGTTCTGATATCTTCAATTATGGCGGTGGGACTGGTGTTGTGGGTACGCTGGAAGCGAATAACCCATCCAGGTTGTTAGGTGCAACTGTGGGTGCTGACTTTGTACCAGTTGTCTCTAACTCCTACGGTCTTTCCGGTGCTTTCAGGCTCAGCGATACCATCTCAATCAGCGGCTTCGGAACTTACACCAACGCGACTTTAATTGGTCGTGGTAACGGAGACATATGGACGTTTGGTGGCGGTGTAGCCTTCTCCGATCTGGGTAAAGAAGGCAACTTGTTAGGCATTTTTGCTGGCGTGCAACCAACTTTAACATCCTTGGATGCTCCTGGTACGAGAGATTTCAGCAATGAATACGGACTCCACGTTGAAGGTTTCTATCGCTACCAGCTAACGGATAACATCTCCGTCACCCCTGGCGTGATCTGGCTCAACCGAGTTGGTCAAACTGGCGGCGATGAAGATGCGGTCATCGGTACGCTTCGGACAACATTCAACTTCTAAGTTTTGATAGCTAGCAGATTTTAGTAACTTATAGTTCTAGAATTGCTCGTTTTCTCAGTCATCATACCCCGCGATCGCAGCGGGGTTTTTGTTTGTCATTAGTTATCCATCACTTGCCTTTTGACGAACCACCAGTAACAAGTGAAAAATGACAAATCTATCAAACCCCAGTGGGGAACCGGGGTATAATAGAGAAGTTGAGACAAAAAATTAAACTATCCTTCAACTTCTTGGGACTAGCTTGTGGAACTGTCGTGTAAATCAGAATATGCTCTGCTTGCCCTCTCAGAGCTAGCAGCTCGCTACCAAAGCGGTGAACCCTTGCAAATTCGTCAAATTGCTGCCCAACAAAACATTCCAGACCGTTATTTAGAGCAATTACTGGCAACCTTAAGACGTGGTGGTATAGTCAAAAGCCAACGAGGAGCAAAGGGAGGCTATATCCTAGCGCGAGAACCCTGGAAAATTACTCTACTAGAGGTTTTAGTTTGCCTAGAAGGACTAGAAGCAAGAGCTACTGAAGAAGAAAGTAAATCTAGAACTTTGGAAACTGCTGTCGTACATGAGATTTGGTATGAAGCGCGACAAGCGGCAAATATGGTCTTGCAGCAGCATACCTTACAAAATCTTTGCGAACAAATAGCTGCCAGACGACAACTCGATATTATGTACTATATCTGAATCGGTCATTTGTCATTAGGTCATTGGTAGCAACAAATGACTGCCGATCGCTAACAATTAATAACTGACAATTAACAACTGACAACCAACTACTGACAAAGGACAAACTATGCGTATTGCCCAAAATATTACAGAATTAATCGGTCGTACTCCTTTGGTACAGTTGAATCGCATCCCACAATCTGAAGGATGTGTTGCTCAAATTGTCGTGAAACTGGAGAGCATGAACCCAGCCGCTTCGGTTAAAGACCGGATTGGCATCAGCATGATTAATGCTGCCGAACAGGAAGGATTGATTACTCCTGGCACAACAATTTTAGTCGAACCAACTTCCGGCAACACGGGTATTGCTCTGGCAATGACGGCAGCCGCCAAGGGATACCAGTTAATTTTGACCATGCCGGAAACCATGAGTGCCGAACGTCGAGCTATGTTACGGGCTTATGGGGCAGAACTAGAACTAACTGCAGGTATTGAAGGGATGAGTGGCGCAATTCGGCGGGCGCAGGAAATTGTGGAAACAACACCGAATGCTTATATGTTGCAGCAATTCCGCAATCCTGCTAACCCAAAAATTCACAAAGAGACAACGGCTGAAGAAATTTGGCAAGATACAGACGGTCAGGTAGATATCTTAATTGCTGGTGTTGGCACTGGTGGGACAATTACTGGAGTGGCAGAAGTTATTAAAGCTAGAAAACCTAATTTTCAAGCGATCGCAGTCGAACCAGCTAACAGCCCAGTACTATCGGGAGGTCGCCCAGGACCTCATAAAATTCAAGGCATTGGAGCAGGATTCGTACCGCAAGTGCTAAAAGTAGATTTGATCGATGAAGTAATTACTATTACGGATGAAGAATCGATCGCCTACGGTAGACGCTTGGCAAAGGAAGAGGGGCTGCTATCGGGGATTTCTTCTGGATCGGCACTGTGCGCGGCGATTCGGGTTGCCCAACGTCCAGAAAACCAAGGAAAACTCATCGTGATGATTCAGCCTAGCTTTGGCGAACGCTACTTGAGTACGCCATTGTTTCAAGATCTTGAGCCACGACTACCCGCCACGGTTAGTTAACGCTAAAGTGATTGAATGGTTCACTTAAATCACTACGAAACGCTACGAATTCAACCTCATGCCAGCCAAGCGGAGATCAAATCTGCCTATCGCCACTTGGTGAAGCAATTTCATCCAGATACAAATCCTAAGATAGGCGATCGAGATCGAATTCTTCAGATTAATGCTGCTTACGAGGTGTTGAGCGACGCACAAAGTCGTCAGCATTACGATCGCCTGTTAGGAGTTAGTGCGCTACCGCGATCGCCTCAGAAAACCTCCACACAACGGCGATCGTCCCAGCGCCCATCTCGCACTTCCTATCCAAATCGTCCCAGTGGTAGAGATGCTGACGAGCAAATAGAAATCTGGCTGCAACAAGTTTATCAACCTGTCAATCGATCGCTATGTCAAATTCTTAATTCTTTGGAACAACAAATCGAAGATTTATCTGCCGATCCATTTGATGACGAACTTTTAGACAATTTTCAGGCATACATAGCCGATTGTAAGAACTGGCTGAAGCAGGCTCAAAAGACATTTCGTTCGATGCCAAATCCTCCTAGTATGGGCAAAGCGGCAGCGCATCTTTATTACTGTATTAATCAAGTTGCGGATGGATTAGATGAACTAGCATATTTTCCGCTTAACTATGACGAACGTTGTTTGCACGTTGGTCAAGAAATGTTTCGGATTGCAAACGGATTGCACTGTGAGGCACAAAAATCAGTAGAGGCGATCTCTTAAGTTAGACAATACTAAATTTAAACAACTAAATTAAACAATACTAAATACTGAATTTCCCTATTTACTTTATAACTATTTACTCTATGCGTTGAGGGCTTGGATAAAAAGCGAAAGCAGGACAAAAGCCCTCACGTGCTCAAACACAAGAGGGCTTTCGCTCAGTAAT
>ERZ1066118.157-NODE-157-length-72798-cov-14.737074_pt1 | contig 72798 bp, 58 predicted proteins | sample MGYA00382765_ERZ1066118 | MGnify/ENA primary metagenome ERZ1066118 (study PRJEB33369, sample SAMEA5778348) | biofilm metagenome | biome: Industrial cooling water; feature: Water cooling tower basin; material: Biofilm | place: United Arab Emirates | collected...
TGATTCAATAGGTTACGTCCCGTTAGGGACGAAATGTTGGTAGAAAGTCGGGACTCCGCCGTGTTGCGTCCCGTACGGGACGTGACCGCAGCGGCAGGAAACCTTTCTACCAACATTCCGTCCCGAACGGGACGCGTTGACAACCCATAACTCACGTTAAAATGCATTTTACATCTCACTTCTCACCTCTTACTTCTCACTCATTTGAGTTTTCTCAGGTAATAATCCTCCGCCGGCACCACGACGCCCTCCCGGCGGGTGGTGTCGGTGCCGAGGCGGATGTCGCCGGGCTGGGGTTTGATGACGCTGGCGGCGAAAAACAGGTAATCGGCCCTTTTCGGAATGGGCTGGAGGCCCTGCTCGAAAGGGTTGATGGGAATCAATTTCCGGGTCAGTTTCGGCCCGAAAAGCGGGTACTCGAAATCGTCGTTGATGTCGGCCAGGGCGACAGTGGCCCCTTCGGGCACCAACTGATTGAATTTTTCGTACGCCGCCGTAATGTCGGGGCGGAACAAGGTCTGCTGCTCGATGCGCGTGGTCTGGAAGGCCGATTTCTGGCCGTTAATCGGGAAAGGTCGGTAGCGGGGATTGTACACCACCGTGCCAATGGCCGACAGGCAGCCCAGCACGACGACGATTCCGCCCCAGGTTCGCAGCAGCCAGGCGTTGGGGTTTAGCAGCGAAAACCGCCGCACCGCGAACAGCAGCCCGACGACCGGGATGGCAAATTGGGTGGTGCTCTGGAAATACCGGCCTTTCCACTGGTCGAACGGGGCCGAGTAGGAAAGTGCCGCGAAATGAAGCAGCACGGCCACCGTCAAGAGCGGGTACAACCAGTCGGGTTCGCGGCGGAACAAGCCAATGAACAGCAGGGGCCACAGCATCGCGAAGCCGAACACCCCCCAGTACGGGATGCCGAAAAACTGTTTTTCGTAGCGAAAGGGGTTGATGGTGAATTCGGTGGTTTCTTCCAGCCCTAGCCCCAGGCTTTTTTCAAGGTTCTGAATTGGTGCTCGGAGCGCATCATTCAGGTGGTCGCCGAGGGGGTGTTCGCGCAGGCCATCGAGGGAAACAAACTCGGTGGCGTAGCGGGCCACGTTCCGGCTACCCTGGCGAATTAGGTTTTTCCGACCCTCCCAGGTTTTCATGTCCCCCGCCCGTTCGATGGACTGGTGCCGCGTGGCCGTCGGCGGGCCGATGGGGTGACCGAACACGCGGAGGTTGTCGATGTAGCCCGTTGGGACGGTGAACAGCAGAATGCCCAGCAGCCCGCCCAGCGCCAGGTGCAGGAACCGGTACCCGGCGTGCCGGAGCGAGCGGGTGTTGAAGGCAACGGTTCCCAGAAACACCACGAACAGCGAGGGCAGCATCAGCGCCAGCGTGATTTTGTGCCCAAACGCAATGCCGAACACCAGCCCCGCCAGGTACAGGTACCGCCGCCGGGCCGTGAAGTGATAGGTGAACAGGTAGTAGAGCAAACAGCCCACGTAGGAAGCCAGTACGCTGTCGGTTTCGGTCGTCACGGCCTGGATGAGCACGTTGGGCAGCAGCCCGTACACCAGCGCGGCGAACAACCCCGCCGTAAAATTTTGCGTGATCCGGTACGTGACGCCCCCCGCCGCGATGAGACCCATCCAGTACGAAAGGAAATGGATGAGTTTGAAGGCGTTTTCGCTCTTCCCCGTCATCAGGTAACTGAAAATCTGGATGGTGCAGATGCTTTTCGGGTAGGTGTCGATGTTCCAGTTGGTGCCCCCGAAGTGCCGCATGGTGCCCCGCTGGATGTAGTACATCACCCGCGTGAGGTGGCCCGTCATGCTGTCCCACTCGTTGGGCACGGTGTAGAGCACGAGGCGGAAGTTGATGACGGCAATGCCAACGAACGTGACGAGCAGGGCCGTGAACAGGAATTTGAAATAAGGCGAAAGGTCGCGGAACCACTCCCACCAAAATTGCAAGCGGCTGCCCACCAATTCAAAAAACGAGAAGTTGACCAACCGGTCGCGGGCGAAGAGGCGGGTGAACTGGAGGTAGAAAATGAACGCCGGGATGAACACCCCGATGGCCCAAAAGCGCCGGTCGTCGATTTTGTTGATCCACGAAATCCAGAAACCCGTGAGGATGATGCTGCCGACGAAGGTCAGGTAGGCGTTGATGACCACGTCGATGAGCGACTGCGTGCTGATGCGCGAAGCCACGCGGAAGCAGAATCCCACGAACACCAAAAACACGATGACGTAGAGCCAGTCCCAGTTCATGATTTTTCGGAAACCGGGGCGAATTGGTGAAGGGCCTCGACCGTCAGGGCCGCGATGCGCTCCACGTCGGCGTCGGCGAGGTCGGGGAACAGCGGCAGGCACAGCACCCGCGCCGCGGCGTCTTCCGACACCGGGCAGGCTTCGTAGCCGGGCATGAAGGGCAACGTGTTCAGCGAAGGGTAGAAATACCGGCGGGTGTAAATTTTCTCGTCCGCCAGCGCCTTCCGCACGGCCCCCATCTGCTCCTCGTCGGTCAGGAGTACGGGGTAGTACGGGTAGTTGTAGTCCAGGCCTTCGGGCAGGTGGGGACGCTCGACGCCCGCGGGCAACAGCAAGTCGTCGTACCGCTCAGAAATTTCCCGCCGTCGCTGAATCAAACCCGGCACGTAGGGCAGGTTGCACAGGCCCATCGCTGCGTGCAATTCGGAGTTCTTGGCGTTGATGCCCATCGTGTGGTAATCGGCGAACTCCTGGCCCTGATGGCCGAAACTGCGATAGTAGTTGATTTTTTCGGCCAAGTCGTCGTCGTTGGTCAGCATCGCGCCGCCTTCCACCGTGTGGAAGAGTTTGGTGGCGTGAAAACTGCACGTGGCGACGTCGCCGTAGGCCAGCAGAGAGCGACCGTGGAGCCGGGCACCGAAGGCGTGCGCCCCGTCGTAAATCACCTTCAAGCCGTGGCGGTCGGTAATTTCTTTTAACGCGACAACGTCGCAGGGCAGGCCGTACACGTGGGTGCCCAGGATGGCCTCGGTGTCGGGGGTGATGCGGGCTTCGACCGCCGCCGGGTCGAGGCAGAGCGTGTCGGGCCGCACGTCGGCGAACTGGATTTGGGCATTTTCCCACAACACCACGTGCGAGGTGGCGCAGTAGGAAAACGGCGTCGTAATGACGCCCTTCGTGATGCCGAGGGCCTTCAGCGCGATTTGCAGCGCAACGGTGCCGTTGGCGCAGAAAAACACGTGCTTCACGCCGAGGAAGTCGCGCAGTTGACGCTCCAGTTCGAGCACCTTCGGCCCGGCATTGGTCAGGTGGACGCTTTCCCAAATCTGCTTGAGGTGCGCTTCGTATTCCTCGTAGGGCGGCAGGAATGATTTCGTGACGTTGATGGGCTTACTCATGCGGGCACCTCCTCCTCGACTTGTTGAATGCTGAACGGGAACCGGGGCCGCACCGCGCCGGGCCACTTGCCGTACCAGGCTACGTTTTCCCGGAAATCTTCGACCTTGATGACCACCGTTTCCGGTACCTGAAAAATGGGGGTGGCCATGTCTTTCACAATCATCACCGAAAGCGTGTACACGCCGTCGTTCAAAAAACCTCCGGGAATTGTCGTCTCGGCCCGCACGAGACCCTGCTTGCAGTGGATGACGGGCGTGGCGATGTTGAAAATCGTTTCCCCCGAAATCGCGTTGAAGTGCAGGCTGAGGTTGAGGTCGGCTTTTTCGAGCAAATTCCAGAACTCGAATTGTAGCGTCAGCGGCGTGCGGGTGTCGAGGCGACGCTGGTCGGTGAGGTAATCGGGAATAACCTCCACGCGCTTGAGTCGCACCTGGTCGTTGCCGGGGGCGGTCACGGGGTTTTCCCACTCCTGCACGAGTTCGGTTTGCGAAACCTTGTTCATGTACGACCCCATCACGTGGCCCGTTTCGCCGTATTCGATGAGGCGGCCTTTTTGCATAAAAATGGCCTTGTTGCACAGGCTCTGCACGGCGGTGAGGTTGTGGCTGACGAACAGGATGGTGCGCCCGCTGTCCGACACGTCCTTCATTTTGCCCAGGCACTTGCGCTGAAATTCGGCGTCGCCCACGGCCAGCACTTCGTCGATGATCATGATTTCCGGCTCCAGGTGCGCGGCGATGGCGAAGCCCAGCCGGACGTACATGCCGGAGGAGTAGCGTTTGACGGGCGTATCGAGGAATTTTTCGGTGCCGCTGAAATCCACGATGGCGTCGAACTGTCGGCGGATTTCTTCTTTTTTCATGCCGAGAATCGCCCCGTTGAGGTAGATGTTTTCCCGGCCCGACAATTCGGGGTGAAAGCCCGTGCCGACTTCGAGCAGCGAGGCCACCCGGCCTTTGAGCGTCACCCGGCCCGTGGTGGGTTCGGTGATGCGGCTGAGCACCTTCAGCAGCGTGGATTTTCCGGCCCCGTTGTGCCCGACGATGCCCACGCGGTCGCCCGCCGTGATGTCGAAACTCACGTCGCGCAAGGCCCAGAATTCTTCTTTCTCGTTGCTGGCTTCGGCGACTTCCCGGCGGTAAGCCCCGTTGAAGGCCATTTTCGAATAATGCGAAAACACATCCCGAAACCCCATCGGCCCACGGGCCTTTTTCTGGTGATCGATGATGTATTTCTTGGAGATATTTTCGACCTGGATGATGGTCATCGGCAAGAACGTCTGGAGTTTGAAGTTTGTAGCGGACGCCGGGCGGTTTGAAGTTTGAAATTGTCGATTCCGAACTTCAAACTTCAAACCGCCCGGCGTCCGCTGCAAACTTCAAACTCGCCTCAAATATAGTCAACGAAGGTGTTCTCGCGGCGGCGGAAGAACACGACAGCAATCAGGGTCATGGTCAGGATGATGGCCACCGAAGGCACGAAACTCGCCATGCGGAACGGGGCATTGCCGCCCAGCAAACTCCACCGGAATCCGTCGATGATGCCCACCACGGGGTTGAGGTTGTAAATCGGGTACCACCATTCGTTTTCAATCACCCTCGGCGAGTAACCCACCGGGCAGGCGTAGTAGCCAAACTGAATCAGAAACGGCGTCAGTTGGGCCACGTCGCGGTATTTCACGTGCAAAGCCGCCAGCAGCAAGCCGAAACTGAACGCCGCCAGCACGGCCAGCAGGAGAAAAAACGGCGCGTACACCGCCTGCCAGTTGGGGGCAAAACCGTACCAGAGGTACAGCGGAATCAGCAGCAAGGCCCCGATGGCGAAATCGATCAACCCCACGATTGACGAACTCAGCGGGATGATAAGCCGGGGAAAATACACCTTCGACACCAGGTTGGTGTTGCTGACGATGCTGCTGCTGACGGCGGCCAGGGAGTTGGCGAAAAACATCCAGATTAGCACACCCGTCAGCACCGTGATGGCGGCAGGAACCCCCGGTTCGGGGGGCACTTTGGCCACTTTGCTGAACGTAAACACGAACACCAGCGTGGTGAGCGTGGGCCGGACGAAACTCCAGGCGAAGCCGAGTACGGTTTGTTTGTACCGCACGGCGATGTCGCGCCGGGCCAGAATCCAGAGCAACTCCCTGAATTTCACGAGTTCCGCCCAGTAATGTCGCTCGGGGCGCCTGGCTTCGATGACGGTTTCTTGCATATCAGTCAATGGTCGATAGTCAACAGTCGATAGTCGCCAATAGCTAATCGTCAGTAATGTAGTTCACTGTCGACTGACGACTAACGGCTACTCCTTCATCAAATCCCGGTAGCCTTTGCGGAGCATCACAAACGCAACGGCCAGGAAAAAGCCCAAAATGGGGGCGAATTTTTTGGCCCGGCCTTCGTAGGCTTCGATGGCCAGGGGGTAAATAGGCGAGTCGATGATGGTCACCAGGGGCGTTTCGCGGATGAGCGAGGCCTGGATGGTTTCCACGTTCCGGAGGGCGTCGGTGTACATGCTGTTGGCCAGTTCGCGGTTGCGCGTCAGGCGCTGCTGGGTCACCTGCGGGGCAGCCACCACGAGTCCGGCGTTCTGGTCGATGTACCGGGCCAGTTGCGATTCGTTGGAGTACAGCGCGGTCTTGAGCGAATCGCGGCGCTTGCGGGCCAGTTCGAGCACCTCCAGGGTTTTGCGGGTTTTGTTGGTCTGGTAAAACTCTTTGATGGTTTCCATCATGCCGTCGGCCAACAGCATCGAGAGGGTCTCGTCTTCGGTGCCGATGCCAAATTCGATGAACGACGATTTTTTATTGACCAACCCCAGCGCCATGTTCGACGATATTTTATCCCGGAGTTGACTGAGGGCCGAAACTTCCTTGCGCGTGTAGCGGGAGCGGGGTTTGTTGGGGTCGAACAGGAAATTTTCGTAATCCTTGCTGTCTTTCCACTCCCGGTCGCGGATGCCGCTCTTCAGGATGTAAAAATTGGCCAGCAACACGTTCTTGTGGTTGCGGATGTCCACCTTGCGCAGCAGGGTGCGCTCCATCAGCGGGCGCGATTGGAATAGGATGTAAAAATTCTCCCCCGAAAACAGCCCGTTGTCCACCGCGCCGCCGCCCATGCCAAACATGCTGGCCATGTCGCCAAAACCACCCATCGGACTGGACGACTGAGTTTCGAGGTTGAACGTGTAGCGGGCCAGGTACCGGGCTGGTTCTTTGTTGGCCACGTCATACCACCAACCGCCCAGCCAGCCAATCACCGTCAGGGAAACAATCAGAATCCAATTGCGGAGCAGGGTATCGCGGATGCTTTTGGCCTGCCCGATGAGCTTACGGATTGTCTGGGCCGTGCCGCCCGATTGTGGCGCGTCCGGAACAACCGTGCCGGGGTGTTCAAGGAGGGGGTAATCAGGAAATTCGTGCGTTTTCATTCTCAGCGGAGTTTGAACTGCCCCTCAAGGCAGGAGCTACCTTCTCAGGTTGTTAATCAACAAAATGATGGTGCCAATGGAAGTAAGCCCGGCAATAGCCTGCGAAAGCGTGCCCAGCACTTGCTGCGTCGTGATGTCAGCCCTGGTTTTGAGCGGAACGATGATCTCCGAACCCGGTTCTACGCGGGGATAGGAATTGAAAAACAAGAATCGCTTCGTGCGACGGACGTTGCCGTTGGCGTACACGACGAATGACCGGCGTCGGATGGACTTGGACGAAAAACCGCCCGCCCGCGAAATGTAATCCATGAAATTGTCGCCGGGCGTAAATCGCGTGGTGTTGGGGTACTGAACTTCGCCCCCAATCCGCACCGTCTGAAGTTGTTTGGGAATGCTGATGACGTCGCCTTCCTGGAGAATCAGGTCTTCCTCCGAATGCGGATTGGCAAGCACCCGTTTCAGGTTGATGTCCACCCGCTCCTGGCTGTTAGGGTCAAGCGGTGCGGCCTGCACGGCAGACCGCTGGCTGTCATCGCTTACTTCCGTGATGGCTTCCTGACGGGTTTTAAGCTCCGCTTCCGAAAGCTGCACACGCCGCACGAGCGTGGCCCCTTCGATGTAGGCGTACTGAGTCAGGCCACCGGCCCGGTTGATGACGTCCGACACCCGCTCGTCGCGGTTGGTGATGCCGTACGGCCCGGGATTGACCACCTGGCCTTCCACCTGCACGAACTGCGGTTCCTGAAAATTAGGCACCGTGCGCACGTATACCTGATCGAACGGCTGGAGCACGAACGTCGAGGCCTGAGGGCTTTTTTTCAAATCGCGGCTGATGGAAACCTGGAAGGTCTGTGCCACTTCGGGGGAAATGTTCCGCGACAGCGAATCGTTTTTCCGCACCGGTCGCAGCACCTCCACGTTGTACGTGGCTGCGGCTTCGTTCAGCCCCCCGGCGGCAATGATGAGGTCTTCAATGGTCATGCCCTCGAACCAGGGGAAATACCCCTCGTTTTCGTCCATGTTCGGGTTGAGCACATTGCCCTGAATCCGCACGTTGCGGGCCTGGCGGAGTTGGGCCACCGAGAGGATTTGTACCTGATCTTCGCGTTGCAGGGGAATGTCCGGAGCCTCGCCGCTGAGTACCTTGGCGAGGTCAAAACTGAGCAAATCAAAGGTTAAATCCGACTTGCGGCGGGTAAGTTGCACCCGGCCCGTGAACGCGTCGGGCGTGATGCCCTCAGCGCGCTCGATGAGTTTGCGAAGCGTGGGGTTTTCCTCCAGCGGATACTGGCCGGGACGAAACACGGCCCCCTGCACGAACACCACGTTGTTGTAGCGGTCCATGATCTGATCCACGGCGATGACGTCGGCATTCTGGAGCGGAAAGGTGTTCACCTCGCTGCCGTCCACGTCAATCAACCGGCGGTCGCGGTCGGTCAGGCGAATCACCTGAATTTTGGCCCGGTAGGCGATTTCGGTGAAGCCCCCGGCGTATTCGATGGCCTTGCCGAGGGTTTCGTTGGGCAGAATTTCGTACAGTCCCGGTTTTTTGATCTGCCCGTTCAGGTCCACCCGCGTTTTGTAGGCGGGCACGAAAATCACGTCGTCGTCGAGCAGGTTGAGGTCGTCCTTACGGAGGCCCGTGAGCAGGTACGGGTAGAGGTCGATGGTGCGGACGAGCTTGTCGTTGCGGAACAACTGGATGTTGCGGAACGAGCCGATTTCGGTCGGGCCGCCCGAGTTGTAGAGCATGTTGTACACCGTCGTCAGCGACGATACGTCGTAGGTGCCGGGTCGGCCCACCTCGCCCACGAGATTCACCCGGATGGTGCGCACCTGGTTGATGGTCACGCGCAGGTAGGTGTTTTGGGGCCCAAATTCGCTGTTGCGCAGCCCGGCGTAGCGGGTGGCCATTTTGGCCCGCACGCGTTGCTCGGCCTGGTTGAGCGTTAACCCACTGACCGGAATCGCCCCCACCAGCGGCACGACGATGTTGCCCTGCCGACTGACGACGAAGTTTTCGTTCATCTCCGAGTACCCGTACATCAGAATGTTGAGCACGTCGTCCGGACCGATGACGTAGCTGGCCGGGGCCGAAAGCCGGGGGTTGGGGGCAAAATCCACCGGACCGCTGCCGTTGAAGATGCTGTAACCGAACACCCGGCGACGGATGCGTTCCCGCTCCACTTCCTCGGGCGAAAGTTCCTCGCGGCCCCGTACCCGGTCTTCGGCGTTCACCTCGCCGTCGGTGGCGTTCTCGCCGTTTTCGCCCGTGGCGACCGTGCCGTCGGCGTTCACCTGGCCGGTGGCGTTGCTCCGCTGGCCCTGCGTTCCCGGATTAGCGTTGGTACGGGGGGCATTGACCGCGCCCCGTTGGGGTTGGGTACCGGAATTCGGGTTGAGGGTGCCGGAGTTCCGGTTGGAGTTGGGCGTCACGCCGGGCTGACGCGTCGTGCCCGGCTGGGTGGGCAGGGTGCCGGAACGCGGGGCGGTGGCCGGAGCGGAACGACTACCCGGCAGAGACGAGGGAACCTGGGAAGATGCCGGAGCCGTTGACTGCGTGGGTGCGCCGGGTGGTGGCGCGACTTGCGCGAAACCAGCCAGGGCGAACAGATTGAGCAGGGCGGCAAAAAAGGCCCCTCTTGAAGAGGCGAAACGGAACGAGGACGAATGGAGAGTAGTCACGTCAAACAGGGCGCGCAAACGGTACGTGCGGCGTTGGAGCATGGGGAGAGGCTTTTGGATGAAAGGCCGAATCATCGGGGTCAGCAATCAGACAGAAATCGGCGGGAAAATATTGTGTTTTTTTCAGTTGGGGAAAGACGTACTCACCGTTTGGAGCGCAAAGTAACTGAACTTTCCGGAAAGATTGGTCTTAAAAATTGCACTAAATATTTCGTGCCAGCCGGCAAAAGGCTTGGCCAAAAATTGAATTTATCTTATTTTTAGAACGTCAAAACCGACCTAATTTTTCGCTTCATGGCCGATAAACCCAACGTTCAGTACACCGAAGAAAGTATCCGCTCCCTCGACTGGCGGGAGCACATTCGCCTCCGCCCCGGCATGTACATCGGCAAACTCGGCGACGGTTCCTCCGCCGACGATGGCATCTACGTGCTGGTCAAGGAAGTCATCGACAACGCCATCGATGAGCACGTGATGGGCTACGGCAAAACCATCGACATCAAGATTACCGAGCACCGCGTCGAGGTGCGCGATTACGGCCGGGGTATTCCGCTGGGGAAGGTCGTCGAGGTCGTTAGCAAAATCAATACCGGGGGCAAGTACGACTCCGGGGCGTTTCAGAAAGCCGTCGGCCTGAACGGCGTCGGGACGAAGGCCGTCAACGCGCTTTCGACCTTTTTTAAAGTCCAGTCCTTCCGCGAGGGGCAGACCAAATGGGCCGAATTCGCCCGGGGCGTTCTCGTGCGCGAGTCCGACGGCTACGAACCCACCGACGAGCGCAACGGCACGCTGGTGGTGTTTGAACCCGACGACACGGTGTTCAAGCACTACCACTTCATCCCGCAGTTTCTGGAAAACCAAATCTGGAACTACGCCTTCCTGAACGCGGGCCTGACGCTCAACTTCAACCGGCAGAAGTATTTCTCCCAAAACGGCCTGCTCGACCTGCTCCGCCGCCACACCGACGAAGACGCTCTGCGCTACCCCATCATCCACCTGCGCGGCCCCGACATCGAACTCGCCCTCACCCACGGCAGCCAGTACGGCGAGGAGTACTACTCCTTCGTCAACGGCCAGAACACCACCCAGGGCGGCACGCACCTCGCGGCCCTGCGCGAAGCCGTCGTGAAAACAGTGCGCGAACACTTCGGCAAGGATTTCGACGCCTCCGACGTGCGGGCGAGCATCATCGGGGCCATCAGCCTGCGGGTGCAGGAACCGGTGTTTGAGTCGCAGACGAAAACCAAACTCGGCTCCATCACCCTCGCCCCCGACCCCGACAGCCCCACCGTGCGCGGGTACGTCAACGATTTTGTCAAAAAAGAACTCGACGACTACCTCCACCAGCACAAGGCCACTGCCGACGCCCTGCTCAAGCGCATTCAGCAGTCGGAGCGGGAGCGGAAGGAAATCGCGGGCATCAAGAAACTGGCCAACGAACGGGCCAAAAAAGCCAACCTGCACAACAAAAAACTCCGCGACTGCCGCATCCACCTCCCCGACGAGAAAGCGGAAGACCGGCTCGACACGACGCTGTTCATCACCGAGGGCGACTCGGCCTCCGGTTCCATCACCAAAAGCCGCAACGTGCAGACCCAGGCGGTGTTCAGCTTGCGGGGCAAACCGCTCAATTGCTTCGGGCTGACCAAAAAGGTGGTGTACGAAAACGAGGAGTTCAACCTGCTCCAGCACGCCCTCGACATCGAAGACGGCCTCGACGGCCTGCGTTACAACCGCATCGTCATCGCCACCGACGCCGACGTGGACGGCATGCACATCCGGCTCCTGATGCTGACGTTTTTCCTCCAGTTTTTCCCCGACCTCGTCCGCAACGGGCACGTGTACATTCTCGACACGCCGCTGTTCCGGGTCCGGAATCCGAAAAACCACAAGGAAACTACGTACTGCTATTCGGAGGAGGAAAAACAGAAGGCCATCGCCAAACTCAGCAGCGGCGGGCGAAAGGTGGAAATCACCCGGTTCAAGGGCCTGGGGGAAATTTCACCCGACGAATTCGGCAAGTTTATCGGCGACGACATGCGCCTCGAACCCGTGATTTTGCAGAAAGAAACCACCGTGCCGAAAATCCTGAGCTACTACATGGGCAAAAACACGCCCGAACGCCAGCGCTTCATCATCGAGAACCTCGTCATCGAAAAAGACGAAGTGGAGGAAGAGTTGGAAGTGGCGTGATTTCGGATTTTCGATTGCGGATTGCGGATTTTTGGAGAGCGGTTTCTTTCTTCGTCTTCCCAATCCGCAATCCGCAATCGAAAATCCGAAATTTTCATGTCCCTCGAAGACCTGCGCGGCCGCATTGACGCCCTCGATAATCAACTCCTCGATTTGCTCAACGCCCGGATGGAAGTCGTCCGGCAGGTGGGCGAACTGAAGCGGTCGAGCAACGGGCTGATTTACCGCCCCGAACGCGAAAAATCCATCCTCGACCGCCTCGAAAGCCGCAACGGGGGCCTGCTGAACCGCGCCGCCATCGAGGCGATTTTCCTGGAAATTTTCGCCGTGGCGCGCACCCTCGAACTGCCCGAACGGGTGAGTTACCTCGGCCCGGAGGGCAGTTTTACTCACCAGGCCGCCGAAAGCCGCTTCGGGGCACTCTGCGAATACGACGCCCTGCCGACGATTCGCTCCGTGTTCGAGGCCGTCGAGACGGGGCGGGCGCGATTCGGCGTGGTGCCCATCGAAAACAACCAGGAAGGCGTCGTGTTTGAAACCATTGACAACCTCAACGAGAAGGACGTGAAAATCGCCGCCGAGGTGGTCACGCCGATTCACTTTGCCTTCGTGACCCAGGCCGAAAAACTGACCGACATCCGGGCGATTTACTCGAAAGACATCGGCTTCCGGCAGTGCAAAAAGTTCCTGGACGATTACTTTGGCAGCCTTTCCCCCGAAATCATCCCGGTTGAATCGACATCGAAAGCGGCCAAACTCGCCTCGCAGGACCCCCACGCGGCGGCCATCTGCTCGACCATCGCGGGGAAAATCTTCGGCGTGCCGGTGCTGTTCGACAACATCCAGGACAGCAGCGTGAACCGCACGCGGTTCTTGCTCCTGGCGAAAGACTTCCAGAACCCGCCCAGCGGCAACGACAAAACGACGGTCATCGTCAATTTCCCCAACTCCGACAAGCCGGGCACGCTCTCCAAGTTTCTGCGGGAATTTGAACTCTACGACATCAACCTGACTAAGCTCGTCAGCCACCCCTCGCGGGCGGGGGCGGGGTTTGGGTTCTGGTTTTTGATGGAATTTGAAGGCCACTTCCACGACGAGCGCGTGCAGCGGGCCATCAAACGCGGCCCCGCCGACGTGAAGTGGCTGGGGAGTTACGTGAAGTTGGTGGATTGACCAAATGCCCCCGCCGAGCGAAAATTCCCCCTTTGAAGGCTACTCTTGTCATGGTTTTGGGAAAGTCCTTTGCGGGACGTAAAAATTCCCCCTTCAAAGGGCAGGGTTGTTAAGTTCTGATTGGTAGCGCAAAAAATGCTCAATTTTCAATGCTCAATTTTCAATGCTCAATTCTCAATGTTCAATGGGTTATTTCTCTGACTTTCAATCATTGAATAGTGAGAATTGAGCATTGAAAATTGAGCATTCCCCAACGTAGTTGTAGAACTTAACGGCCCTGCCTTTGAAGGGGGAATTTTCTTTGTTTGAATCGTCCAACCGACCCGGGCGTGTTGGAATCAAAGTCCTAAAATTTCCCTCGCCTTCACTTCATCCCGCTTCAACTGCTCGATGAGCGCCGGGAGGCCGTCGTATTTTTCCTCGGCCCGCATCCAGTCCACGAATTCCAGGGTGAGTTTTTCGCCGTAAATGTCCTGGCTGAAGTCGAAAAGGTACACCTCGACGGTGCGCCCGATGCCGCCCACCGTGGGGTTGGTGCCAATGCTCAGCATTCCGCCGAGCACGTGCCCCCGCCAGCGCACCCGCACGGCGTAAATGCCCAGGGCGGGCACCAGCTTGTAATCTTCGTGGATTTCGAGGTTGGCCGTGGGGTAGCCAATCGTGCGGCCCAGTTGACGGCCTTTCACCACCATGCCGGTGAGCGTGTAATTCCGGCCCAGAAACTGCGCGGCTTGCTGCACCCGCCCGGCCAGCAGGGCGGCCCGGATTTGGGTCGAACTGATGGCGACGTGCTCCAAATCCTGCCTCGGAATTTCCTCAATCTGAAACCCGTAGCGGTCGGCGTTGGCGCTGAGGTACTCGAAACTGCCCTCGCGGTTGCGCCCGAAGCGGTGGTCGTAGCCGATGACGAGCGTTTTCGTCCCAATCGTTTCGATGAGGATGTTTTGAATAAACTCTTCGGAAGTGAGCAGCGAAAAATCGCGGGTGAACGGAATCACCAGCAGGTGGTCCACGCCTTGCTGGGCCAGGAGAGCGATTTTTTCGTCCAGGGTCGAGAGCAGTTTCAACTCCTTGCTGTCGGCCGAAACCACCATGCGGGGGTGAGGGAAAAACGTAATCACCACCGACGCCCCGCCCGTGGTTTCGGCCACTTCGCGCAGGCGGGTGAGTATTTTCTGGTGGCCGAGGTGCACCCCGTCGAAGGTGCCGGAAGTGACGACCGCGTTGGGCAGCCGCCGAAATTGATCAACGCCGTAGGAAACGTGCATGTCAGGAAGTCCCGGCGGGCGGAAATGCCTGCCGCTGAGCAATGAATTCGTCGAGGGTTAACGCGTCTTCAACCCGAAAGTTTCCGATGCGCGTGCGCCGCAGGGCGCTCAGGTACGCGCCCGACTCCACGGCCCGGCCCAGGTCGCGCACCAGGCTGCGGATGTACGTGCCTTTGGAACAAACGATGCGGAAATCCACCTCGGGGAACCGGGCGGCGTCGAGGTCAAACACGGAAACTTCGACGGTGCGGGCCTTCAGCACCACCTCGTCGCCCTTGCCTTTGTGGGCTTTTTTGTAGGCCCGTTTGCCGTCCACCTTCACCGCCGAAAACACGGGCGGGATTTGTTCGATAACCCCCGTCAGGCTACGGGCGGCTTCGGCAAGCGCTTCAGGCGTGACGTGGCCGGTTGGAAATTCGGCGTCGAAGTCCCGCTCCATATCCACCGAGGGGGTGGTTTTTCCGAAAACCAGCGTGCCGGTGTATTCTTTTTCCTGGGCCTGAAACTCGTCGATCCGCTTGGTCAGCTTGCCCGTGCAGCAAATGAGCAGGCCCGTGGCCAGCGGGTCGAGGGTACCGGCGTGGCCGATTTTTTTGAAATTGCCCACACGCTTCAGCTTCCGCACGACGTCGAACGAAGTCCAGCCGAGGGGCTTGTCCAGCAGCAATACTTCGCCGGGGTCAGCGAAATTAGGATTTTCGATTGCGGAGTTCGGATTGGTCAAGGTTCAAACAATCGAAAGATTTACGCCGCTCGCCAGTAGGGCCAGCAGCAGCGCGCCGACCGCGATGCGGTACCAGCCAAAGGCCCGGAAGCCGTACTTCGTGAGGTACCCGATGAAAAACCGAATTGCCAGCATGGCCACGACGAAGGCCACCACGTTGCCAATGGCGAGCGACTGGATGTCGGCGGAGGAAAGGGTGAGGCCGTCTTTGTAAAAATCGTACATCTTCTTGGCCGACGCCCCGAACATGGTCGGGACGGCCAGGAAAAACGAGAACTCCGCAGCCTGCTTGCGCGTGAGGCCCTGGGCCATGCCGCCCACGATGGTCGCTGCCGACCGGCTCACGCCCGGCACCATCGAAATGCACTGGAACAGGCCAATCATCAGGGCCTTCGGGTAGGTGATGACCCGGTCGTCGGGGTTACGGAACCACTTGTCCACGAACAGGAGCACCACCCCGCCCACGAGCAGCGAAATCGCCACCGTAACGACGCTTTCGAGCAGTTCGTCAATCAAATCGTTGAGCAGCAGTCCGAAAATCATCGCAGGAAGAAACGCGACGAAGAGTTTCAGGTAAAAATCAATGGACTGGAAAAACCGCTTGAAGTACAGCACCAACACCGCCAGGATGGCCCCCAATTGCACATTGACTGTGAACAGTTTGACGAAGGAAGATTCTTCAATGCCCATCAGCGCCGAAGCGATGATCATGTGGCCGGTGGACGAAACGGGAAGGTACTCGGTAATGCCCTCGACGATGGCGAGGATGAGGGTTTGGAGGAGGGTCATGGATGATTGGTTGTTCGTTGCTGGTTGATGGTTGTTCGCTGTCAGTTCATGTTGGGAGCAACCGGCAACCGACAACCTTCAACCAACCACTAAGCGGGCTTTCTGAGAATGGCCCAGAATTCGAGAAGAAAACCGGCCATGACCACGATGGGGCCGAGGGTGAGGCCGAGGAAGCCGAAACCGAATTCTTCCTTATCAAGGCTCATGATGAAAAACCCGAGGAAAATCGTGACGACGCCCGCAATCATGATGAGGTAATTCGTCCGGTCGAAGGGCATGGCGGCCTTGCGCGGAGAAGCCGGGGTTGCCGATGCGGGCCGGGCGGTGGTTTTGGAATCAGATTTCATGTCGAATGCAGTTGAAAATCAGTAAAGTTCGTCCAGCGAAAGTTTCAGATAGCGTTCTACGGACTGAAACGTACTCAGCAGGCCAATCAGTACGCCGAGGCCCAGGAGTGCTCCGCCGAGGAGGAGCATTTTTTCGGTATCCTGCAAGGCCCGCAGCTCGGGCAAGTTGGCATTGGCCAATTGAAGCAGCCCAAACAGCAGCCCGCAGGCGATAATGCCGCTCAGCAAACCCTGCAACGCCCCCCGCGTCAGGAAGGGCCGCCGGATGAACCCGTGCGTAGCCCCGACGAGCTGCATGGAGCGAATCAGGAAGCGTTGCGAGTAGAGCGAAAGCTTGATGGTGTTGTTGACCAGCACGACGATGATGAGCAGCAGCAGCACGACGAACACCGACAGCACCAGGTAGATCTTCGTAAAATTTCGGTTCACCTCGTCGGCCAGGTCACGCACGTAATCCACGTCGCGCACCCCCCGGATGGCGTGCAAATCTCTCTGAATGGTGACCAGTTGGGCTTCGGAAAAATACTCTTCCTTCACCTTGAGGTGATAGGCGTCGAGCAGGGGGTTGGCCCCCAGGAATTCCTTGAAATCTTCGCGGGTGTCCTTGATGAACTTCGCGGCGGCTTCGTCCTTCGACACGAAGCGGATTTGCGGCTCACCGTTGGCTGTCAGCACGTAGGGTTTCCGGGCCAACTCTTGGTAGAGGGCATCACGCCGACCGGGCTGGGCTTCGTCTTCGACGTACACCTGCATTTCAAGGTTCTGCTTGACGAGTTCGGAAAGTTTGCGGCCCGAAATCGTCAGCAGCCCGCACAGGCCGATGAGAAACAGCGCGATGGTCAGGCTGATGGTGACCGTCAGGTTGGGGTACGGACTGCGTTTGCTCGATCTGCGTTTGGCCATGAAAGAGGGGGAGGAAGGGGAGGAGGAAAGCAGGAGAAAAGGAAAGTACTGCTTTTCAGTATTCTCCATTCTCAATTATCCATTTTCCGTTCAATTTCGACGGCTCATCTCGTCCCGAATCTTCGCCGCCCGCTCGTATTCTTCGTGGGCGAGGGCTTCGTCGAGCATCCGTTGCAACTCGTCGAAGGCCATGTCGCGAATTTGGTCGGGGAACGGCTTGTTGGAAGCGACCGAACTCCGCCGGGGGGCCATTTCCTCTTCTTCGTCCTCGTCGTCTTCGTCGCGGCTGGCGGCTTCGCTGGCCACGATGCCCGCTTCGGAGAGGATGGTTTCGTAGGTGTAAATCGGCACGTTGAACCGCAGGCCGATGGCGATGGCGTCGGAAGGGCGGGCGTCCACGACGCGTTCTTTCAGGCCGTCGGTGCAGACGATTTTGGCGAAGAAAATGCCCTCGCGCAGCTCGGAAATGACGATTTCGGTGACGTTGAAGTGAAAATTCTTGGCGAAGGCTTTGAACAGATCGTGCGTCATCGGGCGGTTGGGCACAATCTTCTCGATTTCGATGGCAATGGCCTGGGCCTCGAACATTCCGATGATGATGGGCAGTCGTCGGTTGCCGTACTCCTCACCCAGCACCAGCGCGAACGAACCGGTTTGGGACTGGCTGGGTGAAAGCCCCAGAATTTCCAACTTGATTTTTTCCACTACCGAAACTTGAATTTGAAGGGACAAAAATAAGGAGAAAAGGGAGGAAAGGGACGAGGGGGACGAGGGGGAGCGAAAAAATTACGTGTCATTTTTCGTTCCCTTTCGTACCCTCATCCCCTTCTTCCCTTTTCCCCCTCCGCGCATTACCCCGCCGCCTGCACCGCCTTGGTCAGGCGGGGGAGTACGTCGAACACGTCGCCCACGATGCCGTAGTCGGCGGCTTTGAAGAAGGGCGCTTCGGGGTCTTTGTTGATGACGACGATGACCTTCGAGCCGTTGACCCCCGCCAGGTGCTGGATAGCCCCCGAAATGCCGCAGGCTACGTAGAGGTTGGGGCTGACTTTGATGCCCGTCTGCCCAATGTGCTCGTGGTGGGGCCGCCAGTCGAGGTCGCTGACGGGCTTGGAGCAGCCCGTGGCGGCGTGGAGGGCGTGGGCGAGGTCTTCGAGAATGCCCCAATTTTCGGGGCCTTTCATGCCTCGCCCGCCCGACACGATGATGTCGGCTTCGGTCAGGGGCACTTCGCCGTCGGCTTTTTCCACGCCGGTGACTTTGGCCACGAAATCGCCGTCGTTGAGGGCTGGGGTGAAGGCTTCGACCGTGGCGGTAGCATCAGTGGTTTCGGGCGAAACGGCGTTTTTCTTGACGGTGATGATTTTCACGTCGGAGGTCATCTCGGTCACGGCGAAGGCTTTGCCGGTGTAGATGCTCCGTTTCACGTGCAGGGTGGCGGCGTCGCCTTCGGGCAGGTCCACCACGTTGGACACCAGCCCGGCCTTGAGTTTCCCGGCGGCGCGGGCGGCTACGGCATCGCCGAGGGCCGATTTGGCAATGACGACGACCTTCGCGCCTTCCTGTTGGGCGGCGGCGGCCAGCACGCTGGCGTAAGCCATGTTGTTGGTCTGGGCCAGGCGCTCGTCGGCGGCGTGGAGGACTTTCGTGGCACCGTAGTTCCCCGCGATTTGAAGTTCGGCGGCTTCGGCGGGGCCGATGGCCAGGGCCGTGGCCGTGGTGCCGAGCATCTGGGCGACTTTCGCCCCGTAAAACACGGCCTCCAGCGAAGATTTCCGGATGGAGCCGTTGTCAAGTTCGGTGAAAATGAGGACGGACATGATCAGTTTACAGTTTACAGTTCACAGTTCACAGAAAACCGTTCACAATGAATTTTGACTGTGAACTGTAAACTGCAAACTGTGAACTGGTTAAAGGACTTTGGCTTCCGTGCGCAGGAGTTGGATGAGGGTTTCGGCCTGGTCGGCAGGGATCATTTTGCAGGCACCCTTAGCCGGGGGCAGTTCGTACTTCTGCACCTTCGTCAGGCTGTCCTGCCCGGCGGGTTCGACCACCTTCAGCGGTTTTGTCCGGGCGGTCATAATGCCGCGCATGTTCGGAATTTTCCACTCGGCAATCGGCTCCTGGCAGCCTAATACCAGCGGCAGGCTGGCTTCGAGGGTTTCCTTGCCGCCCTCAATTTCGCGGGCGAAACGGGCTACGTTGCCGTCAACGTCGAGTTTCATCACGGGCGAAAACGAGGGCAGTCCGAGCATCTCACCCACGATGCCGTGCACCTGCCCGCCGTTGAAATCAATGGATTCACGGCCCATCAGGATGAGGTCGTAGTTCTCTTGTTTGGCAATCGCGGCGATTTGCTCGGCCACGAAGTAAGCGTCGGTCGGTTCAGCGTTCACCCGGATGGCGTCGTCGGCCCCGATGGCCAGGCACTTGCGGATGACGGGTTCGGAGTCGGCCTCGCCCACGTTGAGCACGGTCAGCGTGCCGCCGTGCTGTTCCTTGAGTTCAACGGCCCGGCTGAGGGCATAGTCATCGTACGGCCCGGTGATGTACTGCACCCCGGCTTTGTTGAGCTTCGTGTCGCCGTCGGTGAACGAGATTTTGGCCGTCGTGTCGGGCACGCTCGTCACACACACTAAAATCTTCATGGTACTGCGGTTTTGAGTTCAGAGAAGTCCTTTTCTTGCGCGGAAAAATTCTGCGGCGAAAGTACTCATTCAACGTTGAAAAAACGTATGCACGCATACTGTTTTTCTAAATCTGCTTTTCAATGGATAACCAGCGCCTGCGCCAGTTGTTGGCTTTTTACGAAGAAGACCCCACCGACCCGTTCAACCTCTACGCCCTGGCCCTCGAATACCGCGGGGCCGACGACGAGCGGGCGACGTTTTTCTTCCAGAAACTGCTCGACGATGTTCCCCATTACCTGCCCACGTACTACCCTGCCGCCCAGTTTTATGCCGAACGGGGAGAAGAAGCCACTGCCCGTACCGTATTTGAACGCGGCATTGCCCTCGCCTCGGCTACTCGTCAGGAAAAAACGCACCGCGAGCTGCAAGCTGCCTACCGCCAGTGGCAGGACGAGTGGGCGTAGGCAGGGAGCGAGAACACGCGGCATTTCACCGGCTCGCTGCCCTACGCCCCCGCCCAAACGCCGGAGCCAGTACGCGCAAGGCTCCGGGTTGCAGCCGGACGTGCAGCGAAGTTTCGGGCAACACCAGCGGCTCGCCGTCGTAGTGAAGCAGAAGGGGGGCATCGGTTTCGATCCGAAACTCCCTGCCGCGCCGCAGGGAGTAGTACGGTGACGTGGCCAGTTGGCCCCGAAACAGCCGACGACTCATGACGATGGCGTGAGTTTTCGGAAAAGGCCGGAGCAAAGCCACGTCGAGGAGGCCGTCGTCGAGGCGGGCTTCGGGGGCAATCCAGGCGTCGTTGCCGTACTGGCCCGCGTTGGCGAAGGTGAGGGAAAACACATCGACTTCTTCCGGCTGGGCAACCGTTCCATCCGGGCCGGAGGTCAAAAAGCGGCAGCGTTCGGGGCGGTACTGCCACAACGTGCGGGCCGTGGCGCGCACGTAGGTGGTCAGCCCGCGACCAGCCCGGCGGGCGTAGGCGTGGGCCACCCAGGCATCGAAACCCAGGCCCGCCGTGCAGAAAAACGGAACGTCGTTCAGAAAGCCCACGTCCATCGCCTGAGGCTCCACGGGCTGGAGGGCAAAGCGCACGGATGCATCGATGCCCAGGGGCAGGCGGAGCTGACGCGCCAGGCCGTTGCCCGACCCCACCGGCACAATGCCCAGCGCCACCTGCGAGCCAAGCAGCCCCCGCGCCACCTCATTGACGGTGCCGTCGCCGCCGATGGCCACCACGGCCCGGACGCCTTCGCGGGCGGCCTGACTCGCCAATTCCGTGCCGTGCCCGGCCCGTTGGGTGAACACGAGCCGCGCGCCGGGCTGGGCCTCGATAAACCGCAGCAGCGCCTGTTTTCGGCTCGGAGAAAGCACACCGGAAATGGGGTTGAAGACAAACCAGGTCTCCTGGGTCATGGGCGGCAGGGAAGGCTGGAGCAAAAATAGACCGCAGGGGAGTTTTGCCCACAAAAAAGCCCCGCGAATCTGCGGGGCCTCGCCACTTTTTCGGAGAAAACGGTCAGTACGAACGTTCCCGCTCGCGGGCCTGGTAATTGATTGAAAACGTCCGGTAGCCCGACAGCACGTTGCGGGCCGCCACGCCGAGGGTTTTCCGGTCGAAGGTCATGCCCCCATCGGGAGCCACGCGGGCCGCGTAACCCTGCCACACGGTTTTGTTCATGAAACTGTCCTGAAGCTGGATGAGCAGGGTTCCTTTTTTCAAGAACGCCTTATCGACGGTGTAATCCACGTCGGGATACCGGTAGTTGCGGACGTAGGTATTCAACCGAATTTTATCGGGGTGCAGGGAGTAAAAGACCAGCATGTCCGGGTTCTCGGCCGTGTACTGGAAACCCCGGAGTTGCATTTGACGGTTGATTTCAGCCCGGATGACGTCGTGCTGGTAGCTGGAATCCGCCGAGGCGATGGGGTCAAACACGATGCAGTACGTGTTGTAGAGGTGGGTGTAATTGGGGGCGTACCCGGAGTGAACCATCAGTCCTTTCGGGCCACAGCCCATCAGGAAGAGCGCCGGAGCAAGCGGCAGCAGCCAACGTCGAGCGAGTCTCATGGGAAAAAAAAGGTAGTAAAAAGTTGACAATCAGAAAAACGGGTTGAGTAAACAAAGGTTTTCGTAAAAATCAAGCCAGCGGGTACTGCCAGGGTCCCCGGTAGGCCCGTCGCAGGAGCGCGTTGGCTTCAGTATCGTTTAAAATTACTTCTTTTTCGCCGTCCCACTCAATGCTGCGGCCCAACTTGTAGCTAAGCATTCCGAGCAGAGCCAGGTTGGTGGAACGGTGGCCGACCTCAATGTCGCAAACGGGCCGCGTAGTTCGCTCAATGGCTCCCAAAAAATCGGCCCAGAGTTGAGCGATGTTCTGCTGGTCGGGTTCGTTCAGTTGCGGATTCTGGTGTAAAACGGGCTTGTTTTTACTGGCCGGGTAAAAAGTCCACCCGTCGAGCCAGCCCATGTGGAAGGTGCCTTCGGTGCCGTAGAAATAGCAGCCGACATTTGTTTTTTCCGCTTCGTTGGCCGCAAACAGGCGGTGCTCCCATTCGACGGTGAAGTCCTCGAACTTCCAGACGGCCACCTGGTGGTCGGGGGCATCGGTTTGGTCGCGGCGGATAGCCCGGCCCCCGGTTGAGAAAATTTTCTTCGGAAATTTTTCCTCAGTCCACCACAGCACCTGGTCCAGCCAGTGGATGCCCCAGTCGCCGAGTTGGCCGTTGGCGTAATCGAGGTACTGGCGGAAGCCCCTCGGGTGGATGGTTTTATTGTACGCCCGCAGCGGCGCGGGGCCGCACCAGAAATCCCAGTCGAGGCCCTGGGGCGGTTCCGAGTCGGGCACCACCGTGCCCGCCCCGCCGCCGTAATGCACGAAGGCCCGCACCATGCCGATTTTTCCGGCCTTGCCCGATTTCAGAAATTCCATCCCCGCGACGTTATGCGGCGACACCCGCCGGTGCGTGCCCACCTGCACCACGCGGTTGTGTCGACGGGCGGCGGCCACCATCGCCCGGCCTTCGGCGACGGTGTGGCCGATGGGTTTTTCGACGTACACGTGCGCCCCGGCCTCCACGGCGGCAATGCAGCAGAGCGGGTGCCAGTGGTCGGGCGTGGCGACGATGACGATTTCGGGTTTTTCCTTCGCCAGCATCTCCCGGAAATCGCGGTAAAGCCGGGGCTGGTCGGGAGTCAGTTTGGAAAGCTCGGTCTGGCAGGTTTTCAACTGGTTGGCGTCCACGTCGCAGAGGGCCACCACCTTCGACTGCCCCGCCTGCACGGCGCAGCGCAGGATGTTGGTGCCCCACCACCCCGACCCGATGAGGGCCGTTTTGTACGGCGTCGAGCGACTCAATGCGGACAGCAGCGGCAGGGCCGAAAACGCGAGGCTGGCGGCGGCGGTTTTCCCTAAAAATTCGCGGCGTTGCATGGGTAGGTTCAGGGGAGGCTTTGCGCATGGCCCGGTTCGTTTCCGAAACTGGCGCAATTCGTCCCCAACCTACACATACGAAAGGAAATTTGAAAAGGTTGTGGGGAAAACGCCCGCAAAATTCCGCCAAACCAAATTTTTCCCCGAAGAAATTCGGCCAAACGGCACGTTCACAACACCACAAATTCCACCCGCCGGTTTTTCCTCCGGTTCTCTTCGGTCGTGTTCGGAGCGACGGGGTCCACCGGCCCGCGCCCGACGAACTGGAGCCGCTGCCGGTCCACGCCCCGCTGCACGAGGTAGGCGATGACCGACTGGCAGCGGTCGCGGGAGAGCTTCACGTTGGCGTCGAAATCGCCCGCGTTGTCGGTGTGGCCGCGCAGTTCGATGCGCAGGGTGGGGTTTTGCACCAGAACTTCCACGAGCCGGTCGAGTTCGGCAAACGACTCCTGCCGGAGCACGGGGCTGCTCTGGTCGAAGAAAATGTTGCGCAGGGTGACCGCCTTACCCCGCTCGATGGTGCCGAAGGTTTTGGTTTCGACCACCTTCGGCGTTTCGGCGGGCGGGGGCGTGGGCTTCGGGGCCGCCGCCACGGGCCGGAGCAGCAGGTCGCGGCGGGTGCGGTGGTCGTAGAGGGCCTCGGCGGGGTTGAAGGGGGTTTGTGCCGGATTGAACCCGTCGGCCAGGGCGTTGACGCTGTATTTTTTTAGGGGCGAAAGCAGCGCCACGGCTTCACCCTCGCCCCCGTCGAGGGGCACTTTTTCCTTCGTGTCGGCGACGAGCACCACGAAGCGGGCGTGGCGGACGGGCTGGCGGTCGGCCTCCGACACCGCCCGGAACGAAAACTCGTAGCTGCTTTTCTGCATCGTCAGCTCCACCTGCCCGGCGGCGATTTCGGCCTCGGTCAGCCGCCGCGTCAGGGGCGGGTAACCGGGGGCGGTGAGGGCGAGTTCGGGTACGTCGCCCTCGGTGACCGCAAGTCGGAGGGGTGCGGGTGCGGCCAGTTTGGCCCCCGACACGCGGGCCTGGGGCGCGAGGGCCTCGCCGGTAAACGCGTCGGTCACGCTGACCACCACCGAACGGACGGCCTTCCGAACGGGCGAAAGCTTGAAGAAAAGCTGGTTTTGCTCCTTGTCAAACCGCACCCGCTCGGTGTGGGCCGTGTAGCCGGGGGCTTCGCAGGTCACTTCAAACTCGCCCGTGCCGGGCAAGACCGCTTCCGCCGAGCCTTGCGCCGGGTTTTCGGTCAGCGAAACGGGCGCGTTCTGAGTCAGGTTGACCACCCGAAACCGGGCCTGCGGGATTTTCTGACCCGTCTCCCGGTCCACGGCCTGGGCGCTGAGGCTGAATGTGATGCGGTCGAGCCGGGCTTCAAACTCGTAGAATTTTCCTTCGGGCACGACCTCCACGCGCAACTGCCGCTGCACGGTGGTGTAGCCCGGAGCGCGGGCCGTGAGCGACACCGGGCCGGGGGTCGTGAACGTGGTTTCGAGCACGGTGCCGGTCCAGGTGAGGGTTTCGGGCTTGCCGCCCTCGGGAGCGACGTCCACGAAAGCGCTGGGGAGGGGCGCGCCGGTTTTGAAATCGAGCACGCTGATGCGCAGCACCGAGGGCTTTTGTTCGGGCAGTTTCAGGAGCACGCGCTGGTCCTGGCTAACGCCCGCCAGCCGGGCCTCGGCGGGCAGAAAACCGGGGGCTTCGGCCCGCAGCGTCAGCGTGGTGCCCGTCGGCACGCGCAGCCGGTACGCGTTGCGCACGTCGTCAAAATCGGGCGTGCCGAGCCGGGGCGGGTTTTCCGCCGTCAGGCTCAGGCGGGCACCCTGAATGCCCGCCTCGGTGTCGGCGTGGCGCACCAGCACCACGATTTCGTAAGTTTCGGGTTTGGGCGGGGCCGTCGCAACGGCCGGTGGGGCCGGGGGCGGGGTCGCGTCGGCCACCGTGCGGAGGTCGTTGCGCCGCTCGGCTTCCTGCTCGGCCACCACTTTTTCCACCGTGGGTTTGCCCAGCGTCGGCGCGACCACCACCTCGGCGGGGCGGTGCGGTGCGACGGTTGGGCGGGAGGTCTCCTGGGGGGCGGCCTCCCCGGCGGCGAGGCGCTCGGTGGTGGGCGGGGGCGCGATTTCGGCGGGCGTTCCGCCCTCTTCCTGGCGGCTGGCGGCGTTCGGCGCGGCTTCGGCGGCGGCCAGCCGTTCGGTGGTCGGTGCGGCGGTGCGCGCCGAAGCGAGCGCGCTGTCGACCACGGTCTGGGTGGTTTTTTCGGGAAAAACCGGCGCGGCGGCAGTGGCCCGCTCGGTGGTCGGCGCGGGTTCGGTCAGCACGGCGATGTCGGCCCGGCGGGTGCTGACGGGGGCGTTCACCGAAACCAGCCGAAAATCGCGGGGAATCACCCGGCATTCGCGAAAATCCTCCACCTCCACCCGGAGCGTCCGCTGGCGGTAGGCGGGTTCGTCCACCCGCAGCCGGTAGGCCGTCGTGGGGGGCACGAGCACGGTGAAACGCCCGTCGGCGGGGCTGGTTTCGGCGGTGGTGAGGAGTTGGCCCGTGGCGGCGTCGTTCACGACTACCCGCACCTGCAGCGGTGCGCCCGTGAGCGAGTCGGTCACGAATCCCTGCACGGTGGCCCGTTTGAAAGGCCGCAGCGCTTCGGGGATTTCGGTCGTGTAGATGTCCCCGTCGCTGACGTAGTACAGCACGTCGCCGCAGGCGTTGAAGGCCACCGACTGGTCGGAGCGGCGGGTGTTGATGACGTCGAGGGGCAGGGGCGGCGACCAGGTGCCGTCATCCTGAAACCGCGAGAGGTAGAGGTCGAAATCGCCCTTGCCGTCTTTTTTTAAGGACGAAAACACCAGCGTACGCCCGTCGGCCATGATGCGCGGGGCTTTTTCGCAGTCGAGGTTCACCGGCGCGGGCAGTTCGATGGGGCGTTTCCAGCGGCCGTCCGCGCCCCGTTCGGACCGCATGATGCGGTAGCAGCGGGTTTCGCCCTCGGCTTTGCGGCTCAGGTTTTCCCGAATGAAATACAGGTGCCGCCCGTCGGGCGAAATGCTCGGAAAGCCCTCGTACCCCGGCGTGTTGAGGTTGGGGCCGAGGTTGATGGGGGCGCTCCAGCCCCCGCGCTCGCGGAGGCAGTAGTACAAATCTTCCCGCCCGAAGCCGACGGTTCGTTCGGGATAGTGGGCGAAAAAAAAGAGCGTGTTGCCGTCGTAGCTGATGCTGGGGCCGCCGATGACGGGCGTCATGCCCCGGTCGAAGCGGTTGATGGCCTCGATGGGTTCGGGCCGCGACCACTGCCCGCCGGGCTGGAGGCGGGTTTCGTACACGCCGAAAAACTGCACCTCCGTTTCCCGCGCGGTCTTCATCTGGTTGCCTTCGGAATTGATGACGGGCACTTCCTTGCGGGCGTTGTGGAACAGCCCGTAGCGGTCGGATTGAAAAATCAGCGTGCGCCCGTCGGCGGTGAGCGAAGGCGCGTACTCGACGTGCTCGCGCAGGTTGAGGGGTTCGGGCAGGCGGCGGCGGGTTTGGGCGTCGGCTGGCCCGGCGGTGAGCAGCACGAGCAGGAGGAAAAGCAGCGGGCGCATGGGATTTTTCATTTTTGAAAAAACGAATCATTCGCCAGCCACCACGGCCACCCCCGCCGCCTGCCCCGGCCGCACCAGCACGGCGGCTTCCACGCGGTCGGCGCCGAGTTGGGCGGCGAGTTCGTCCTTGAACAGCCCGGCGACGCGGAGCAGTTGTTCCTCATTTTCCCCCGAAAACCGCAGGCTCAGTTTCCGCCCCGGTTTCTCGTCGAGGTACGCCCGCACCGACTGCCTCAGGCCGTCGGGCAGCGCGGGGCCGTGGGTGAGGGCTTCGGCGAAAGTGCGGAGTAATTCGGGAGCCGTCGGGTCGGTGCGGTTGGCCAGCGGACAACCGTCGAGGTCTTTGAGGCCCGCCGCGTCGGGGCAGCGGTCCTGGGCGTCACGCAGGCCGTCGCCGTCCCCATCGGGGCAGCCACCGAGTTCGCGGGGACCGGCGGCGGTGGGGCATTCGTCGTCGGCGTTGGCCAGGCCGTCACCGTCCGAATCCGGGCAGCCGTTGAATTGGGCCAAACCCGCCTCGGTGGGGCAGGCGTCGTTTTTGTCGAAAATCCCGTCGCCGTCGGCGTCGGGGCAGCCTTTCGTCGCCAGCGGCCCGGCTTCGCTGGGGCAGGCGTCGAGTTTGTCTTCCACGCCGTCGCCGTCCCCATCGGGGCAACCCCGAAAAGCCCACAGGCCGGGTAGGTCGGGGCAGGCGTCGCGGCGGTCGGACACGTGGTCAGCGTCGCGGTCGGCAGGGCGTTTGGCTTTACCCAGAGGCAGCACCAGCCCGGCGAAAGCCTGGGGAGGAAAGCCGTTTTTCTGGAAAAATCCCAGCACGTTGTCGGTGCCGAGCACGAAAATCCCTAGCCGCAGGTGCGTGCCCAAACTCCATTTTCCGAATCCCGAAACGTACTGCCCCGTCACGCCCCAGCCCAGCCCCGCCGACTCGTAGCGCGGCCCCAGGGCCAACACCTGGCTGGCAGGCAGCCCCGCTTTCGAGGTTTGGGCGGGCAGCCGCCACGCGCCGCCGACGAACCAGCCCTTGCCGAGTTGCGCGTCCACCTGCACGAGCAGCGCCCTCGGCAGGTTCACCATCAGGGCGTCGGGGGTGTCGATGGGGCGGAGTTTGAGGTCGGTCGTGAGTTGGTTGCGCACGGCTTCGGCGTTGGCGAGGGTGACGTAGGTGGGGGCGCTCAGGGTGCCGCCGGACGAGGGGCCGTCGTACCGCACGGGGCGTTCGTAGCGAATCCGGCCCGCGTCGAGCAGGGCCAGGCCCAGCCGGAGGCGGTACTTGGTCAAGGCCGCGTCGGGGCGGTCGCGGCCATCCATCGGGTAGCGGTAGGTTTCGGCCCGGGGGCGAAATTCGTAGGTCAGGCCCAGGTCGAAGCCCATGCCCTGGCCGGGGGCGTTGCCCCAGAGCAGTGGGGTCAGGCTCCCGTCGGCGGTGAAGGTCAGGTCGGAGTGGGCGGCGCGGAAGGCGGTGAGGGTTTCCACCCTCGGCATCGTGGTTGCCGGGTTGCTGCCCCAGGTGCCCTCGGCGGCAAGGTCGAGGGTTTGGATGCCGCGCAGCCACTTCACCGTCCCGCCGATTTTCAGAAAATGCGGGCCAAAATCGAGCACCGGCGCGGCGTAGGACAGCGCGTAGTCGGTGAAGGCGTGGCCCGTGGCGGTGAACGTTTTCGGGCCGGACGGAAAGGATTTCACGTCGCCGCGCAGGTAAGCGAGCATTTCAGCATCGCCCGTCAGCGCGGTCACGGCCCGGTACCGGGTGGTCAAGGCCAGGGCGTGGCCGTTGCGCAGCGCCATGAGCAGGCCCGGCCCTCGCACTTCGGCCTGCCCGACGCCATAGTCCGTGCCGCTGAATTTCATCGTTCCCCGAAAAAACGGCAGCGTTTCCAGCCCCGGCCGCGGCGAAGCGCCTTCCACCGAGGCCCAGCCCAGCGACAGGTGACTGCCCCAGCGCGAATCGGCCAGCGCGCTGGGGTTGTGGTACCCGGCGTGGACGCCCGCGTAGTTGTCGAGGTGGAAGGTTGGAGCCTGGCCCAGCGCGGGGGCGGTGGCAGTGAGCAGCGTCGGGAGGAGGAAGCGTACACGGTGGTTCATGCAAAGCAAGCATTCAACCGGCAAGTAGCGCGTCCTGACGTAATCGTCAAGGAGAAGGCAACAAACGGAGGGAAAAGGAGCGAGGTCGTGCTGGAAAAAAGAACATCCGGTTGCTGGGAATACTCAATTCCCGGATTCGGCCCGGCGGCATTCCAGCGTTTTCTCAATCAGTCCGCCGGGGTGATTTCCAGCAAGCCATCCTCCCAGCCTTCGGGCAGGGCAAAGCGGGCGGGTTTTCCCGTCGGAAACGTGCCCGCGGGCCGGGTGCTGGCGTCGGTGGTGCGGTGCCAGGTGGCCACGGCGGCGTTGCCCGTGAGCCGCTTCAAATCGATCGCCGCCTGACCGGGGTTGGGAAAGTACACCCGCAGCGTGCGCCCGTCGGCGGAGCGGGCGGCCACCCGGCGGGTGTCGCCGCTGCCCGTGCCTTCGGTCAGGGCCTCGTCGGCGGGGCGGAACGTCCACCAAGCTTTGCCAAGAATTTTTTCCTGAATGCGCAACGTTTGCACCAGCCCCGGCGCGTCGAGCCAGCGCTTCCAGTCGGTGCCGCCGTCGCCGCCCGACTGGTAGCCGAATGACCACATCGGGTCGTTGCCGTACACGAACCCGCAACTCCCCGCCAGCACCGACCAGCAGGCCTGCCGCCGCACCCACACCGCCGCGCCGTTGTCGTTGTGGCGGGCGTTTTCGTAGGAAGGTTCCACCATCAGCGTGGGCTTGACGGGATTTTTTGCGTAATCGCGCCGGAGCAGCGTGCAGGTCGAGTCGGTGTGGCGGTAGGTCTGCACCGAATTGAAATCCAGCCAGGGGCGGTCGTGGAAGGTCGGCGACGAACTCTGCCCGGCGGGGGGGTGAAACGTCATCAGCAGGCGGTCGTGGGCGGCCCGGCCGTCGTGGGCATTTTCGCCGGTCACGCCGTCGGCCAGCCCTTCGGCGAAGGCGTCGTAGAGCGGCACGTCGGCGGCGTGGGGAAATTCGTCAAAACCCACCATCCACACCATCCGGTCGTTGAATTTCCCCAGCCGGTGGCCCACGTGCCACCCGAAGGCGTAGGCGGTTTTCCGCTCCGTGATTTTCTCCGAAACCCGCCTGCGTTTAATCGGCTCGCCGGTTTTCAACAAAATGAAAAAGCCGCGTTTGGTGGCTTCCGTCAGGCACCAATCCAGGTGGGCGAAGTAAGCCTCGTTGAAGCGCGTGGGGTCGTTGTCGAGAAACGGCCGCTGCCCCGCCAGGTTGCGCCCGGCGCTGGGCAGGTCCTTGTCCACCCAGCCCGTGGTCAGTTGCACGCCCAGGGCGTTGATGCCTTTTTTTCGCCGGTCTTCGAGGTATTGAATCACCTCTTCGTTGGTCAGGCGCGTGGCCAGGCCCCAGGCCGTGTCGCCGAAAAGAAACACCGGCTTCCCGGCCGCGTTGGTCAGGTAGCGGCCGTCGGCGCTGACCCGGAGCAGGGGCAGCGGGTTGGTGTCGACGGTTTCGCGGGCGGGCGGTTGGCAGGCCAGCAGGGGGTGCAGCCAGAGTGCGGTGCCGAAAATCAGGGTGAGCGGGCGGTTCATGGGGTTGAGAGAGGATTTCTGTTTGCGAATCTGTCATTTTCCATCCCTAGCGAGGGGTTTAAACCCCTCGCTAGGGATGGAAAATGACAGATTCTCGGAGGTGATGGAATCGCAAATCGTCATTCAACTAAAATCGATTCGCCAGCGCCGCGTACAGCCCGTCGGCCTGCCCGCGCAAATCCAGTTCGGGGCGGTTCACGGCCACCACCGTCCGCACCCAGTCAGCAGGCAAACCCGCTTCGCCGTGCAGCGCCCCGACCCAGGCCCCGACCGTCGTGGCCGTCGAATCGCAGTCGCGGCCCAGCATGACCGTGGCGGGAATGGCCCGCGCCGGTTCGCCCCGCCCGAACACGAAGCCCGCCAGCGCGAAGGGCACCTGTTCGGCAAAAAAACTGGAGAGGTAGATGCCGTCGCTGTCGGGAAGGGGCGCGATGCGGGGCGGCAGGGGCGCGCTCGGGTCACGGGGTGGTTCATGCTCGTGGCGTTTTTCGAGTTCGGGCATGAGCGCCTGGTCGTAGAGCGCCTCGGCCAGCTCGGTCACGGTGCGGGCCTGCTGGGCGATGCGCAGGGCGCGGTCGAGCAGGGCCGTGGCCAGGGGGCCGCAAGGCTCGAAAATCGCATCGACCACCGACTCGACCGTCGCGCCGGGGGCGAAAGCCTGGGCCAATCCAGCCTGCACGCCTGCCAAGAGGTCCTGTTCGAGCCTGTCTTTCCAGACCCGGCACAGGTTGCGGGTTTCGGCCGCCGCGCCGTCGGGGTCGCCCGCGTGGAGGATGCCCACGGGTGTCCACCAGCCGATGCCCCCGCCCTGGAAAAACGTCCGGCCGCTTTCCTCGGCAGTCGCGTCGCCGCGCTTCACCCGGTGCAGGGCCTCGATGACCGGCGGCCACCAGCCCGAAAAATCGGCGTTCGCGAGCATCCAATCCGCCAGTTGGCCGGGGGTGCGCGGGGCGGAGTTTTCCGTTAAAAACCGGGTGAAATCGGCCCGGATGAAGGTGTCGTCGGTCACGGCTCCGGCGTCGGGGCGCAAGCAGTAGCCGGGGTGCGGGTCGTGGAACGAGTAGGGCTTTTGGTACGGCAGCAGCCCGCGCACCTCGCCCACGAGCCGCTGGATGCGGCGGAAGTGGCTGCACTCGACGGGGCCACCCATCGCGTCGCCGATGGCCGCGCCGAGGTAGGCCCCGGCCACGTGGTCAGGCAGGTTGGGCAAGGTCATGCTGGATTTGGGTCAGGCGCACGATGGCCGGGTCGGTGAACCGGTCCAGCCCATCACGCACGCAGGTGGAAAAACTGTACATCACGGCCCCCTCGTCGCCGGTCTGGAACCAGTGCGGGGTACCGGGCGGAAGCGTGAGCTGGTCGCCAGGCCGCAGCACCACCTCGTGGCGGCAGGTGTAGACGGCGCTTTTTCCTTCGGGAAAAAAACCTTCGCGGAAGGTGTCCGGGCCGGGAACGTAAAACCGCAGCGTACCCCACACGGCCCGGATGGTTTCTTCCTTGCCGGGGTCGTCGCCCACGGGCGGGTGCCAGTGTTCGGGTTCGGTTTGGTTCGGAAACAGCACCAGCACTTTGGCGCTGAGGCGTTCGGTGGCGAAAAACGTCAGCACCTGCACGCCTTCGGCGGCGAGGTTGCCGAGGCCGAAATCCACCACTTCGATGGTTTCGGTTTCGGAATCCTTCAGGTGAATGCCCGCCCGGCGAATCATGGCGGCGGCGCGGCGCTGGGCGGTTTGGTACTCGGTTTTAGTCAGCATGGGAAGTAGTTGGCAGTGGGCAGTTGGCAATTGGCAGTGAGCAGTTTTTCAAAAATTTTACATCCCCAACTTGGGTGGAGCATTGCACATCGAACTCGTCGACCCCGTCACTTCCCGGAAATGGGCGTACCCTTCGTTTTCACGACGGCAATCCAGTCGTTGCCGCTGCCCGATTCGGGGGCGTTGAGCCGGAGTTCGCCCCTGGAGGCAACGGGCTTGAAAGCGCCCAGCACCCCGATTCGCGGGTTGAACCACGCCACGGCCACCGGGCGAGCGGGCATCCGGCGGGCGTCGAACGCCACCGGGCCGCCGCTGGTCAGGTAGGCGAGCACCCAGCGTCCGGCTTCGTCGCGGGCCACCTGCACCCGGTCGTCCACTGAGCCGGGCGGGGAGGCCAGCAGCGTCGAATCGGGCACGAGGCGGGCGAACTCCATTTTCTCGAAAAACCGGCGCAGGTGCGTCATCTGCCGCGCGCCTTCGTAGTCGAGGGCCATGTCCCAGTAATCCTTGAAGTGCGAGGTTTTCAAAACCTGACCGGGTTTGTCCATCTGCCAGACGCCGTTGCCGCCGTAGGTGTAGCCACAGGCCCCGGCGAGCACCGACCAGTACCCGCGCCGCCGCGCGTCCCAGGCCGAGAAGGCCCCGTTGCGGTAGTCGTGTTTCACCGGGTGCTGCTCGTAGCAGGGTTCGGAATCGAGCGTGGGTTTGGGCGGCGTTCGCCGGTAATCCTCGGCGATACGCTCGTAACTGCGGTTTTCGCGGGCGTGACCCGATTGAATCAGGTTGAGGTCAAGCCAGGGGCGGTCGTGGTAAAATTCCCCCGACGAGGTGGCCGGGGGCCGGTGCGTGCCGCCCGGCGGGTGAAAGGTCAGCAGGATTCGTTCGGGGTGCCCGTCGGCGTAGGTTTCGGTCAGGCCCCGGGCCAGGGCGTCGTACACCGCGTGGCGGGTGGGGCGTTTGTCGCCGCCCAGCAGCCAAATCAGGTTGGGAAAAGCGCGGTAACGGCTTCCCAAAAATCGGGCGTACCGGTGGGCAGCGAGCGTGTCGGTGTGGAAGGGAGCCGTTTCGGGTTCGACGAGCGTGGCCCCCCAGACCGGCAGCAGGGCCAGGTACAACCCGCGCCGGGTGGCTTCGCGCACGATGAAATCCACGTGCTGCCAGTAGGCCTCGTTGGGTTGGCGCAGGGTGCTGTCGCGGAAAGCCGGTTCGCCGTAGGCGTTGCGCATCGGCGGTCGCCACGACAGCAGGTGGGCCTGCACGACGTTGAAGCCCTGGGCCGAGCGGTGGTCGAGGTAACGGAGGGCCTCCGCCCGGTCGAGGCGGCAGAACAAATTCCAGGCGGTGTCGCCCATCCAGAAAAACGGCTTGCCGGTGGCGTCCTCCAGAAAACGCCCGTTGTCCGAAACCCGCAGGGCGGGCGGGGGATTTTGCCCAACCGCAGGAGCAATCAGAAGCCAGGCGGCAAAAACGAGGGGGAACAAACGGCGCATGGCGGTTTGGGGTCGAATATGTATTCAGACAGTTTCAATGTTCAATTTCAATGTTCTATTTTCAATGAATTATTTGTTTGACTTTCAGATAATTAAAAGTTGAACATTGAGCATTGAGCATTGAACATTTGATTCGGCTAACTACTTAGTTGGCAGTTGACCGTTCCGCGAAAGGTTTCCCTCACCCCGGTCTGCGTGCCACAGACCGGGGTGAGGTTCCGCGAAAGTTTTTTTCACGAAGAAAAAAGCGGCAACAGAATCAACGCCGCCGCCGCAACCACGGCCAGGGTCGAGAAAATGGCCACCCGCCAGCGAATCCGGGCGGGCGAAACCCCCTCGGCGAGTTTACGCCGGGGGTCGATGAGTACCCAGGCCCCCAGGGCGAGCAGGTTCAGCCCCGCCGCGAACACAAAGTAGGCGTTGGCCGTGCCGGTGGTTTCGGCGAAATGGGGCAACCGGACGTGCTGGACGAAAAACGGAAACAGAATGGCACTCGCCGCCGAGCCGATGTTCGACCCCATGTTCATCGTGGCCGACACCGCCCCCGACCGGCCCGCGCCGATGTCCATGCTGGTGGTCCAACTCGAATTGGTGCAAAACTCGATGCCGAAAATGGCCAGCCCGAACAGCAGGACGAACCCCAGCGGCGACTGCACCTGCGTGGCGACGAGCAGACTCAGCGCGGCCAGCCCTTTGCCGACCATTGCCGGGGCTTTTCTCGAAAAAACGCCCCAGCCCCGCCGGTACAGCCATCGGATGAACGGCCCTGAAAGCCACAGAGCAACCGCGCCGAGCAGGGGCGGCAGGGCGGCGTAGCCCGACGCCTGCCGACCCCAGGTGTCGGCCAGGTAGGGCAGCAACCAGGAATACGCCACGAACATGGTGAACGACCCCGCCGCCGCCTGGAAAAACAAAAGCAGCACATTGGCCGAGGTGAGGACCTGCCCCAGCGGAAACTGCCCGGTCGGTTCGGCCAGGCTCGTCGGTGGGCTGGCCTCGATGTAGGTCAGTTCGGCGGCGTTCACGCCGGGGTGGTCGGCGGGACGGTCGCGGAACCAGACCCACCACGCCACCGCCCAGACCACGCCGAGCGCCCCGCACACCACGAAGGCCAGCCGCCAGCCCACCGCCTCGATGAGCAGGGGAATGGTGAACAGCGAAAACGCCCCACCCAGTCGCGCTCCCGAATGAAAAATACCCTGGGCCACGCTCCGGTCCTGCACGGGCAGCCAGCGGTAAATCGCCCCGGTGGCCCCCGGAAAAGCTCCCGCTTCTCCCACCCCGAACAGGAGCCGGACGACCAGCAGCGAGGCGGCGTTCCAGGCCGCGCCGGTCAGGGCCGTGAAGCCGCTCCAGAGCGCCACGATGCCCGTGAGCGTGCGGCGGGGGCCATAGGTGTCGGCCATCCACCCGGCGGGAATCTGAAATAGTGCGTAACCGAGCGCGAACACGGCGAAGACGTAGCCCATCGTCTGGTCGCTCAGGCGCAGGTGGGCGGCGATGTCGCCTTTGGCCGCCGAGATGCACACCCGGTCGAGGTAGGTGTTGATGGTATGCAAAAACAGCATCGCCACCAGCACGTACCGCTGGCGGGTTTTCACCGGCGACGCGGCCGCAGTGAGCGTCGGGGAGGGGGTGACGTCGGGGGCGGGCATCAGGCTTCGACGGGTTGGAGGAGGCGTTTGGCTTCGGCAAAACCGGAGTGCCCGACCTGAAGAATCGGCACCCGGCACTCATGCCGAATCTGCGACAGGCTGATTTGCCCCAGCACAATCACGTCCACGTACCCGGCCAGGCGGTCCAGTTCGGCCCGGACGAGTTCGTCGTGCCCGGCGCGGTCGCCCGCCAGCAGGCGCTGGAAGGCTTCCTCGTTGATGACCGCGTGGATTTCAACCGGTTTGCCCAAGGCCGCCGCTTCGGTTTCAAGCAGGTAGCGGGTGGCGGGGGCGCTGGTGGGCACCGTGGCCAGGATGCCGAGTACGTTGCCCCGTTGGACGGCCTCGCGGGCCATGGGTTCGTCGATGTTGAAGACGGGCACCGACACCAGCGGCCGCGCCCGGCGGGAGGCTTCGCCTACCGTGGTACAGGTGACCATGATGGCGTCGGCTCCGGCCCGCTCGGCGGCGCGGATGTAGCTCACCAGCCGGTCGAGCACGGCCTCGGTGGGGCCGCCGTTGGCCAGGGAATCGCTCAGGAGCGAGTCGTCCATGAGGTTGATGAGTTCGACGCCTGGGTTTTCGGCCTGCCAGGGCTTTGCGAAGGGTTCGATGACCGATTTGGTGTACCAGTGGACGGTGTGGATGAGGGCGAGGCGCTTTTTCATGCGGAAAATTGAGTTTGCAGGGTACGGTTGATTTCGGCGAGCGGGGCCATGCCGTAGCGCTCGCGGGCTTCGGCGGGCGTGGCTAGGTCACGGCCCAGCAGCGCGGCCAGGTCGCGGGCGGCGGCGACAAGTTCGGCGTTGTCGGCGGCCCGGTGGCGGGGCGTCCGGTACACCGAATCTTCGAAGCCCACCCGCAGGTTGCCGCCCAGACTGAGGGCCACGGCTTGCAAACTCAGGTCGCGGGCGTGGTGGGCCGTCACCGACCACTCGGCCCCGGCGGGGAGTTTCGAGTGCATGAACAGCAGGTTTTCGGGCGAAGCGGGCAGGGCACCCACGAAGCCCAGCGCCAGGTTGACCACCGGGGGACCGTCGGCCAGGCCCTCGGCCCGCAGGCGGTCGAGCATCCCGAACATCCCCGGCTCAAAAAACACCATCTCCGGCTTCACGCCGTGGCGCTGCATTTTTTCGGCCCAGTAGCGCACGTCGGCGGGCGTGTTGACGTAGGCCGTTTCGCCCAGGTCGCAGGAACCCATGTTTAGCGAGGCCATCTCCATGCCCGGCACGCCCACCGACACCGAGCGCTCGTCGCGGCTCAGGCTCGAAACGCCGCCCGTCGAACTTTGCATGACGATGTCCGACTCGTCGCGCACCCGCGCCAGAACTTCCTCGAAAAACGAGGAATCGAAGGTGGGGTACCCCCGCTCGTCGATGACGTGCAGGTGGCACACCGCCGCCCCGGCCCGGTGGCAGGCCACGATTTCGGCGGCCAGTCCGGAGGCGGTGGGGAAGGTGGTCACCTCGTCGTAGTAGTGTTGGGCCAGGGGCGCGACGGTGAGGATGGCGGGGCGATGGTTCATGAAAAAAATCAGGGTTTGGCGTTGGCAATCAGTTCCCTCGACAGGCGGATGTGGCTTCGCATCCGGCTTTCGGCGGCTTCCGGGTCGCGGCGGGCGAGGGCGTCGAGAATGCCGTCATGCTCGGCCATCGTCACCGACGGGGGCCGAATCAGCCCCTCGCGGTAGGTAATCGGGTGGATGTTGCCCAGTACTTCGATTTTGGCCAGAATCCGGTTGCCGCTGATGGCGATGATTTGGCGGTGAAACTGCTGGTCGGCGAGTTTGTAGGCTTTCAAATCCACGTCGTCGCCCTTGCCGCGAAACGGGTCGAAGAGCTTGCGCAGTTTGGCCACCTGCGCGTCGGTGATGCGCCCGGCGGCGAGGCGGGTGGCCACGCACTCGATGCCCTCGCGGCAGTCGAAGGCTTCGACGATTTCCTCCCGGTCCATTTTCTTGACCACCATCCCCCGGCGGGGCAGGCTTTCGACGAGCCACTCGGTTTCGAGCAGTTGCAGGGCCTTCAGCAGGGGCGTGCGGCTCACGCCCAGGTCGAGGGCCAGTTTTTCCTGCCGGATTTTCTCGCCCGGTTGCAGTTCGTTCGACAAAATCATCTGCTTCACGCGGTCGTAAATCCGGTTGCTGAGTTCGACGTGTTCCAGGCTCATGGTTGAATCGTTGAGGGGGTTTTTCTGAATATTAAATTCAAAAATGCGGCATGCCCCCGGATTTAAAAACGTTCCCGCCGGAAATTCCGGCAGGAAGTCCAGCTTAAATCGATGAAGTTGACTGAGGTGCATTTTGATGCAAGGCTCAATTTAAACGACCAATGTTCAATGTTCAATGCTCAATTTTCAACGTGCAAGCTTCTGAACTTCAACACATTGAAAGTTGAACATTGAACATTGGGCATTGAACATTGAACCCGTTTGATGACGCACGGCCCTGCCTTCCCCGTCGGCTCAATACCCCGGATTTTGCGGCAGCCCCGCCGGGTTGATGTCAATCTGCGTCTGGGGAATCGGGTAGAGCAAATCGCGCTTCGGGTCTAGCCGGATTTTGTTCAAATCGGTCAGCGTGCTGCGCGAAAAATGCCCGTTCATCACCTCCACGGCCCGGCCCGTGCGCACGAGGTCAAACCAGCGGTGGTTTTCAAAAGCCAGTTCGACCTGCCGTTCGCGCTCGATGGCCAGGCGAAGCTGCGCCTGCGTCAGGCCCGCCAGGTCGGGTTGGTTGGCGCGTTTGCGCACCTGGTTGACGAAGGGCAGGGCTTGGGCCGTTTGACCGAGTTCGTTCAGGATTTCGGCCTGCATCAGCAACAGGTCGGCGTAGCGCAGCACGGGCCAGTTGTTGTCGGCGTCGCCGGGCGCGAAGGGAATCGACAGGTATTTCCGGACGAAACTGATGCGCACGTACCGGCCCCGCGTGTCGACGTAGCCCGTGTCCATCGACGCCTTGAAGCGGGGGTCGCCGGGGGCGTAGGCCCGCACCATGTCGGGCGTGGGCAGGTTGAACGCCGCCCCCGACGGGATGCCCACCACGCGGGGGTACTCGCCGGTGGGGGCGAAGGTGGTGGTCCAGGAACTGCCCTCGCCGAAGCCCCCGGCCTTGAAGCCAACCTCGAAAATCGACTCGCGGTGGTAGGCGTTCTGGGGCAGGAACACGTCGGCGTAGTTGGGCAGAAGCCCGTAAGTGCCCGCGGTGATGACCTCCGCGGCCTTGTCGCGGGCCAGGGGAAGCTTGGCGGCGTCGCGGAGGGGTTCGCCCGCCATCGTCAGGTATACCTTCACGAGCAGGCTCTGGGCCGCGCCGCGCGTGGCCCTGCCCAGGTTGACGCCGGTGAAGCTCAGGGGCAAACTTTTTTCAGCCTCCTGCAAATCCCTGACGATTTGCTCGTACACCGTTTTCGTCGCCACGCGCCCGTGCTGGTAGCCTTCCTGGGCGTCGGTCACTTCCTTCGTCACCAGGGGCACGTCGCCGAAGTACCGCACGAGGTTGAAGTACATCAGTGCCCGCAGGAACCGGGCTTCGCCGCCAAACTGCGTTTTCTGCGCGTCGGGGATGCTGGAGGCGGCAAGCCGGTCGATGAGCAGGTTGCAGCGGGCAATGCCCTGGTAGTGGTCGCGCCAGGCGTTGGCCAGGTCGGCGTTGGTCGAGGCGATGGTGAACTCGTCGATTTGCGTGGCGGGCGAATTGGCGTTCGACAACTGGATGGTGTTGTCGGTGCGGAGTTCGGCCAGAATCCACTGGTCCTGGTACTGCCCCGACGACTGGAGCGCGCCGTAGGCCGCCATCACGCCCGTGTTGAAGTCGGCGGCGGTTTTGAAGTACGTGTTGGCGCTGATTTGCGACGGCGGCACGAGGTCGATGAATTTTTCGCCGCAGGCACTCAGCCCCAGGGCCAGCAGCACGGCGAGGTATCGGTTGGTTTTCATGGAAAAATGCCGGGTTTGGAGGAAGGGGAGGGTTGAAAATTGAGAATTGAAAATTGAGCATTGAGCATTGAGCATTCTGTTTTTCAACGGGTTAAGTCGAAATTTTCAATTCTCAATTTTCAATTCTCAACTTTCAATTTTTCAAAAGTTGAGGTTGAGGCCGAGCATCACCGTCCGGGCCAGGGGGTAGCCGCCGAAGTCGGTGCCGGCGCGGAGGGGGTCAGTGCCGCTGGTGCTGACTTCGGGGTTGTAGCCCAGGTACTTCGTCAGCATGAAGGCGTTCTGCACGCTGCCGTACACGCGGGCGCTTTGCAGGGCCAGTTTTTTGGTCAGCCCCGCGGGCAGCGAGTAGCCCAGCGTGACGTTGTTGAGCCGGAAAAACGACCCGTCTTCCACGAAAAACGAGCTTAAATCATTGTTGCCGCCCGTGTTGCGGATGTTGTAGCGCATGACCATGCCGTTGCCCGGCTGGGTGGGCGACTGCCAGCGGTTCTGCACGTAGCGCAGTTGGTTGACGGTCGTGTTGCCAAACTGCTGGAACCGCGAGAGGTTGAACACCTGGTTGCCCTGCACGCCCTGGATGATGAACGAGAAATCGAGGGGGCCGTAGGTGAAGCGGCTCGTGAGGCCGTAGGTGAATTTGGGAACCCAGTTGCCGATGATGGTGCGGTCGTTGGGCAGCACGTTGCCGTCGCCGTTGATGTCGGCAAAACGCGCGTCGCCGGGGCGCGAGGGGCGGCTTCCGCCCCACGTGGGGTTGGCCTTGATTTCTTCCTCCGAATTGAAAATGCCCAGGAGTTGGTAGCCGAAAAAGCTGGCGATGGGGCTGCCAATTTGCGTGATGTGCGAGTTGGCCGCGCCCGCCCCGACCAGAATCGGGTCGCCCGAAGGCCCGAGGGCCAGCACCACGTTGCGGTTGGTCGAGAGGTTGAAATCGGTGTTCCAGCCGAGCTTGCCCGCCCGGTTGCGCAGGCCCAGGGTGAATTCCCAGCCCCGGTTGCGCACCTTGCCGATGTTGACGAGCGAGGTCGAAAAGCCCGTCGATTGGGGTACGGGCACGTTGAGCAGCAGGTTGGAGTTGATTTTGTTGTAGTAATCGATGACCACGCTCACGCGGTTGTTGAACAGCGAGGCGTCTAGGCCCACGTCGCCCTGGGTCATGGTTTCCCACGAAAGGCGGTCGTTGGCGATGTTTTGCAGGGCTAGGCCGTTCACCACGGCCCCCAGGCCCGCGCCCGTCACGTAGTTCTGGGCCTGAATCAGGCCGATGGAGCCGTAGTTGGGGATGGAATTGTTGCCCGCCAGCCCGTAGCTGCCCCGGAGTTTGAGGTCGGTCACGAAGGCCACGCTTTTCATGAAATTCTCGCCCGCCACGCGCCAGCCCACCGACACCGACGGGAACACCCCCCACTTGTTGCCCGCCCCGAAGCGCGAGGAGCCGTCGCGGCGGAGGGTGGCCGTGAGCAGGTAGCGGTCGTCGAAGGCGTAGTTGACCCGCCCCAGGTACGAAATCAGGGACCATTCCGTGCGGAACGAAGACCCGCGGGTCACGAACCCGGCGTTGAGCGTGGGCACGGCGTCGGTCGGGAAATTGGTCGCGTCGAGGTCGTTGCTGTCAAAAATTTCCTTTTGAATCGTGTACCCCACCAGGGCGGTGAGGTTGTGGCGCTGGCCAAACACCCGCTGGTAGGTCAGCGTGTTTTCGTTGAGCCAGTTGACGCGCTGGTTGGTTTCGGAGGTGGCCGTGGGGGCCACGGGGGCCTTCACGTTTTCGCGCCCGACGATGGAGGGGCTGAAAAAGTCGCGGCGGTTGGTGAACAAATCGCTCCCGACGAGCACCTTCAGGTTTAGGCCCGTCAGCACCTCAAACTCCGCGTAGGCATTGCCCAGCAGACGAATCTGGTTGCGGACGTCGGTGCGTTCGCGGGCCATCGCCACGGGATTTTCGAGGTTGGCCAGCACGAAGCCCGTGCCGAACACGTCGCCGTTGCCGATAGCCGTCGTGTAGGTGCCGTCGGGGTTGTACACGGGGTAATGCGGCGAGTAGGCGATGGCCGTCTGCACCACGCCCGACGCCCGGCTGCCCTCGGCCGTCACCTGGTCGCTTTTGGTGAAACTCGGCGCGAAACTCACGCCCAGCCGCAACCGGCGCGACACGTCGCTGTCGAGGTTGAGCCGCAGGGCGTAGCGTTTGAAGCCGGTGTTGATGAGAATGCCCCGCTGGTCGAAATACCCGCCCGACACGGCGTAGCGGGTCGATTCGGTCCCGCCGCTGAGCGAAAGCTGGTAGTTCTGTATCGGGGCTACGCGGTAAATTTCGTCCTGCCAGTCGGTGCCTTCGCCCAGGGCGGCGGGGTTGAGCAAATCGGGCAGGATTTTGAACAGCGGGTCGGTGCGAACGTCGTTGGGGTCGGTGGGTTTGTTGCGGGCGGGGTTGGCGTCAAGCCAGCCGTTGTTGCGGCCCTCGATGTGGAACTCGGCAAATTCCCGGGCGTTCATCACGTCCATTTTGTTGAGCAGGTTCTGCCAGCCCACGTAGGTTTCAAACGAGAGGGTGGGCTTGCCCGCCTTGCCGCGTTTGGTGGTGATGATGACCACGCCGTTGCTGCCCCGCGAGCCGTAGATGGCCGTGGCCGAGGCGTCCTTCAAAATTTCGATGCTTTCGATGTCCCCCGGATTGATGGTCGCCAGCGGGTTTTGGGCCTGGCTGTAGTTGGCCTCGACCGGGAAGCCGTCGATGACGTAGAGCGGCTCGTTGCCAGCGGAAATCGAGCCGGTGCCGCGCACGCGCACCGTCACGCCCCCGCCGGGGGTGCCCGTGGCCTGCTGCACCTGCACCCCGGCCACCTGCCCGGCCAGCGCCCGGTCGAGGGAGGCCACGGGCAGTTCGCGGATGCGCTCGGCGGAGACGGAGGCCACCGCGCCGGTCACGTCGCGGCGGCGCTGGGCGCCGTAGCCCACCACCACCACTTCGTCGAGCGCGCGGGAGTCGTCCTGGAGCGTCACGTTAACGTCCGTGCGGTTGCCGACGGCGATTTCCTGCGGGAGGTAACCCACCGAACTGAACAGGAGCACGGCCCCGTCGGCCACCGTGAGGCGGTAGCGGCCCGTGGCGTCGGTGGTGGTGCCGTTGCGGGTGTTTTTTTCGAGCACGTTCACGCCCGGCAGGCCTTCGCCCCGGGCGTTGACCACGGTTCCAACCACGGTGAGGGCGGGTGGGGCGGCGAAGGCCGCCGACGCGGTCGACAGGAAAAGGAGGAGCAACCCGGACTGCCACGGGCTTGGCAGTCGTCGGGGACAGGTAGAGGTTGGCATCGGCAAGCAGGTTTAGAGATTTGATGCCAAAGGAATGAAAATGAATTTTGAATTCAAAATATAAAATTCAAAAAATTTAGACAAGCGTTTTTGTCCCGCGTTCAGCTTCCAGCGTTGCACGGCTTGCTCGTCGGCCATACACTTTTCCCAAACGTCTTTCACACCCGACTCTCCGCTACTGGCCCGCGGCCCTCCCCGCCACGTACCCCGTCGTCCACGCCGCCTGAAAGTTGTAGCCGCCGGTGATGCCGTCTACGTCCAGCACTTCGCCCGCGAAAAAGAGGCCGGGCGCGCGGCGGCTTTCGAGGGTTTGGGGGTTCACCTCGCTCAGGGCCACGCCCCCGCAGGTCACGAATTCGTCCTTGAACGTGGTTTTGCCCCGCACCGGAAACGTGCCGTTGACGAGCAGTTCGGCCAGCCGGTTGACGGCTTTGGCCGGGGCTTCGGCCCAGCGGGTGGTTTCGGGCAATCCGGCCTCCACCACGAGCGCCCGCCAGAACCGCTGGGGTAGTCCGAACAGCGGCAGGGAAACCACCTGTTTGCGGGCGTGGAGGGTGCGGGCTTCGGCCAGGACGGCCAAAACTTCGTCGGATTTTTTCGGGAAAACCCAGTTGAAAGCGGCCTCGAACTGGTACCCCCGTTCGGCCAAATCGCGGGCGGCCCAGGCCGAGAGCCGCAGCACCGCCGGGCCGCTGAAGCCCCAGTGCGTGAGCAGCACCGGGCCGGTTTGGGCTTGCTTCGTGCCCGAAAGCCGCACGCTCACGTCCGGCGCAGCGATGCCCGCGAGTTGGATCAGGGGCGAACCGGGCGCGTTGAAGGTGAACAGCGACGGCACCGGCGGCACGATGCCGTGGCCCAGTTCGGCCAGCCAGTCGTACCCGGCCAGGCTCGGATTCCCGCCCGTCGTCACGATGACCCGGTCGGCTTCCACAATCTCGCCGTTTTGCAACACCAATTGCCAACTGCCCACTCCCAATTGACCACTGATTTTAGAAACTCCCGCCGAAGTCCGCACCGCCACGCCCAGCCGCCGGGCTTCCCGTTCGAGGCAGGCAATCACGTCGGCGGACTGGTCGCTGACGGGGAAAATCCGTCCGTCGGGTTCGGTTTTCAGGGGCACGCCCCGGTTTTCAAACCAGCGCACGGTGGCGTGATTATCGAACTGCTGGAAAAGCGGACGGAGAAACTTTTCACCCCGTGGGTAGCCCTTCACGAGCTGGGCCACGGTGGAAGCGGCGTTGGTGACGTTACAGCGCCCGCCCCCCGAAATGCGGACTTTGCCGAGCACCGTGCGGCTTTTTTCGAAAATCGTAATCCGGGCCTGGGGAAAGGCTTCGGCGGCGGCGAGGGCGGCGAAAAAACCGGCTGCGCCACCCCCGACGACGGCGACGCGTGGGTTGGAATTCATCGTTGGGCAAACATCCGGGTTGGACGAGTGGTTTCCTCACCGCAACTTTGGGGCGGTTTTTCCGCCAAATCCGGCGGGACGTCGTTCAACGTGCGCGGCTGGGGGCATCCGGCGGCGTTTTTTCACCAACAACTCATGGGCATCCTGGCGGGTAATCGGGGCAGCGGAATGCGAAACAACCGGCTGATGATTCTGCTGGTGCTGGTGGGCGTGGCACTGGCGCTCCACTACTGCAACCGGTCGCCCGCCGACAAGCCCCCGCGCACCGGCACCGAATCGCCGCGAAACGGCCAGCCTGCCGACGACGTAGCCACCGACACCCGCCCGGAGACCAACGGCAAACGCTCCGGCCGGAATGACAACCCCGCCGACTCCTTCGACGCCTACCTGCCCGCCTCCGGCGGGGGCGAACTGGTGCGGCACAAGGGCTTCGTGCTCGAATACGCCGAAGACTACGAGCAGGCCCGCTGGGTGCTGCACCGGGTGCTGGGCAAGACCGGCAAGGCCAAACGTTCGAACAAATTCATGCCCGACCCGAAGGTTTCGACCGGCTCGGCCCTGCCCTCCGACTACACCCGGTCGGGCTACGACCGCGGCCACATGGCCCCGGCGGGCGATTTCAAGTACGACCAGGAAGCGACCAACGAGACGTTTTACATGAGCAACATGTCGCCCCAGGACCACGCGCTCAACATCGGGATTTGGAACGACCTGGAAGAGCAGATTCGGCGCTGGGCCAAAAAACGCGGTCCGCTGGTGGTCGTGACGGGGCCGGTGCTCCGGCCGGGTTTGCCCACCATCGGGCGGTCGGCGAAGGTGGCCGTGCCGGAGCGGTATTTCAAAATCGTGTACGACCCCGCCCGCCAGGAAGCGGTCGCGTTTTTAATCGAAAATCGAAATTACCCCGATACGGATTTGGCGGCCGTGGCCGTTTCGATTGATGCCGTCGAAAAAGCCACCGGGTTGGATTTTTTCGCACAATTGCCCGATGCCGTCGAACAGGCCATCGAACGCCAGCCCGTGGCAGGCGACTGGTTTTGAGCGGCTATTTCGTTCGTATTTTTGCCGGATGCTGCTTTCGGCCCCGTTGAAGTTCATGAAATATCTCGCTTTTTTCGGATGGGTCTGTCTGGCGGTATGGCCCGTGGACCGGCTGTTGGCCCAACTCCAGATTACCTCCCCCGCCAACCGGATTGTGTACCAGCGAAACCCCTCGAACACCGCCCCGATTACCGTGGCGGGCGTGTACGCGCAGCCCGTGGACAAAGTAGAAGCCCGGTTCGTGCCCGTCAACGGCGGTACGCCCACGGGCTGGGTCGCCATTCAGGTGAACCCGGAGGGGGGGGCGTTTCACGGACAAATGACCGTCAGCGCGGGATGGTACACCCTCGAAGTGCGGGGCACGTTCGGCGACAAACCCGTCGGGCAGGCCACGCTGGAGCGCGTTGGGGTGGGGGAGGTGCTGCTCATCATGGGCCATTCCAACGCCCAGGGGGGCTTCAGCCCCAGCAAGGGGGCCACGGACGAACGCGTCGTGAGCGCCGATTTCAGCAAAATCGACCTGTTCGCCTACAATTCAACCGGCGATCCGAACTTCCTCTCGGGACTTGACTATACCCCCCTGTGCCAAAGCTGCGGCATTGCGCCCTTCAACGGCGTGCCCTGGGTGTGGAGCCAGCTCGGTGATTTGCTCGTGCGGAAATTGGGCGTGCCGGTGCTGTTTTACAGCGCGGCCTTCGGCGGCACGAACATGGAGCAGAATTACAAGGTCATCCGAGGCATCCCGTTCGACGGCGGCTTCGTCAACTACAGCATCGGAATGCCGTACATCAACATCAAAAACGCCCTGATGCGGTACGTGCCCACGACGGGCCTGCGGGCCATCCTGGCCCTGCACGGGGAAAACGACCGGTTTTCGTCGAGGGACGACATCGTGAAATTTTACCAGACCACCATCGAGCAGTCGCGCATCGACGCCGGTAAACCCGACCTGGCCTGGATGGTGGCCATTTCGTCGTTCAACTCCGGGGTGTGGGAAAACGTGACCGCCGCCCAGCGGGACGTGATTGCCACGACGCCCGCCGTGTTTGAAGGACCAGACCTCGACCAGGTGAGCAGCCCCGAAGACCGCCCCGACCGGCTGCACTACTCCGAAACGGGCCAGACCAAAATCGCCGCGCTCTGGAACGAAGCCCTCACCCCGGATTTCTTCCGGGCGGCCAACGCCATGCTGCCCCAGACGTCGCCCCTCGCCTCGCTGGCCTGCGTGACCGACAACGCCCTCACGCTGACCCTGCCCGCCAATTTCAGCCAGTACCGCTGGTCGAACGGGGCCTCCGGCAACGCCCTCACCACCACCACGCCGGGCTTGTACCAGGGCGTGGTGCGCGACGACCGCGGCAATTTCCGGTTTGCTCCCGCCGTGCGCGTGCCCGAACAGGTGGGGCCACCCCGTCCCACGCTGCTGGCCGACGGACCGACGGCATTCTGCCCCGGCGGGCGGGTCACGCTGTCGGGCAGCAGCCCGTCGGCCACGCGCTACCAGTGGAACACCGGCCCCACCGACACGCGCATCACCGTGGCCGCCGGGGGCACGTACCGCTTTCGGGCCTACGACAACGTGAATTGTTATTCCGAAAACAGCGTGGACGTGCGGGTGTATCCCGAACCCACCAAGCCCACCGTGCAGGTGCAGGGGTCCCTGTTTTTCTGCGATACCACGAGCGTGACCTTCATTGCTTCGTCGCAGGGAGCCGATTCGACGTACGCCTGGAACACGGGCATCAACGCCCGCACCCTGCTGGTGGGGGCTTCGGGCGAGTACCGGGTGCGGGGACTGAACCGGTTCGGCTGCTTCTCGCCCGAATCCGACCCGTTGCGGACCTCGGTGGTGCCCACGCCGGAAGTGCCGGTTTTGGAAAAAGTCGGTCCGTTCACCCTCAAGGCCAGCAACCAGCGGCGGGTGAGCCAGTACGACTGGCGCATCGACGGCGGCCCATTAGCTACCCAGACCAACCTGTTCAAAACGCCCCGCGACGGCCGCTACCAGGTCCGGGCGTTTCTTGATTCGGCCCAGGCGGGCGGGGCGCCGATCCGCTGCTTTTCGCGATTTTCAAACCCCTACACGGTGGTGCTCGAAGCCAGCGACGGCTTCGTGGTGTACCCGGTGCCCTCGGCGGACGGCTATGTGACCCTCGACACGCGCGAGGTGTGGAGCAACCTGAACGTGAGCGTGGTGACGGGCGACGGTAAGGTGATTTTCAACCAAACCTACCCCACTTTCGATGGACGGCTGCGGCTTTACCTGGGGCCGATGCCGGGAAAATTCTACATTCACGCGAGGGGCCAGAACGTGCGGAGTACCAAAGCCGCGCTGGTGAGGTAACCGAAGCGCGGGGGCTTTTCAGCGAAGTCCGGCGCGAACCCGATTTGTGTTCGTGCCGGACTTCTGCGATTTTTGTGGGCTAAACCGTGGGCGAGAGCGGCCCAACGCGTCAACAACAGCCGTTCGATGAATCACCGAACCTTTCTTTTCCTGGCAAGTCTGACATTCCTTTCGACGCGGCTTGCCGCGCAACTTCAGATAACGTACCCCGCCAACCGAATTGTGTACCAGCGCAGCCTGAGCAACACGGCCACCTTCACCGTGGCCGGTACGTACACCCAGATCATCGACCGGGTGGAAGCCCGCTTCGTGCCCGTGCAGGGCGGCGTGGCGACGGGCTGGAGGCTGCTCCAGGCCAACCCGGCGGGCGGCTCGTTCAACGGCTCGGTGACGGCTTCGGGCGGGTGGTACTCGCTGGAAGTGCGGGGGCTGCTAAATGGAAATCCGGTGGCGGGAGACACGCTGGATCGGGTGGGCGTGGGGGAGGTGTTTCTAATCATGGGGCACTCGAACGCAGCGGGAGATAATTCCCACATCCATGCAGCCACGGATGATCGGGTCATCATCGCCGATGCCTCCAAGTCAGACAATGCAGCGTACAAGGCGAATGCAAACCCGGCTTTTCTGTCAAAATTGGATTTCGTGCAGTTGTGCCAGACTTGCCAGATCGCCCCGTTTGAAACGTTGCCGTGGCTCTGGAGTTACCTGGGGGAAATGCTCGTTCAGAAATTGAATGTCCCCGTACTTTTTTACAGCGCCGCTTTCGGAGGGACGAACATGGAACAGAATTACAAATCCATCAAAGGCATCCCGTTTGATGGATTTGCCAATTACAGAACAGGGTCGCCGTACATCAATCTGAAAAACGCGCTCATCAGGTACGTCCCAACCACGGGCCTCCGGGCCATTCTCGCCCTCCACGGAGAAAATGATACCGACAATGCCGAAAACGACATTGTTACCTACTACGAAACGACCATTGCGCAATCTCGCCTGGATGCCGGTACACCCACTCTTCCATGGGTAGTCGCTATTTCTTCGTTCAAAAAAAATAGATTCCTGGGAGGAATCGGCGCACCGCATCCACACGTCAGGAATGCCCAGGAACGGGTAATCCTAAACGGAATAAACATCTACCGGGGTCCCGACCTGGACGCTAACCCGGATCCTGCGTTTCGTCAACCCGACGAACTTCACTATTCAGCACGTGGTCAAGCGGAAATGGCGTCCCGCTGGAATACTGCCCTTAACGATGATTTTTTCCAAAGCGCCCCACCTCTCCTTCCGGTCTCGCCCCCCCTCCCCACCGCCCGCTGCAACGACGGCACCCGCCTGACGCTCACGCTGCCAGACAACTTTGCCAGCTACTCCTGGAACGGCGCGGGCGACACGCCGAGCATCACGCCCGCCCCCGGCACCTACTCGGCCACCGTGCGCGATGCCAGGGGCAGTTTCTGGTTCACGCCCGCCGCGCTGGTGCCCGCCAACCCCGGCCCGCCCCGACCGACGGTGATGGCCCAGGGCAAAACTACGTTCTGCGAAGAAAGCGGCGGGGTTTTGCTCGTCGCCACGGGCAACCCCCTCGACACCACCTACCGCTGGAACGAAGGGCAGAACCAGCGGGCCATTCGCATCAACCGGACGGGGGAATTCTCCGTGCGGGCCTACAACCGGCTGGGGTGTTTTTCGGAAACTTCCACCGTGCTGCGCACCACCCAGGCCCCCGTGCCCGAAGCCCCCACGCTCGACAAGACCGGGCCGTTTACCCTCCAGGCCACGCCCCGCACCCCCGCCGTGGAGTACGACTGGCAGGCCGACAACGGGGGCGTGACGGGAAAATGGTCCCAGTTTTTCAAAACCAGCACCAACGCTGCCTACCGGGCGCGCTCGTACAACCCGCTGACGCTCAACGGCGAGAACCTGGTGTGCCGCTCGGCCTGGTCGTTGCCGTTTTCGGTGAATCTGAGCGAGTTCGGCGACGAACAGTTCATCGTGTACCCCAACCCTTCGCCGGACGGGTTCGTGACCCTGGACTCTCGCCTCGTCTGGAACAACCTGAACGTGAGCGTCGTCACCGGCAACGGGCAGGTGATTTTCAACCAAACGTACCCGGTTTTTGACGGCCGGTTGCGGCTGTACCTCGGCAAACAACCCGGCAAGGTGTACATCCACGCCCAAAACCCCGACGTGCGGAGTACAAAAGCCGCGCTGGTGCCGTGAAGTCTTCAGTTTCCAGTTGAAAAGCCCCCATGTTACGCCTTGCCGCGCAGCCTGGGGGCTTTTCAACTGAAGACTGGAAACTGTATTTATGTTTTCTGCTTTTTCTTTTTCGCCGCCGGAAACAGGATGTTGTTCAGAATCAGCCGGTAGCCGGGCGAATTGGGGTGGAGGGCCAGGTCGGTGGGTTCTTCGCCCACTTCGTGGCGGTAGTCCTCCGGGTCGTGGCCCCCGTAGAACGTCCAGAAGCCCTTGCCCACCGTGCCATGGATGTAGCGGGCCTCGCCGATGGAGCGGTTTTCGCCCAGCACCACCACGTCGGGCTTGATGTACTGCTTTTTGTAGGCCGTGGTCTGGCCCATGAAGCCCTTGATGCTCGTTTCGTGGTTCTGCGTGAGCATCGAAGGGATGGCGTCCCACTTGGCCGAAAACTGAAAGAGCGAAAAATAATCGTTCGATTCCATCAGCCGACGTTCTTCGGGCTGGTGATCGACGGTCGAAAACTCGATGGTGTACGGGTCGGTGATGACCTGAAAATTCTCGAAGGCAAACGTATTTTCAAAGTGCAGTTTCCGGTTGGCGGCCGGGTCGCCGGGGTCGCCGTCGTAAAAACTGTCCACGATGTCGACGCCCTCGGCAGCCAGGGCCACGTCGTAGGTGTCGGTGGCGTTGCACATGGCGAACATGTAGCCGCCCCCGGCCACGAATTCGCGGATTTTTTTCACCACGCCCAGTTTCAACTGCGATACCTTGCTGAACCCGTGGCGGGCGGCGCTTTGCTCGTCTTCGCGCTTTTGGGCCTGGTACCAGGGGTAATTGCGGTGCTGCCAGAACTTGCCCATCTGCCCGGTGAAATCCTCGTGGTGCAGGTGCAGCCAGTCGTACTGGGGCAATTTGTTGTCGAGCACCTCGTCGTCGAAAATCGTTTCGTAGGGAATCTCGGCGTAGGTGAGCACCAACGTCACGGCGTCGTCCCAGGGTTGTTTCGTTTTGGGCGAATACACCGCGATTTTTGGGGGCTTCTGGAGTTTCACCAAATCCATGTTCACGTCGGGGCTGGCGAGTTGATTTTCCAACTGCGACGCCTGCCCATCGGAAATCACCTCGTAGCTCACGCCCCGGATGATGAGTTCGTTTTCAAATTTCTGGGTGTGCTGAAACATAAAACTCCCCCCCCGGTAGTTGAGCAGCCAGTCCACCTCAACCTGGTAATTTTTTAGTACCCAGTACGCGATGCCGTAGGCTTTCAGGTGGTTTTTCTGGGCTTCGTCCATCGGCAGCAGCAGCTTCGAGGCCTGCACGGGCAGCACTAGGGCCAGAAAAAGGACGAGCGGAAGCAGGGGGCGTTTCATTGGTTTGCAGGGAAAAAAGGCCGGGCGGTACTTTTGTCTGAACCGTGATTCAGAGGATTTAAAAGATTGAACGATGTACCCGATGTTAAAAATACATTCGTATCGGCATTGTCCGTCTAATCTGATTATCCTTTTTAATCCTCTAAATCAAGGTTCATAAATCACGGTTCAACAATTTCCGAGCCGACACGCCATGAATCTCCTCGAAAACTTCCGCGAAGGGCTGCGGTCCATCCGGGCCAACTCCCTGCGTGCCGTGCTGACGGCCCTCATTATCGCCATTGGCATCACCTCGTTGGTGGGCATCCTGACGGCCATCGACGGCATCAAAAGTTCGGTCGAAACGGGCTTTGCCGGGCTGGGAGCGACCACGTTTGACATCGAAGGCCCCCGGATGTGGCGCCGACGCCGGGCGGGGCAGGCCGAGAAAAGGGTTCGCGCCATTGAATTCCGCGAAGCGATGGCTTACAAGCAGCGCTACGGCGAGAAAGCCATCATCTCGCTTTCCACGACGGTCACCAGCATTGCCCAGATTAAGTACGGTTCGCAAAAAACCAACCCCAACACCAACGTCCGGGGCGGCGACGAAAACTACCTGAACATCAAAGGCTTTAAGCTGACCAAAGGCCGGGACATCACCACCAACGATTTATTTTACGCCACCAACGTAACCATTCTGGGCAGCGAAGTGGCCCGGACGCTGTTTCCCAATACCGAGCCGGTCGGGAAAACCATCACCGTGTTGGGCCAGCAAATGAAGGTCATCGGCGTGCTCGAAAGCAAGGGCAACACGACCGGCGGCGGCGACGACCGGATGCTGCTGCTGCCCCTCGAAACCGCCAAGCGCCTGGCCGGTCCCACCCGCACGCTCACCTTCGACATCACCTCGGCCGTGCCCCGGGGCAGCAACATGGACGAGGTGGTGGAGGAAGCCCGCGGCGTGATGCGCCTCGTGCGGCAGGACCGCCTCGGTATGCCCGATTCGTTCGAAATCGAACGGGCCGACGCCGTGCTTAAGGAACTCGATTCCATCACGGGCTACCTGCGCTTCGGCGGCTTCGGCATCGGATTCATCACCCTCCTCGGGGCCAGCATTGCGCTGATGAACATCATGCTCGTGTCGGTCACGGAGCGCACGCGGGAGATTGGCATCCGCAAATCCATCGGCGCCACGCCCCTGCGCATCCGCCAGCAGTTCCTCATCGAGGCCATCGTCATCTGCATCCTCGGCGGGCTGGGCGGGCTGGTGCTGGGCATCGGCATCGGCAACCTGCTCTCCAGCCTGATGACCCAGGGCACGGGCCGTTTCATCGTGCCCTGGCTTTGGATGCTTCTCGGTCTGGTGGTGTGTGTGACGGTGGGCATTTTGTCGGGTTTTTACCCGGCCTGGCGGGCCTCCAAGCTCGACCCGATTGAGGCGTTGCGGTACGAGTGATTTTTGGGAGAAGTAAGCGGTGAGAAGTGAGATGGAAATGCAAGTGTTTTGAACATCTCACTTCTCACCGCTTACTTCTCCCAAAAAACATCTCACCTCTCACCGCTTACCTCTCACTTTTTCCTTACTTTTGCAACCCCAACGCTCCGGCTGAGGATGCCCAGATGGCGGAATCGGTAGACGCGATGGTCTCAAACACCATTGTCTGCAAGGACATGCCGGTTCGAGTCCGGCTCTGGGTACCAGGCCCGCCCCGATGCATCGGGGCGGGCTTTTTCGTTGGGGTGAATTGTAGATTTCTCATCCCGCTACTGAGCAAGCAAATCGCCTGTGTGCGCAAAATATCGCCCGTTTTCCGTGCCCCGCTGCGGGTGCCAGTTCGGCGAAACAGGACGACCGAGTAATGCCCGGAAGTATTTTTTCCACGCTCTTGAACGGATAATCAGGGCGTTGAAGCCGCAGCCACTGCCCGAGGCGGTTCGACGCTCCGGCTGGCGTACGCAGGGCACTGCTTTTTCCCCAACGTTCCCGAGTTCCCCACACCAATCCAATTCAATTATTCATCACAAACGTTTACATTCATGGTAAAGCAGTTCAGAACAGCTTCCGAGGGACGTCAGGAGAAGACGGCCCCGGAAAATGCGCAGCGGCGGGCCTTTCTGCGCTACGCCGGTATCTCCGTGGCCAGCACCGTGCTGGTGGTTTCGTCGTGTAAAAGCGATGACACTGCGCTGGCACCGGCTCCGGCGGGGCGGGCGGCCAAGTTGGGCGACATCATCCGACTCGGTACCGGCGACGTGGCCGTGCTCAACTACGCCTACGCCCTGGAGCAACTCGAAGCGGCGTTTTACATCGAAGTCGTGAAAGCCGGAACGCTCATGGGCGACGAAATGAAGTACTTCACGGACATCCGCGACCACGAAATCGCCCACCGGGAGTTTTTCAAAAGCGCCCTGGGCAGCGCCGCCATCCCGGCGCTCACGCCCGATTTTTCGATGGTTGATTTCAAAAACCGCGCGTCGATCATTCAGACTGCCATGACGTTTGAGGACCTCGGCGTGGCTGCTTACAACGGTGCGGGGAAATTCATCAAAAACCCCGACTACCTCGTGCTGGCGGGTAAAATCGTATCGGTCGAAGCTCGCCACGCGGCCTACATCCGCGATTTGTTCATCAGAAACAACTTCTCGAACACCGCCGACCCGATGTACGGCCTCGACCTGGCCAAAGCCCCCGGCGAAGTGCTTTCGATGGCTGATCCGTACATTCAGGAGCACATCGACATCAACGGCAGCGGCCTCATCGGGTAATCACTTCCTTCTTCAAACCGACATTTACCATGAACGTATTTCATATCTTCGACGACATCGCTTCGTTTGACGCGGACGTGTACGACCGCTTCGACACCCGCCGCAAGGTCATGCGGCAATTCGCCCGCGTAGGACGTAAACTCACCGCCGCGTCGCTGCCCGTCGCCCTGGGGACCATGTTCCAGAAAGCCTACGGGCAGGTGCCTTCGCAGGTGCTCGACGTGCTCAATTTCGCCCTCACTCAGGAACTCCTCGAAATCGAGGTGTACACCACCGGGTATCGGTCGGTGACGTTTCCCGACATGGAGAGCAAGCAGGCCATCGAGATTGTGATTGACCACGAACACAAGCACGCCAAGTTTTTGCAGGACACCATCCGGGCCTTGGGCGGCGCGCCCATTCCCAAGCCGAAATTCGACGTGACCGGCGGGTTCGGCAGCGGCAACGGGCCGTTCAAGGACGCCTACCGTGATTTTTTATTCTTCCTCGGCACCGTGCAGGTTTTTGAAGACACGGGCGTACGCGCCTACAAAGGCCAGGCCCCCCGGCTGATTGGTACGGGCGACGTGCTGACGGGCGCGCTCAAAATCCACTCGATGGAAGCCCGCCACGCGGCCAAACTTCGTGAGATGCGCAAAAAGTACGCAGGCGCACCCGTGAAGCCCTGGATTACGTTCAACGAACCGGGTCTGGGCGACAAAAACGCGCTCGTGATGAAAAATTACATGGGTGAGGAAAACACCAAACAGGCGGGCATCGAAATTACGAACATCAACGGGATGCCCATCGAGCCGAACGACGCCAGCGAATCGTTCGACGAGCCGCTGACCAAAGAGCAGGTGCTCGACATCATCCGGCCCTTCCTGGTGATGTGACCCGTTGCTCCGCCGCCGGAAAAACCCCGAATCCACGCGATTCGGGTTTTTTTGTGAAATCGGCACGATGGTTGCGAAGTTGTTGGCCAGTCCCCGTTGGCTCCCTTTGCCCCCACGTTAGCCCACTCCTGAGTATGGTTGAGTTCGATGAGTTGCCCGACATTGAACGTGAAATTCTGCGTGTGCTGTTCCGCTCCCTGCCGCTACCCCTGACCATGCCTGAACTCGCCAGCCGGATTTACTACCCCGACGACGAAGTGGCCGAGGCCCTCGACGCGATGCTCGACCGGGGTCTGGTGATTGAACTGCCCGTCGGGTACGCACCCGCCGAGGAGATGATTCCCCAGATGAAAGCCAAAAAAGATGCGGCCACCGCCGCGCTCCGCGCCGGCCTCGACGACCTCAGAAAACTCATGCAGGAGTTTGGCCGCAGGCGGAGGTAGTTGGCAGCGGGGCGCGTAGCCTTGGCAGTTGGCAAAATGAAAACCCTCAAGTTACGTGTTTCACGCAGCCTGAGGCGTCTTCTTTTGCCAACTGCTAACTGCCAGTTTTTTCCTTCAGCGGCTTCAGGGCCACGGTTTTACGGCCGGCCAGCCAGTCCGGATCGATGCCCGTTACGCCGAACACCCGGTCCCAGGTGCGCTCGTAGCAGTGGGCGGCGTCGGGGAATTGGACGGAAATCGCCAGTGCTTTTTCGTAAAAATCCCGGCTACGCCGCCTCACCACGTTGCGGTGAACGGCGAACTGCGCCCCCAGCACGAAGGTGTACTCCGCCGGGCCGCCGGTGCCGAACAGCGCCCGGTGAAACCCCCGCACGTCCAGCCCCCGCCCATCCTCGTTTTTGCTCCAGGGTTTAAAAAGTCGCCCGCCCCCGTCGTCGTCGGTGTCAATCCAGTGGCCCAGCCAGCGGAAATCGCCGATTTCTTCGGGGCGGTGGGCGAACAGGCGCAGCCGGTGGTGAAAATCGTAGGCGTGGTCGAAGGGCTTGCCCTGGCAAAACACCGTGTACTCGGCGAGGCTGTCGTAGCGGGCCACCAGGTGCGTGAGGTAAGTGTGCGCTTCGCGGCCCACATTGGGCAGGCGTATCGCGCCGGGGTACGGGTCGGTGGGGTGTTTGTCGTACACGGTTTTACGGATTGCATCGGGCACGTTGCGCAGCCAGTTGAGCGGTTCGGCGTAGCGGGCCACGACCAGTTCGGTGCGGGCAGAGGTTGGAATCATGCACGCAAAATCCGCCGAAGCGGGCTTTTGTTCGGAACCGTGGTCAGGTGGAAGAAAATTTTTCAGAAAAAATTACCTCCTTCCCAATCCGTGCCCGCGGGTATTCCGTAGGTCTGGGCAACGTTCCCACCGCTTCCTGAATCCATTGCCGTTGGCGCATTCGGTCCGCCCGACCGCGTGTCCGGCGCGTGCCCACACCAACCCATAATTTATTCAACTTAACCGTTTACCTCTTCATGTTTCAACTTCATCGGAACGCTACCGGCCCGCGCCCAGACGGCGCGCCGGTCAACCCCCAACGACGCGGCTTTCTGCGGGTGGCGGGTTACTCCGCTGCCACCGCGCTGCTGGTGACGGCTTGTAAAACCGACGCCGACGTGGCCACGCCCGGCGGCAGTACCCGTGCCGCCCGCGCCGGGGACATCATTAAATTCGGCACCGGCGACGTAGCCGTGCTCAATTATGCCTACGCCCTCGAACAACTCGAAGCGGCGTTTTACGAAAAAGTAGTCGAGGTGGGTACGCTGAAAGGGCGCGAGATGACGCTCTTCACCGACATCCGCGACCATGAAATCGCCCACCGGGAGTTTTTCAAAAACGCCCTCGGCAGTGCCGCCATCCCCGGCCTGACCCCCAATTTTTCGTCCATCGACTTCACCAGCCGTGCTTCCATCCTGCTGGCGGCCATGGCCTTCGAGGACCTGGGTGTGCAGGCGTACAACGGGGCCGGTAGGTTCCTTAAAAACGCCGATTTCCTTACGCTGGCGGGCAAGATTGTCTCCGTCGAGGCCCGGCATGCGGCCTACGTCCGTGATTTGATGATCCGGAACAACTTCTCCAACACCGTTGACGCCAACGGCCTCGACGTGGCCCTGTCGCCCGGCAACGTGCTCAACGTGGCGGGCAAGTTTGTCATGGAAGGCTTCGACCTCGTCGGCAGCGGCCTGATTGGTTAATCGTCAACCCCAAACCATTGGATTGTCATGAACGTACTGAATATCCTGAACGAAATCTCAACGCACGACCCAGAGGTGTACGCGCGTCTGGATACCCGCCGCGCCGCCATGCGGGCTTTTGGCAACTGGGGCAAAAAACTGACCCTCGCCGCCGCGCCGCTCGCCCTGAGCGCGATGTTCAAAAAAGCCTACGGGCAGGTGCCCAACTCGGTGGTTGACGTGCTCAACTTCGCCCTGCTGCTGGAGCACCTCGAAGCCGATTTCTACACCCGGGCCATGATGACGGTGCCCTTCCCCGACGCCAAAGTCCGCGAAGGGTTTGGCATCATCACCGACCACGAAGCCAAGCACGTGAAATTCCTCGTGACGGTGATCCAGTCGCTCGGACGGGGCACCATTGCTCGTCCCCGGTTTGATTTCTCGGGCGGCTCGGGCAGCGGCAACGGGCCGTTTAAGGACGCCTTCACCAATTACGGCCTGTTCCTGGCCGTCGCCCAAACCCTCGAAGACACGGGCGTGCGGGCCTACAAAGGCCAGGCTCCCAACCTGCTCGGCACGGGCGACGTGCTCACGGCGGCCCTCAACATCCACTCGGTGGAAGCCCGCCACGCCGCCCACGTGCGGGAGGTGCGCTCGATGTTCACCCAGATGGCGGGCCTGAAACCCTGGATCACCGGCAACGACACCGGGGGCATTGGCTCGCTCGTGGCGGCCAGTTACGCCGGGGAAGAAACGACGATGCAGGCTGGGATACAAATCACGGGCATCAACGGGAAGGCCATTTCCGCGAACGCCGCCTCCGAGTCGTTCGATGAACCCCTCACCCGCGAGCAGGTGACGGAAATCGTGAAGCCGTTCCTGGTTTCCTGAGCACGAAGGCACGGACTGGAAGCGCGTCGAAACCTATGGTTTTGACGCGCTTTTTTTTGCAAAAAAAAAAGTTTTAAATCATTGAAAATCAAATTTATAAATGTAGTTTCTTCGGAACCGCCCGGCGGTGCGGGGCGTTGACCAGATGCCAACGGTTTTCGCTTTACCAACACCATGCAACCGGTTCAACCCCAGACGATTCTCTACACCCCCGACGCCCTCAACCTCCGGGGCCGGGCCGTGCTCGAACGCTTCCCCGAAGCCGAACGCCTCGAAATCCGGCAGCACAACCGCCTGCCCGACCTGGGGCTGTCGCACTTCAAGGCCAAGCAAGACCTTCTCGTGCTGGGCAAGTTGAAATCCCTCGACATCAAACCCAGCGGCCGCAGCAGCGACTTCATCGCGCCGAGCCTGGCCAACGGCTGCACGGGGGGCTGCGCCTACTGCTACGTGGACCGGCACAAGGTGGTGAACCCCATCACGGTGTTCACGAACGTGGAGGAAATCCTCGACGCCGTACACCGGCACGCGCTGGCCCAGCCCTGGCCCCGCACGCCCAACCAAACCGACCCCGATTTTTACACCTACGACATCGGCTGCAACTCCGACATCTCGGTGGACGCGACCCTGACCGACGCCGTGGCGCGCGCCGTGGACTTTTTCCGCGACCACCCGAGGGTGAAGGCCACGTTTGCCACCAAGTTCGTCAACCGCGATCTGCTCCGCCTCGACCCGCAGCGCAAAACCCGCATCCGGTTCAGCCTCATGCCCGGTGCCGTCAGCAAACTGGTGGACGTACGCACCGATTCGATTCCGCAGCGGCTGGCAGCCGTCAACGACTTTTTCGACGCGGGGTACGACGTACACCTTAATTTTTCGCCCGTGATTGTCTATGGCGGGAAGCAGTGGCGACACGAGTACGCCGAACTTTTTGAGCAACTCAACGCCGCCGTCCGCGACGACGTGAAGCCTCACCTGGCCTGCGAGGTGATTTTTCTGACCCACAACGCCGCCCAGCACCGGGCCAACCTGGCCATCAACCCGAAGGCCGAGGAACTGCTCTGGGTGCCGGAGTTGCAGGAAACAAAGCAGAGCCAGTTCGGCGGCGTCAACCTGCGCTACCGCCACGAACTGAAGTCGGTGATGATGGACGTGTTTGGAAGTCTGGTCGAAAAACACCTGCCCTGGTGCCGTATCCGGTACATGTTCTGAGGCCCGTTTTTTGTACATGAAAACCTGTCAGGTCTTTTTATGACCTGGCAGGTTTTTTCACGCCCAGTTTTTCAGAACATGAAAAATTCATCCGTCTCCAAACCCCGCAAAGGCCCCAAACGGGAAACGCCCACCTCCAAGAACTCAAAAGGTTCCCGCGTGCCCACGCCCTCCAACGACCCGAAGGCGGGCCAGACCCGCTCGGTGGACGCCAATGAAGCCTGAGGCCACCATGAAAAAACAAACCAAACCCCGGAAGACCCCCGAACCCCCCGATTCGGTGAACGGGAAAGCAAAAAAAGACGACGCGCTGGCGAAGCCCGTCAACCAGACCAAACCGCCCCGGACGGGCATGGAGCCGGTTTAAGCCGTTGCGAGCAGGGCTTTCATCGCCAGCCCAAGCAGTAAAGCCAGCGCGAAACTCAGCAATGTGCCGATGAGGATGTACTCGGTGCGCTTCTGTACGGCGTCGTCGGGGCCTTTGTCGTTGAAGCGCAGGATGGATTTGGCGGCGATGAGCAGGCCAATGGCGCTGTACTGGTCGAGCAGCACGAAGGTGAGAATCAGGATGCGTTCGAAAATGCCGATCCACTTTCCGGCGTTGGCCAGGCTGTGCTGATCGCTCGATTGTACTTCTTCCCGCCAGCTCTGCGTGGCCAGGCTGATGAGCTGACCCAGCGGAAAAATGGCGATCAGGTAGCCGGTCAGCAGAATGAGCGGGCGGGGTGCGTCGAGCCAGGCAGCCAAGTCGGGTCGCCCGCCCACGAGCCAGAGCCAGACGCCGAGCAGTGCGAGCTGGAAAACGCCTTCCCGCAGAAAGAAAATTTGGGCCGACAGAGCACGTCTCGCCTTCAACCGCTGAGTGAGCCAAAACGCGACTCCCAGCAGCATTGCCACTCCGTTGTTTTTCAGGGTCCAGCCGTTCAGGCAAAGCACCGCAAAAACCGTCAGTCCTGCGGCCCGGAACGGGGAATTCATGGGCAATGTCCGCGCCGGAACGACGAATCGCATTAGCACGTAAGCCAGCAGCAAACGGACGAGGAGCAGGTAGTCGGTGGGGGAGAAGCCGGTCATGGGTTGGGGAAACGTTCGGGAATTACGCGTTCAAAATAGTCCAGCGCGTACTCCACGGCGGGCCAATGGGCCGATTGAATTCGCTGGTTGACAGACGACTGGCCAATTCCGATTCGTTGCGCGATTTCGGTTTGCTTCATTCCATCCAGCAGTAGCCCCATTGCTTCGGCTTGCCGGGCCGAGTACCCGTTTACCATCTCGTCCAGAAAGGCGCAGATTACATCCAGTGAAGCGTTCAAGTCCGCATCCGGCGTTCGGACCAGCAGCCGACGCTTGCGGGTTTTAAGGAGTTCGTCCAGGCTTCGCCCGGAAAGCTGAAAAGCCTCTCCATCCGACTCAATCACCTTCCCGGCCCGAAAACTTACTTTTCCGATGCCCACCGACACACGGGTATCCATCGGTTTTCCCAACGCGTTCGGGCTGGAAGCCCGCAAATGAGTGCGCATCAGCAACGCAGCACGCAGCGCCCGTGCCGGTTCCTGGAGTACGATTTGAAAACTGTCACCCCGAAAAATTTCGCCTTCCGCGCCTGAACCCAGGTTGTCAATTCCCACTTGCAACCCTTCGTGAAGTTTTTCCCTCAATGCAGGCGACAATTTCGACGAGCCAACGACATCGCCAGTCAGGACGGCTACCCAGGTTGTGTCCATCGAATTATCGGTTAAAAATGCGATAGCGCACAAGTATCGGTAAAAAACACGATACTTGTGCACTATCGGTATTTATGCCGATTAGTTCGTCAATAATCCGTCAGCATCTTCGTCAGCAACTCCTTCCAACTCCCGTACAGCGCCTGGTACTCGTCCGCCCGACCCGCTTCCGGCTCGACGGTAGCGAGTTTTTTCAGGTTCGAAAACGCCTCCTGCGGCTCCGAAAACACGCCTATCCCGATGCCCGCGCCGAGGGCCGCGCCTTTGGCCCCGTCGGTGTCGTAGAGCTCGACGGGCGTTTGGGCGGCGTTGACGAGGCTCTGGGTGAACACGTCGCTAAGGAACATGTTCGAGCGCCCGGCCCGGATGACCGTCGGCTGGGTGCCCGTGGCGGCCATGATGTCGAAACCGTATTTGAGCGAAAACGCGATGCCCTCCTGCGCGGCCCGGAAACCGTGCGCACGGGTGTGGAGGTTGAAATTCAGGCCGTGGAAAAGTGCCCCCAGCGTACGGTTTTCGAGCACGCGCTCGGCCCCGTTGCCGAAGGGAAGCACCCGAAGCCCCTCGCTGCCCGCCGCGATTTGAGCGGCCTGGGCGTTCATTTCGGCGTAGCCCAGGCCCGCGCCCCATTCGTCGCGCAGCCAGCGGTTGAGGATGCCCGTGCCGTTGATGCAGAGCAGCACCCCGAGGCGGTTTTCGCCCTCGCGGCGGAGGTGATTCACGTGGGCAAATGTGTTGACCCGCGAACGCGGGTCGTAAGCGATCTGGTCGGTCACGGCGTAAATCACCCCTGACGTGCCCGCCGTGGCGGCCACTTCGCCGGGTTCGAGCACGTTGAGGCTCAGGGCGTTGTTGGGCTGGTCGCCCGCTTTGTACGTCACGGGGATGCCCGCTTTCAGCCCCAGTTCGGCGGCCACGTCGAGGCGCAGGCGACCGTGGTCGGAGAAGACGGGTCGGATGGGCGGAATCAGCTCGCGGCGGTACTCGAAGACGCGCAGCACGTCTTCCGAAAGTTCGTTTTTCGAAAAATCCCAAAAAATTCCTTCCGACAGCGCCGACACCGAGGTGGTCGCTTCGCCCGTCAGGCGGAGGGCGACGTAGTCGCCGGGGAGCATGAGCTTGTCGGCTTTGGCGTACACCTCCGGCTCGTTTTCCATTACCCAGGCCAGTTTGGAGGCCGTGAAATTGCCCGGAGCGTTGAGCAAACGCCCCAGAATGCGGCTTGCGCCGAGTTTGCCGTAGGCCCGCTCGCCGGTGGCCACGGCCCGGCTGTCGCACCAGATGATGGAGGGGCGGAGCGATTTCCCCGCCGCGTCGGTGAGCACGAGGCCGTGCATCTGATAGGCAATGCCGATGGCGGCAATGTCCATCGGGTCGTAACTGCCCGTGGCATTGGCCCGCTGGATGGCCTTCTGCACGCAGTTCCACCACATGGCCGGTTCCTGCTCGGCCCAGCCTTCCTGGGGCGACTGAATCGTGTTTTCGGTGTCGGGGTACTGGGCCGAGGCGACGACCTGCTGGCTTTGGGCGTCAACGACGGAAACTTTGATGGACGACGTGCCCACGTCGATTCCTAAAAGAAGCATGGAAAGACAGGTTAGGGGTTTGAGGGGCTAAAAATAACCACGGGGCGACGGAGTGACGGAGCGACGGCATGAGAAAATCAATTCTGCTTCGTACAATTCACTCACTCAGCCATTCAGTATACTCAGTCACTCAGCAAAAAAATAGGGCACCGGGAAACCCCAGGCCCTATCCACTTAACCTCTAAACCTATGCAAATGCTGATTACAAATGTTATGCCCGTCCGGAGCGTGAACGACAAGTGCGGAAATAAAACGTCAGAAAGTTCAACTGGAACGGGTTTTTCTGCCAACGCACCGAAAAAGAAGCATTCAGAACGCATGGAAAAAGAACTTACCGCCGAAGCGACCGAAAAAGAAGCGGTCACTTCGCCCTACGACGTGGTCAGCGACGTAGCCGGGCTGAAACTGGTGTTCGTCAACGTATTTTTCGTTGGAAAACCCCGGCCGAGTGCCGACTGGGTGCTCATCGACGCAGGCATTGCGGGCATGGCCGGACGGATTCGGGAAAAAGCCGCCGAATTGTTCGGGGAAAACACCCCGCCGAAGGCCATCGTGCTCACCCACGGGCACTTCGACCACGTCGGCTCCCTGCACGAGTTGCTGAAGGCCTGGCCGCAGGTGCCCGTGTACGCCCACCCGCTCGAACTGCCGTTTTTGACGGGACATTCGGCCTATCCGCCCCCTGACCCCACCGTGGGCGGCGGGGCCATGGCGGCGCTGTCGTTTCTGTTTCCCCGGCATCCCTACGATTTCGGCGACCGCGTTCGGCCCATTCCGTCCGACGGGTTCACCCCCGAACTCGAAGGCTGGCGGGTCATCGAAACGCCGGGCCACGCGCCGGGGCACGTGTCGCTCTTCCGCGAACGCGACAAGGTGCTCCTGGCCGGTGATGCTTTCGTGACCACGAACCAGAACTCGGCCAGCGCTGTGATGGCCCAGAAACTGGAATTCAACGGCCCTCCGGCCTACTTCACCTGCGACTGGCGGGCCGCCAAAAAGTCGGTCAAAACCCTGGCGAAGCTCAAGCCCAGTGCCGTGGGCACGGGCCACGGGGTTTCCCTGCGGGGGAAAGACGTGAAGCACGAGCTCCAGCGCCTGGCCGACGAGTTTGACGAGCGCTCGTATGCGCACAACAGCCGGTACTTCAACCACCCCGCCCGCACCGACGAGTCGGGCGTGGTCAGCATGCCCGCACCGACGTCGTTTTACGTAGCCCGCGCCCTGGCGGTCGGGTTGCTGGTGGGCCTGGGGGCCTACGCCTGGTGGCGAAACCGGCGGTAATGCCGCGTCGTGGGGCGGTTCACCCGACCCGCCCGGGCGTCAGTAACCAGCCCATGTTCGGGCGGACCGCCACGGCGAAAGCCGGGTAGAGCGCAGGGGCTTCGGTCTGAAGTAACGCATCCGTTCACCGCATTCCCCGACGGCAACAAAAAAGCCCTCCGAGCGCTCGGAGGGCTTTTTTGTTCGGGGCGGGACGGTCAACGCGCTGCCGGTACCTGAACCGGCGTGCATTCGCCCGCCGTCACGCTGAAGCTGCCTTCGTACGTGCGGGGAAGCAGCCCGCCCTGCTCTTTTGCCACGTACCGGTACACCCCCGGTTTAAGCCGCTCGACGGTGGCGGTTCCGGCGGCTCCGCAGGTGGTCAGGGCACGGGGGTGGTTGGTAATCACGACCCCGACGTACTGCCCATCCACGGAGATTTCCAGCGAACGGGTGCCGCTCGCTTTCCAGAACATGGCCGATCCCCGCACCCCCGTGACGGGGACCAGTTTGTTGATGACCGTGCTGCCGCCGGGGCCGGTGGCTTTCAGAAATACGTTGAACGTCCCGTTTCTCCGGTAGGCGTGCAGAGGCGTGGCCGAGGTGGAGTCGGAGCGGCCATCGCCGAAATCCCAGAGGTACGAGGTCGCGTTGGTTGCCGTGGCCACGAATTGCACCGCGCCGAAGCCATCGTCGGTGGCCGTGAAGTCCACGACCGGGGAGGGCGGGCCATCGTCTTTTTTGCAGGCGGCGAAAACCACCAGCCCGAGGAGCGTAAACACGATTTTTTTCATGGATTTTCGGGGTTTTGAACGGTGGAAACGAATTGAAAAAAATGTTCCCGCACGGGAGGCGAGAAGCGCAACAGTCCCTTGAAAACCAACGAAATCAAGAACCAATCGTCGGGCGATTGTTCGGTGCAAAAACGGTGTGAACGCGAATCTTGGTATTTATTCCCCCCAAAAGGAGACTCACTCGTCGCTTTTTTTTTCGGAAAATACGGGTGAATTAGGGCTGAAGCGCCACCTTCGTCGTGGCCCGGCTAGCGCCCTGCTCGGCCTGAATGAAGTACAACCCGGCGGGCAGCGTGCGTACGTCGAGCGAAAACTCCGGGAAGGAATCGGTGCGCCGAAGCACTTCAACGCCCGTCGGCGCGACGACCCGAACCGAGACGGAGCCTTCCTCAAATCCCTCCAGGCGTAGTGCAACCAAACCACGGGCCGGGTTGGGAAAGGCCGAAATCCGAACGTTTGACGAGGCTGCCGCTTCGCCGTCGAGGCGGCTGGTGCCTGCGGCCAGTTTTACGTCGTCGAGGTAAAACGTGTAGTTCTGCCCGCCGCGCAACCCCCGGTCCTGCCAGTTGAGACGCTGCACCTGAGTGGGATTTCCCACCTCACTCCAGGCCAGCGTGAGTTGCCGCCAGGTGTTGGCGGGCACGTCCACGTCCTTGTTGCCCGTCGAAGGGCCGCTGTCGGTGGTCTGCACGTAGAGCCGAAGTTTGGCCCCCCGGCTGCCCCCGTGAATCCAGAACCGCAGCCCGCCGGGATAACTGGCCGTGTTGAGGGGCGCGTTGGCCCGGAGCGATAGCCCAGCCCAGTCCTGAGCTACCGTAACCGACATGGAACGGTTGCCCACTTTTCGGGGCGAGGTGTTCGAAAAATTCGGCGACCCCGAGGCCAGGCCCCACGACCAGTTTTGCCAGGAGGCATTCAGGGCATCGCCGTACACGATGAGGTCGGTGCCGGTGGCCGCAGTGGTCACGCTCAAGGCCGCGCTCGCCGCCGACACGTTCCCGGCGGCGTCGCGGGCTTTCACGGTCATGCTGTACGCGGTGTTGGCCGTCAGGCCGGTGACGACCAATGAGGTGGCCGTGGTGGTGCCGATGGACGTGCCGTTGCGAAAAACTTCGTACCCCGTCACGCCGACGTTGTCGGTCGAAGCGGCCCAGGTGAGCGTGAAGCTGGTGGTCGTGACGTTGGAGGCCGCCAGGTTGGTCGGGGCCGTCGGGGCCTGGGTGTCGGTCGGCGGGGGCGTCGTGGTGCCCACGGCTTTTGACAGCAAGCGGACGTACGCCGCCTGGTAATAAATGCCCGGTTCGGTGATTTCCCAGGAATTCTGCGGCCAGCTCGTGTTCCAGGCTTTGAAGGATTTTTGCACGGGCTGGTTCTGCGGGGGCGCAATCGTGCCGCCGTAGCTGGGGTCGGGGGCGAAATTTTTGTTCGGCCCGCCCACTACGTAGCCGGGGGCCGGGTTGGTGTCGAGGGTCGAGCCGTCGGCGAACCAGGAGTGGTACATTTCGCCCACCGAAACTTCAGCCCCGTAACTGCCCATGTTGCTCAAGTAAGCGTAGCCCGTGGGGTTCACGCCGTGGAAGTAATGCAGGTAGCCCATGGCCCCGTCGCGGTAACTCGCCGCGTTTCCGGCGTCGAGGTTGTGCGTGAGCATGGCCCGGAACATATTGCCCGCGTCGCTCCGCACTTTGTTGCTGCCCCAGGTGTGGTTGTCGCTGGTCAGAAATGCCCGGTAGGCGTCAGTAGCGTTGAGGTAAGCGGGCAAATTGTCCGACGAGCCGCTCACCGAAGTTTGGTACGTGTTGCGAATGGCACCCGCCACGCTCGCCGTGGCCCCCGCCGTTTTGGCGTAGTACAGCACCGCCGACTGGTGGGTGTTTTCAAACGGGTAGGCAAACGACCATTGGAACAGGTGGAGGTTCTGGTAATTCGCATCCACGTAATTTTTGTACGTTGAATTTCCCGTCAGGGCGAACAGGTACACCGCCGCGCCGAGCTTGCGGGCGTCGCGTTCGTAGGCGTCCACTTCGGGATTGGCGCTTTGAAAACCGGCGTTCGTGTAGGTCACGGACGGGTTGGCCACAGCCCAGTTGTAGGCGTTCACGGCGGCGGTTTGCAGTTGGTCGCCAAACGTTTGCAGCGCTGCGTTGGGCTGGGCCTTGTACTGAATCGCCGCCAGGGCGAGCACGGCGGCGGCCGTCAGCGTCGAGGAAGTGCTCGCCGGGCCGTAGTACCGGGGGGTGGCGTCGGCGCTCGGCGGGGAGGCGGCCTGAAACTGCGTGACCGACACCTTGCTGAGCACCGAGCCGTCGGCCTGCTGCATCCGCAGCAACCAGTCGAGTTCCCACTTCACTTCGTCGAGCAAATCCGGCACGCCGTTGCCCGACTCGGGGAGGTTGTAATCGTCGCCCCAGGCGGTCGGGGCTTCTTCGTAGGCCAGCAGCAGGTCGGTCAGCACCGAGTAGGTGAAGTTGACGTACTTGTTGTAATCGCCCGCGTCGAACCAGCCCCCGCGCAGGTCCTTCGCGGTGGTGGCGTTGCTGGGGTCGGTCACGAGGCGGCACTGGGTGTCCTGGTTGGGGCCGACGAACGCCGCGCCGTCGGTCCAGGCCCCGGCGTAAGGGCTGGTTTTGGCAAAGCCGCTCCGCTGGTAATAAAACACCCGCACAGCGGCTTTCAGCACGTTTTGGTACACACCGTCGTTCATCTCGAACTGCACCGAGCGCACGTTGCGGGTCGGGTCGAAGACGTAGTACGAACCGGCGGCATTCACCGATGAAAAATCAAACCACCACACCTTGTCCCCCGACTGGGCGTGGGTCTGGCCCCCGTTCCAAGCCAGGGGCGCGGCGCTGAACACGGTCGCGCCGTCGCTCCAGCGGCGGAGTTCGAGCGTGGGGCCGGGCGTGTAGGTTTGGGCGGTGTTGTAGCCCTGTTGCGGACTCGCCAGCACAGCGATTTTTTTGGCGTTGAGCGGGTACCCGAATTGGTCAACATGCAGGTTGGGACTGACCGGGGCGGTGGGTTGGGCCTGGAGCGCGAGGCTCAGCAGCCAACCCGCCAGCGGGTGGAGTGGGCGAAAACGGAGCGGCATGGCGGACGTAGCGGTTTGGAAGTGAACGGTTTAGCCGGGGCGGTTTTTGGTTTGGAGGGGGAAGGTACGGGTTTGTCCGTAACCAGGCAACGCCGAAATCGGTGGACTGGACGAATTTCTGAATGAACTGAAAATTCCCTCTTGCTTCCCTGTTGCACGCCCAGACCTGGTAGCTTCGCGCCGTGAAGCTGTTTTTCCTCCTGCTCGTTTCGAGTGTTGGATTCGCCCAAACTACCCTCCGCCTGCGGGTTTTTGACCACGAAACCGAAAAGCCCCTGGCGGGCGTGAGCATCGGCGTGGTCGGTACCACCCTCGGCATCCGCACCGACAGCCTGGGCCGGGCCGAACTCAGCGGCCTGCCCTCGGGCCGCAGCGTGCTGCAACTTTCCTACGTCGGCTACGAAACCGTCCGCAAAACCGTGACGGGGCCGTTTTCCGAAACCGAGCTTGAAATCGGCCTCGAACCCGTCGAAGAAGAACTTGAAGGCGTGGTCGTGACCACCACTCGAGGCACCCGCACCATCGCCGACGAGCCGACCCGCGTCGAAATCATCGCCGGGGAGGAACTCGAAGAAAAAGTGAACATGGACGCGGCGAACATCGTCATGATGCTCCGCGAGACGCCGGGCATCCAGGCTCAGCAAACCTCGGCGACGTCGGCCAACACCACCTACCGCATCCAGGGCCTCGAAGGGCGTTACACCCAACTCCTGCAAAACGGCCTGCCGCTGTACGCCGGGTTTTCGGCGGGCCTGAACCTGCTCCAGATTCCGCCGCTGGATTTGCAACAGGTCGAAATCATCAAGGGCGCGGCCTCCACGCTCTACGGCGGCGGGGCCATCGCGGGCATCGTCAACCTGGTGACGAAAGAACCCACCGACCGCCCCGAACGGACGCTGCTCGTCAACGGCACCAGCGCGGAAGGCCTCGACCTCAACGGGTTCGTCGCCCAAAAATTCGGCAAATTCGGCCTGACCGCCTACGCCGCCCGCAACACCCAGCGGGCCTACGACCCCAACCGCGACGGGTTTTCCGACATCCCGCAGTCCACGCGATTCACCTTCAACCCCCGGTTGTTTTACGCCTTCAGCGACCGCACGAAGGCCAGCGTCGGTGTCAACCTCAGTACCGAAACCCGCACCGGGGGCGATTTGGCGGGCATTCGCGGCGAGGGCAACGGGTTTTTTACCGAAAAAAACACCTCCCGCCGCTGGGCCACCCAGGCCCGGTTTGACCACCGCCTGACCGAACAGAGCGGGCTGTACGCCAAAAACGCGGTCAGCGGTTTCCAGCGGCGCATCGACGAGCCGGGCTACCGCTTCGCCGGTCGGCAAACGGCCTCGTTCACCGAACTGGGATACACCGCCCGAGGCACCCGCACCGAGTGGGTGGCGGGCCTGAACCTCTGGACGGACGATTTCCGCGACGAGTCACCCAACGCGATTCCCCGCGACTACACGCTCACGACTCTGGGAGCCTTCGTGCAGCCCACCTTTACCCTCACCGAGCGCCTGACCCTCGAAACCGGTCTGCGCCTCGACCGCACGCACCTCCGGCAGGCGGGCGAACTCGACCGGGTTCCGACCGTTAACCAGCCCGTAAGCCGCTGGTTCTGGCTGCCCCGCGTGTCGGCGCTTTACAAAATCAGCGACCGCGTGACGAGCCGCCTGGGCGGGGGCCTGGGCTACAAAGTGCCGACCGTGTTCACCGAGGAAACCGAGCAGCGCACCTACCGGAACGTGCTGCCGCCCCCGCTCGCCATCCGCCCCGAACGCTCGACGGGGGCGAACTGGGATGTGAATTACCAAAACCGCTTCGGCGGGTTGGGGCTGAGTTTCAACACGCTATTTTTCTACACCCGCATCCACGACCCCGCCGTGCTGCGCCCCGTGCCCGGCGATTTGCTGGGCGTGAACGTCGCGTTTTTCACCGTCAATGGCTTCGTGGACACGAGGGGACTGGAAACCAACCTCAAACTAACCTACGGCGACCTGAAGCTGTACGGTTTTTACACCCTCACCGACACGCGCCGCTGCTACGACAACGTGCGGTCGGCGATTCCGCTCACGGCCCGGCACCGCACGGGGTTGGTGCTGATGTGGGAAAAGCACGAAAACTTCCGGATGGGCTACGAAGCCTACTACTTCGGCCCGCAGGAACTCGAATCGGGGCAGGCCACGCGCCCGTACTGGGTGATGGGTTTCATGGCCGAAAAAACCCTCTGGGAGCGGCTGAACGTGTTCATCAACTTCGAGAATTTCACCGACACCCGCCTCTCGCGCTGGCAGGCGATGTACACCGGTCCCCGCCAGAACCCCCAATTCGTGCGCGAAATCTGGGCACCGACGGACGGGCGGATTGTGAACGGGGGAATTAAACTGAAACTTTGAAGGCGATTTCTCGTAGGGGCAACCCCGGGCGGCGTTCCGCTTGCGGTTGCCCCTACGAAATCAATTCACCACCCGGTTTAGCGTGTAGCTCAGGTAGTCCGTGCCCACCCGAAACCGGCGTTGCTGGTCGAGCACGAACAGCACGTTGTCGTCGCCGCGAAAAAGGTAAACCGACACGTCGGGCCGGTCGGGGTCGAGTTGGTACACGGTGGCCTCCGGGTCGGTGGGGGTGCCGCGCAGCACGGCCCAGCGGCCTTCACGAAGGCGGGATTCGTTCAGCGCCCCGCGCAGGCGGTAGGTGGTGGGCTGGCCGGTGGCGGGGTCGCGGAAGAGCGTAAGGCTCCACTTTACTTTTTCGCACTCGGGGCGAACGGGCAGCTTCCAGTCCCGGGCGATTTCGGCGCAGGGAAACCGGCCGTCGAACACGCCCAGCACCGTCGGCCCCTCGGCGACGGGCGTGCGGGAGGTGGTTTTGGCGGGGACGTTCGCCAGCCGGGATTCCTGCGCGGCAGCAGGGCGAACCAGCAGCGAGGCCCCCATCGCCAGCAGCGGCAGGGCGTAGTTTTGAGGAAACGTGCGCATGGGCGGGGTTCGTCAGTTTCGGTTCAGGGTGTAGCTCCACGCGGCGTGGCCCACCATCAGGTTGCCGTCGGCATCGAGCAAGTGCAGCAGGTCGTCCTGGAGTTTCAAAAACCGCAGTGGCGCCCCCGATTCGGGCGTCAGGGCGTACAGCGTTCGGCGGTTGGCGTCGGTCTGAATGCGCCAGGTGCCGGTGAGTTGCGCCGATGTTCCGCCGTTTTGGAACCCCTGCGTGCCGGGCAGCGACAGGCCGTACCGGTAGCCGAGGTTAAACGTGGTGGGCCGGGCGGTTTGGGCATCCCGGTTCAGCACGAGCCGCCACGTGATGAACTCGCAATCCGCCCCGGCCGGAATGCCGAGCAACGACCGGGGCAGAGCGTCGCAGGGGCTGCTGGCCACGAACGATTCCGGCCCGGCCACGGGCGGGTCGGGATGGCCCAACCACCCGGTGAGCAGGACGAGCAGGGGAAGGAGGTACGGGTTCATGGACAGTGGGGAACGGGCGGAACGCCACCGCCCCACGAACGTACCGAATTTCGCTGATTTTCAGAACCGGCATGGCCTTTTTCCGGAAACCACCCAAAACGCTCGGTGCGATGGCCCTGAAGCTGATTTCCGCGAAAATCTGCGGGAAAACGTCAGGCGATGAGTTCACCGACGGCTTCGGGCAACGTGGCCGTTTCCAGGAAGCGCCCCACGCGCCCCAGGGCCAGGTCGAGTTCCTCCACCGTCGGCAGGAACACGATGCGGAAGTGGTCATCCCGGAAGTAGTTGAAGCCCGTACCCGGCACCAGCAGCACCCGCTCGTTGACGAGCAAATCGAGCACGAACTGCTCGTCGTTTTGGAACGAAAACCGCTTTAAATCCAGCTTCGGAAACAGATACAGCGCGCCTTTGGGCTTCACACAGGTCACGCCGGGCAGGGCCGTAACCTTGTCGTAAGCCAGTTGCATTTGCTTGTGCAGCCGTCCGGTGGGCACCACGAGGTCGTTGATGCTCTGGTAGCCGCCCAGGGCCGTTTGAATGGCGAATTGCGCGGGCACGTTGCCGCAGAGCCGCAGGGAGGCCAGGAGCGTCAACCCTTCGATGTACGAGCGGGCTTCTTTTTTCGCCCCGCTCAGAATGAGCCAGCCGCCCCGGAATCCGGCGGCGCGGTAGTTTTTCGACAGTCCCCCGAAGGTCAGGCAGAGCGTGTCGTGGGCGAAACGGGCCATAGGGTGGTGCACGGCCCCGTCGTAGATGATTTTGTCGTAAATCTCGTCGCTGAACACAATCAACTTGTGTCGCTCGGCCAGCCGGGCGATGCGCTCAACCACCACCCGGTCGTACACGGCTCCCGTCGGGTTGTTGGGGTTGATGACCACGATGCCCTTCGTGCGGCGGGTAATTTTCCGCTCCAAATCGTCCAAATCGGGGTTCCAGTCGCTTTGTTCGTCGCAGGCGTAATGCACGGGCTTGCCGCCGCAGAGGGCCACGGCGGTGGTCCAGAGCGGGTAGTCGGGCGAGGGGACGAGGATTTCGTCGCCGTCGTCGAGCAGGGCCTGCATCGACAGCAGAATCAGTTCGCTCACCCCGTTGCCGATGTACACGTCTTCGATTTCCACGCCCGCGATGCCCCGGCTCTGGGTGTAGTGCATGACGGCCTTCCGCGCCGCGAACAATCCCCGCGAATCGGCATAGCCCTGGGCGTCGCGGATGTTGACGATCATGTCGTGGATGATTTCGTCGGGCGCGTCGAAGCCGAAGGGCGCGGGGTTGCCGATGTTGAGCTTGATGATTTTGTAGCCCTGGGCTTCGAGTTCGAGGGCTTTCTCGTACACCGGCCCGCGGATTTCGTACCGCAGAGAGTCGAGTCGGCTGGATTTGAGGAAGGACATGGTGCTGACGTTTGGAGTTCAGGGTTTAGCGTTCAGGGTTCAGCGTTGTTTTTTCTCCAAACTCTAAACGCTGAACCCTGAACGCTAAACCGGTCCAAAAATACCGGATTCAAAACAAAAAAGCGGCGTCAGATCACCTGACGCCGCTCGTGCGCGGGAAATCAACTTCACTTCAACCCCTCTCAGCGTTCCCGCGCAAACTCCTGACCCGGCTGCACCGGGAAGCGGGCCATAATTTTGTCCACCGACATGTAGATGGCGTTTTCCGCCTGGTTTTTTCGTTCGAAAAACTGCCCCGAAGCCCAGCCCTGCCAGATTTGGCGATTGGTGCGGGCATCGTACACGTTCACCACGATGCGGTTTTCTTCGTAGTTCCGCGAGTAGGTGTTCATCGGGCCGCCGAAGCGCCACATCCAGGGCGAGTTGTTGAACGACTGGACGCTCTGCCGGTCGCGGGAGTCGGTGCCGAAGCGCACGATGAGGTCGGCGTTGCCGCCGCTGGCCCGGCTCAGGCCACGGGCACGGAGGGCACCGTCGAGGGCCTTCTCGATGCGTTCCTGGTTGAGTTCACTGCCCAGCACGGGATCGCTGTTGCGGCCGCGTTCGGGTTCGATGACGTAGCTGTCAAACTGCCGGAAGTTGACGCCGCGGGCGTAATCGCTGCGTACCGTGACGCTGGGCGAACAGCCGACGAGGGCAAGGGTAGCAACCGACATCAGAAAAAAGAGGCGTTTCATGGGTATAATCGAAAAAAACGGGAGTAAAAAACTGATCGCCTTTTGCCGCGCAAAACGGGCGTCGGAGTGCAGGCGTTTCGGCTTAAAAACGCACAAAACTGGCCCGAAAGTGCCGGTTCGGGTGCCCCTAAACGCGGCTGTCGGTCTTGTTTAACTTTTTTTAAGAAATAACCCGACGCCCGCCCACCCAAAACCCGCCCCGGC
>ERZ1066118.158-NODE-158-length-72099-cov-15.127422_pt1 | contig 72099 bp, 63 predicted proteins | sample MGYA00382765_ERZ1066118 | MGnify/ENA primary metagenome ERZ1066118 (study PRJEB33369, sample SAMEA5778348) | biofilm metagenome | biome: Industrial cooling water; feature: Water cooling tower basin; material: Biofilm | place: United Arab Emirates | collected...
ATTCCCAACCCACCCGCCGGACGGCCCCCCGCACCGCCTCCCCCAGCCGCCCGACGGGGCACTGGTTTCGGATGGTCACTTTCTATCCGACGTACCGGGGCCTCTGCTTTTCGCCGGGGGAATCGTCGGAATGGGCCATCCGAACGTTGGGATTGGCCATCTGAACATCAGAAACGACTCCCCGAACGTCCGAAACGCCGATTCCAACGTCTGGATTGCCTCGCCGAACGTCCGGAACGGCAATTCGAACGTCAGGATTGCCGTCCGGAACGTCCGGATTGCCAAATCTGACGTCGGGATTGCCGTCCGGAACGTCCGGATTGCCGTCCGGAACGTCGGATTTGCCAATCCGAACGTCCGGATTGCCATTTCTGACGTTCCGAACGGCGTTTCCGGCCTTTTTCAGGACCTTAAAAAAGTTTCGTAGGGTGGCCGTGTATTTATTTAACGGTAGCAATGCCTTCGGAAAAACTACCGAACGTTGGGACATCCGTTAACCAGTTCCCTCCAAACCTGCTGTCCCATGGCAAAGTACAAGGTAAGCATCCCCGAAAACGTCGAGGAGCAACTCGACCTGGCCACCCGCGTGGCGGCCAGACACGCCCTCGACGGGGCCTCGTCCATCCTCAACAACTTGCAGGATTACTCCTGGAACGGCCTCGCAGCCACGATTCCGACCTGCCTGGCCCACCACCGCGACGCCGAAAACCTTCGGCGGCAGATGATTGAAGCCTACCAGATGCGCGACCAGCAGTTTCCCACGTTCGTGAAGGCCGTGCGGGCCACCCGCGATTACCTGCTGGGCGTGTTCCGGGCCACGCCCGCCCGGCTGGGCGACTGGGGCTTCGACGTGACGATGCCCAACGGACGCCCCCGCGTGGCCATTCCCGACAACGTGGAGCAACTGCTCACCCTGGCGGGCCTCATTGCCCAGAAGCACGCCGCCGACGGGGCCAGTTCGGTGCTCAACGGCCTCAGCGATTTCAACTGGACCACCCTGGCGCCCACCATCGCCATCTGCCTGACCAAGCACCAGGAAGCCGAGAGCCTGAAGTTCAACACGGACGAAGCCTACCAGCTTCGCAACCAGTTGCTGCCGGCCATCGTCAACGCCCTGAAAGCCACCCGCGACCTGCTGCTGGGGGCCTTTGCCAGCACGCCCACCCGGCTGGGGGATTGGGGCTTTGACGTGGCGCAGGTGACGCGCAAGCCGAAGCCCAAACCGCAGCCGACGGCGTAGCGAAGGCGCGCTTCGCGGCGGGCAAGCTTCCAAATCGGTCCATCCGCCCGGCGTCGGGGCATTCCAAACCTCCCGCCGGGCGGGGCACCGGCTTACTTCACCAGCCCCGCCACCGCCTCGTCGCCCACCACGGCCCGCGCCGGGCGGGGGTGCGCGGCGTCGAACACCCGCAACGCCGCCGGTTCGAGCACGGCGTTCGGCGATTCGTCCACGCGGTCGCCGACGAGCACGCGGCGCAGGTCGAGGCCCAGGTGTTGGGCCAGAAACCGGTACGCCGCCTGCCGCTTCGAGGGGCCGTAGTCGTGGCCCTCGGCGGGGAGGTGGACGTTGGCCACGCGGTCGCCGGCCCCGTACAGCCGGTAGATGTGCCGGAGGTGCGGAAACTCCACGGTGGGCGTGGCCTTCGTCCAGTCTTTCCCGTCCGAAACTAGCAGCAGCGGGCGCGGGGCGGCCAGGGCGGCGAGTTCGACGTTGTTGGTCTCGTGCGTCGGGCGTTTGTGAATCGGCAGCCCGCTTTCGCAGACGCACCCGCCGAAAAAGTAGGCCGACACCATCACCACGGGCACCGACACGGCGATGCGCGGCTCCAGGGCCGTGAGCAGAAACGTCTGCGTACCCCCGCCCGATTCGCCCGTCACGCCGATTTTCGTCGGGTCCACCTCGGGCAGGCTCACCAGGAAATCCACCGTGCGGAGGCTGTTCAAAGTTTGAAGGGTGAGCGCGTTGGGCAATTTGTGCGTCGATTGCTGCGCGTCCGAATACCCGAGCATGTCGTAAGCGAACACGACGGCCCCCATCCGGGCCAGGGTGGCGCACCGCTGCTGCATCTGTTCCTGAAACCGCCCGTCGAGCGTGGCCGAGTGGCCGTGGGGGCAGAGTACGGCGGGGCGCTTTCCCGAAAAACCGACGGGCCGGTACAGATTTCCGGTCACGAAAAGCCCGGGCAGGCTTTCAAACGCCACGTTTTCGACCGTGTAGCCGTTGAGTTTTTTCAGGCTGTGGCGGATGGGTTGCAGCGGGGCGAAGGCGGGTTTCTTCGGCAGGTTCATGCCTTCGCGCAGCCCCCGGCGAATCAGCACCGCCCGCGCCTCCCAACTGGCCCGGTCGGGGTAGGTTTGGGCCAGTTGGCGGAGGCGTTCGGCCCCTTCAGCTTCCGAAAAGTAAGCGCCCTGGCGGAGGTCGGGGCGGGCGGGGTTGGGCTGAGCGGGGGCGGTCAGTGAAACCAGCAGGGTGAGGAGGGTTGGGGAGAACTTCATGGGCCGCGTGTTTTTGGAGCAAAGCCGTTCGTCGTTCGGATTTACCCGAAACGAAATTCTTCACACCGGCACCGCCGTCGAATGTTTGATTTCGGCCATCACGAAGGCGCTCTGCGGCCCGCCGATGTGGGCCAGGGCGGCGAGTTTTTCGACCAGGAACGTCCGGTAGGCGTCCATGTCAGCCACGACGATTTTCAGCAGGTAATCGTACGGCCCGGCGATGTTGTAGCATTCGACCACCTCGGGCAGGTCACGGATTTTCTCTTCAAATTCCCGGATGAACGCCTGCGTGTGCTCCTTGAGCGTCACCTGGCAGTAGGCGGCGAGGCTGCGGCCCACCTTCGCCTTGTCCACCAGCGCCACGTAGCCCCGGATGTAGCCCTCGCGTTCGAGGCGCTTGCGCCGCTCGAAAATCGGCGTGGACGACAGGTTGAGTTGGGTGGAAAGTTCTTTGTTGGTCAGAAACGCGTCCTGCTGGAGCAGTTCGAGCAGGCGGCGGTCGGTGTCGTCGAGGAGGGGCATCGGAAGATTTTTCTGGTTCAAGCCGACAAAGGCCGGGGTTGCCGTAAAAATCTACGGCTATTTCGCGTCGGCGAAGGTACTTTTTCCAACTTTAGCACCGAAGGTAGGGAATACGTTCGGAGGAATTGAACTTTGCGCACCGATTCAACCGTCTTTCTTCCCATGCAAAAACAAACTGCCGCCATCCGCATCCAGGCCGAGCGCAGCCACAACCGCGAGCACTCCGTGCCGCTCTACCTCACGTCGAGCTTCACGTTTGACGACGCCGAGAATGGCCGCGCCCTCTTCGCCGACGAGGTGGAAGGCAACATTTACTCCCGCTACTCCAACCCCAACGTCGATGAGTTCATCGCCAAAGTCTGCGCGCTGGAAGGGGCCGAAACGGGCCTGGCTTTCGGTTCGGGGATGGCGGCTATTTTTGCCACCTTCGGCGGGATGCTCCAGCAGGGCGACCACGTGGTGGCCTCGCGGGCGCTGTTCGGTTCGGCCATTCAGATTTTGGGCAAAATCATGCCGAAATGGGGGGTGACGACCACCTTCGTCGACGGCCACGACCTCGCCCAGTGGGAAGCCGCCACCCAGCCGAACACGAAGATTTATTTCTGCGAAAGCCCCTCCAACCCCGGCCTCGAACTCACCGACCTGGCGGCGCTGGCCGTCGTCGCCAAACGGCGGAACGTCGTGCTGGCCGTGGACAACTGCTTCGCCACGCCCGTCGTGCAGAACCCCATCGAACTGGGGGCCGACCTGGTGATGCACTCGGCCACGAAGTACATGGACGGGCAGGGGCGCGTACTCGGCGGGGTGCTCGTGGGCCGGGCCGACCTCCTCGAACCCATCCGGTTTTTCGCCCGGCACACCGGCCCGGCGCTGTCGCCCTTCAACGCCTGGGTGCTGTCGAAAAGCCTCGAAACGCTCTACGTGCGGATGAAAGCCCACTGCGAAAATGCCCTTGCGCTGGCGCGGGCGCTGGAAGGCCACCCCGCGCTGAGCGCCGTGCATTACCCGTTTCTACAAAGCCACCCACAAGTCGAATTGGCCCGCCAGCAGATGCGCTGGGGCGGTGCCATCCTGACCCTCGACGTGAAGGGCGGTTTTGAGGCCGTCAACGCACTGACCCAAGCCCTGCAAATCGCCAGCATTTCGCCCAACCTCGGCGACACGCGCACCATCCTGACCCACCCGGCCAGCACGACCCACTCCAAACTCCCCCCCGCCGACCGCGCCGCCGTGGGCATCACCGACGGCCTCGTGCGCGTGGCCGTGGGGCTGGAAGCGGTGGAGGATTTGATTCGGGATTTCGAGCAGGCGCTCGATAAAATCGCCGAACCGGCCAGCATGGCCTAAGTCTCTGCCAACGGATTCAGGCACAAAAAAGCCCTCCGAGTGCTCGGAGGGCTTTTTTGTGCCTGAAACTCACCAGCGCCGCCCGCCACGGCCCCAACCGCGTCCGGGGTTGCGGTAGTAGCGGGGAACAGGTGCCCGGTAGTACATCCGGGGCCGTACCACCACCGGCGGGCGGTTGTAGAAATAGGGCCGGTAATACGGCCTCGGCGCGTATCCACGCGGGCCGACGTACACGCTGGCTGAAGTGCCCACCGGAACGGTGGAAACGCAACTGCTCAGGCTCACCAGCAGCAGGCTGAACAGGATGACGGAAAAAAGGCGCTTGTTCATGGTGTCGCGAAGTTTGGGAAACCGCCCTTCCACGGTTCTGACCTCAATCAGGCGGCTTCCGATGGTGTTCTGAACGAACAACGCTTGGAGGCCAACGCGTCGTGTTCGTTTAACAACCTGGCACCACTTTTTGCGCCCCAAACGCACTTTTTTCATCAACCAACTGCCTCCGGCAGGGCGACCGAAACCAAGCTCCCCGAAGTGACCGGTCCGATGCGCGACCTGCTCGATTACGCCGAAGACCTCCGCCGAAACCACCCCATTGAAAGCGGTAATTGAAGCCGGAAAGGCGAAATCCGACGAATGAGGTTCACTCGCCCGCGGCCCTGTCGTCGCCCGGTCGCCGGGTCGGCGCAACGACCACCAGCCCCGCCCGGATGGCGTACATGGCCAGCCCGACCCGGCTCTTGACGCCGAGTTTCTGGAACAGGTCTTCGCGATAGCCGTCGATGGTGCGCACGCTGAGGCACATCTTGTCGGCGATTTCCTTGTAGGTCAGGTCCGAGCAGACGAGTTTCAGGAACTCGATTTCCCGCGCGGTCAGCACCCCGTGGGCGTGGGCCGCGCCTTTCACTTCCCCGTTGCCATTGAGCGAACTCATCAGCGCGCCCGTCACCAGGTCAGAGTAGTAAAACCCCCGTGCGACGAGCGTGTCGAGGGCAGCGCGGAACTCGCTGATTTCGGCGTACTTGAGCAGGTAGCCCCGCGCGCCGCATTTCAGCATCCGGATGATGGACGATTCGTGGTCTTCCACCGTCAGGGCCAGGATTTTCACGCTGGGGTGCGTCGCCGTGAGCCATTCGGCGGTGGCGAAGCCGTCCATGAAGGGCATCTGGATGTCGAGCAGCGCCACGTCGGGCAGGTCGGTGGGGTCGAGGCGCTGGGTGAGTTCGCGGCCATTGCCGACTTCGAGCACCACGCGGTAGCCCGCGAAACCGTTGATGAGTTCGGCCAGCCCCGCCCGCAGCAGGGGATGGTCGTCAACGAGGGCAATTTTTACGGTATCCATGATTCATGCGGTCGGATGAGAAATGGGAATTGATAGGGTGGTGACGGTGCCTTGCCCGGCGGCGCTCCGAATGCGGGCCTCGGCCCCGATGAGCCGGGCGCGGTTCTGGATGTTGCTCAACCCCGAGCCTTGCTCTCCCCCGGTTGGGGGGAGGACCTGGGCGAGGTCGAACCCCACGCCGTCGTCGGCGACGGTCAAGTTAAGCGCACCTACCGAATACTCCAACGACACGGCGATGTTTTTGGCCTGGGCGTGTTTGAGGGCGTTGTTGAGGGTTTCCTGCACGATGCGGAACAGAATCAATTCCTGGCGGGGATCGAGGCGCTGCTCGGTGCCGCGCACGCCGAGGGTGACGTCCACCACCCCCGTTTTGCGCACGGCGTCCAGTTCGTGGCCGATCGCCGTGGGCAGGCCCGCCTTCAGGCGGTTTTCGGCGTTGAGCGATTTGGACAGCCCCCGCAAATCGGCGATGGCGCGGTTGAGGAGGTCTTTGGTGCGGCCCAGTTTTTCGGCGGTTTTTCCTTCGAGGCCATCGGGCAGGGTGTTCAGGTTGATTTTCATCAGCGAAAGCACCTGGCCCAGGTTGTCGTGGAGTTCCCGCCCCACGGTTTGCAGGGTTTGCTCCTGCATTTCGAGTTGGGAGCGGAGGAGTTCGGATTCGTAAGCAGCTTTCATCTCGGCAATTTCACGCAGATGAATTTGCAAGCGTTGTTGATATTTGAAAATGGCAAACCCAACCACTCCTGCCAGGAATACCATTAGCGTTGCAGTACTGACTGCGGCTAAATAGATTTCTTCATCCGAATAGGACATAGGAACGCGACGACGAAAAATATGTACAGCAAACAGTTGAGGTTTGTAATAATGAGTTGATTTAATTGTTTAGCCAGTCCAACACGATTTACACTTAGGTGATTATAAACAAAATTTACAAAAAAAATACCTGAGTGAAATAACAGAATGCCAAAACAGATCCAAAACACCGGCAAGCGAATGATAGGAACATCCATAGAAATATTTATTGTGAACAATTGTGTGATGCTCCACCATATCAGAAACAGCCCCTCCAGGTTGTAAATTAGGCCTGGGAACCCTTCAAAATTCACTTTCCAAGAGTAACTTAAACTAACTAGAATGAACGCTACTACTGCCAACTGGATGATTCGTCGCTGAAAGGCTGATTGTGTCACCAATAGAAAATAGATACTGTACAGGCTGAATTCGATAGGTATGTAAAGGTGATATATCCATAAATATGGTTTATGCAGTAGATTGAAAAAAATCAATACGATAATTTCGGTTGCGAACGAGGCAAAAAAAAGATACGGCATAACACGTAGCCCTGGCCCACTATTTCGTCGATTGAGCGCAAGCGCGCAGCATACGCCTAAAAGAAACAAGTAAATGGTTTTCCCAATGCTCATTTGTTTATTTTTTAGACTCCCGGAGGATGTTCTTCTCCGGGAGTGGTTATAGTTCTAGTCTTGCCTAAGAATCCGCATCGTGCAGCGCCTGAAAGAAGTTTCTCAGATTCGGCGTGAATCTAGCTTCGGGTATGAGTGACTCTTGGCCCGATAATGAAGGCCAAAGATCACGAAGCGTGTACGGCGGCACTACCTCTTCTACGAGTGGTTCGAAACCCGTCAGTTTCGCTTGAGTAGCGCGCCAATCCACTGTTCTGGATGCATCGAATTCTAACCAATCCAAAACGGAATGTTTTCCTCCTGGAGCACTTAAATCATGACCGTCGGCCCCCACGGGAGCAAGCACCAGGGTTGTTGCTCCAATTGTGCCTGCGGGAGCACCTTCAGGAACCGGTTTTCGGGCAATGTAAAACCGAAGTGCTTCGACCCCAGATTGGGCCAACGCCAGCAGCAATAATTCTTTGCCGAACGTCACCGACACAACCCGTCCGAGCAGTTCCTGTTCAAGTACCACATCCGCTGGGTTTTGCTGAACGCTGTTGGCTTGAGCATCCGCCAATCGTTGTTGCACCTGCTTGAGTTCGGTGACACTCGATTGCCAGTAATTGAGTATCAACCAGAGCGCGGCGGATCGGGTTGTCAAACTCCCCCCACCCGGTATCTCGCCCGGATCAGACTGGTTGAGTTCGAATGAAATCGGATTGGGGAAAGGATTTGGCACCGGGGCACCGGGAGGCAAGTGAAATGCATTTGTAACCTTAGCCTCGATTACTCTCTTCGCCATGATGAGAAGGGTTTTGGTGATACGAGAATTTTCTCGCTGAAAACTACGTGATAACCAAATCTTTCCCAATTCACAAGAGGGCACTTGATTTGACCCCATATTAGCTAACGCACAGATTATCAATTATTTTTTTATTATTCTATTTTCGATTTACGTAAAAATACGGGAAAAATACCCCCCTCCCCGCCCAAAACGCCCGCCGAAAAGTACCCCGCCCGTTCCCGTTCATTTCCCGTTGATTGCGCCCCGCCGGGAGCCTGACCTTTGGGGTGTCGGTCACGCTGCGGCGTTGGCCGGTTTTTCCAACCAAATCAATCCCTCTCATCTACCATGTTTCGTTCCGTTCTCTTCTCCGCACTGCTGGGCCTCGGCCTGGCGCTCGTTTCGTCCTGCAAAGGCCCGCAGGGCGACATTGGCCCGCAGGGGTCGCAAGGCCCACAAGGTGCCGTCGGTCCCGCCGGGGCCAACGGCACCAACGGCCAAACCGGCCCCGCCGGTCCGCAAGGCCCGATGGGCAACGCCAACGTGGTGTACACGGCCTGGAAAACCCCGACCTGGGAAAACTACGGCCGCTCGCTCGACAACATGATGGCGTTTCTGAACGTGAGCCAGGCGGGGCAGGCCAATGCGGCCTTCACCGCCGACGCGCTCAACAAAGGCGTCGTGTACACCTACGTGAAAATCCAGGAGCGGCAGTACGATGCCGCCAACGCCGAGTACAAGTTGGTTGAGCGCATCGTGCCCAACGGTGCCTGGACGGCCGTGAAAATCCCCGGGCGCGCGACCAACGCCTGGGAAGATTTCATGAACGTGTACGTGTCGTGGAACAACATCGGGCAAAATTACTTCGACCCCTACCTCCAGTTTCGCACCGAGCGCTACGACCCGGCCCAGCAGAAAAACGTGCCCCTGCCGGAGGCCATCGGCAAACCGGCCTCGTTCTTCCGCGACCTGGCCAAAGACCTGCCCCAGTTCCGGCACGTAATCATCCACGGCAGCACGGCGGGCCGCCAGGGCGTGGATTTCAAAGATTACGAAGCGGTGAAGCGGGCGTTCAACCTCACCGATTGACGCCAACCGCCCACCAAACGCGAGAACCCCGCAGCCTTCCGGTTGCGGGGTTCTCGCGTTTGCCGCTTCCCACGTCAGCTTTCGGGCATCCCGACCCGTCGGGCCCGCACGAAGGCGCTCTGCCAGTAGGCCGTGAACAGGTTGTCTTCGCGCACGCCCCGGCTGGAAGAAGAATGGATGAACCACACGCCGCCGTCGCCGCGTACTTCGGTCACGAGGCCGACGTGGTTGATGGGCGCGGCGGGGTTGGTTTTGGAGGACGTCGCGAAAAACACCAGATCGCCGGGGCGCAGGTCGGTGAGGTGCACGGCTTCGCCCGCTTCGGCCTGCTGCCGCGAGACGCGGGGCAGCGTGACTCCCACCTGCCGGAAACACACGCACAGAAACCCGGAACAATCCAGCCCGACGCTCGTGGTGCCCCCCGATGAGTAGGGCGAATCGAGGTACGACCGGGCCGTGGCGATGAGGTTGCTGACGGCACTGCCCGCCGGAGCCGAGTGGTACCGGGGAGTAAGCTGGAGAGCACGCCGGGGAGCCTGCTCCCCGGCGGGTGTGGCCCGCGCAGGCACCGAGCGGGAGACGGGCGCGGGACGGGACGGAGTGCGGAACAGAGTGCAGGACGAAAGCCCCAGACCAAGACCGGAAACGAGCAGGAACGGAGTCAGAACACGGGCGGGAAGCAGGCAGCACATACCGGAGACGCGGAGAATGGTCGCTCTCCCTTCCGCAACGACCTTGCCAAAAAATGCGGAACCAACCGGGAGTTACGCCTCGACGAGTTCCTTTTCCGCCAGCAGGTAATCCACGAAGTACATGTCCACCTCGCCTTTGTTTTTGGCGAAAACCTTGCCCCGGTGGGTGCAGGCGAATTGGTCGCGGATGAGTTCGAACGTGGCCCCGGAAACGTTGATTTTCCCGGCTTCTCCGCTGCTTTCCATCCGCGAGGCCACGTTGACGGTATCGCCCCAGATGTCGTAGGCGAATTTTTTTTCGCCCACCACCCCGGCCACAATCGGCCCGGTGTGGATGCCAATGCGGATTTCAAACACGGGTTTGCCCTCGCGGTCGCGCTCGGCCTGCCAACTTTCCATGAAGGCCTGCATGGCCTGGGCCGCCCGAACGACCCGGATGGGGTGCGCGGGGTCGGGGTCAGGCAGGCCCCCGGCGCACATGTACGAGTCGCCGATGGTTTTGATTTTCTCCAGTCCGTACAGCCCCACGATGCTGTCGAAGGCCTTGAAGCAATAGTCGAGATCGGCCACGAGTTCCTGGGGCGTCATCACCTCGGCGATTTTGCTGAACCCTTTGAAATCGGTGAACAACACCGATACCTGTTCGTAGCTCTGGGTCTGGGCGAAGCCCTTCACCTTCAGTTCGCCGGCCACGGTGGCGGGGAGGATGTTGAGGAGCAGTTTTTCGGCCCGCTGCCGCTCCTGCTCGATGATGGCATTTTTTTCGGCCAACTGGCGGTTGTACCGTTTCATCACCCGGAAGCGGTTGAACAGCCCTCCCGCCACGCCCAGGATGAGCAGCCCCCCGGCGATGAGCAGATTGCGCTCGGCCCGGCGCTGGCCGATTTCGGCTTCCTGCTGCTTCAATTGCGCGCGTTGCTGGCCGATTTCGAGCGAATCTTGCAGTTTCAGGTACGACAGCGAATCGAAGGCGATTTTCTGCCGGGCCAGGGTGAGGGCGGCTTTGGCCTGCTGCTCGGTCATGGTCGAAATCACCTGCCGCTGCGAGGTAACGGCGGCGTTGAGCGCCACTTTGTCGGTGGTCAGGCGTTCTTTTTCCGACGTGAGCTGCTGCTTGTCGGCGTCGAGGCGCTGACGCTCGGCTTCCAGGCTTTCCCGTTCTTTGCTGACTTCGGCCAGGCGGATGGCCATCAGGCGGTTTTCTTCCTGGGTGCGATCGCGTTTGGAGGCCTCGGCGGCGGGCGCGTCGCCCTTCAGCACGCTGAGTTTGCGGTCGAGTTCGGCCAGGTCTTTTTTCCTTCCCCTGGCCTGGGCCAGGTCGCGCATGAGCAGGAGTTGCTGGCGAAGTTCGGCGGTGGTGCCGTTGGGCATCAGCAGGGCGTACCCCTTTTCGAGTTTCTCGGCGGCGTCCTTGCCTTCTTTTTGCTGCCAAAGCACGGTGGCCTGCTGACGCAGCGCGGCGACGCGCCGGGTAACGTCGCTCCGGCTCTGGGCCAACTGGTGCGCACGTTCGGCTTTGGCCAGTGCTTCAGAAAACCTGCCCTCGCGGGCGTACAGCGAGGAAAGTTCGAGGAGTTTGTCGATTTGCGCCGAGGGCTGGGTCAGGTTGCGCAGGCGTTGTTCTTCCTGCAAAATCCGGTCGGACTGGGCCGAGGCCGCCGCGCCGACGAGCAGCAGGACGAGCAGGACGTACAGGTGTTTCATCGGAGTAGAGGTCGAGTCTTTCGGGTCGGAGTGGGTTTCGACAAATGTACCATTCCGAACGGACATTTCAACGGCCTGCGGCCTTGCCCGCTGCTTTGATGATTGAACCGTCGGGCAAGCGACCCGTTGCAGTTGCCGCATCCGGGCATGAGACAGACGTTTTTCCGCAGCCCTCTTGCCCCGCGCTCGCCGAGCATTTACGTTTGCAGACAAATAGAATTTGTTTGAGTTGGCGAAACAAGGAATTTTCAACTTCACCGCCTTCACCCCCTGCCCCGTTGAGGGGGCAGGGGGTGAAGGCGGTGGGTTGGGGAGTTCATTCAACCAGCTTCATAACCAACGAATCCTCTCATGCATCTCCTCCCTCCTTTTCAGCGTGTCCGGCAAACGGCCGCGGCGTTGCTGGGGCTGGTGATTCTGGCGGGTTGTTCGCCCAAGACCGAAGCCAACACCAACCGGCTTGCGGGTACAAAGTGGCAGTTCGTGCGGGCCACGGGCATCACCCAGGTCACGCTCGAACCCGCGAGGAGCATTCAGATTACCACCCAGAACCTCGATTTCGCCAACCAGACCCCGTTCAAAACCGAAAAACTGATTTTCTTCGACGGTACCCGCTACGGGGGCATCGTGCCCGTGTCGCTCACCGGCCCGGTGGCCTCGACGGGCAGCTACGCGGTTGACGGCAGTAAACTGCGGTTTACGTTCGATTTCAAAGGCTACCGCGAACAACCCAACGACACCCAGGGACTGACGCCCGACCCCAACCACACCACGGCCATTTTCCAGGCCACCCTCGCTTCGGACGACGAACTGGTGCTGCTCCAGGACGTACCCGCTCTCCAGGAAATGGAAAGCCTCAACCAACCCGACGAGGCCAAACGGGCGCTCTACGTGAAATCCACGGCGACGTACTACTTCCGACGGGTGAAGTGACGTTTGGATGCTGGATGAAAGGCAAGATGCTGGATATAGGGCAAGATGTTGGATAAACTTCAAGATACTGGATCTCGATAAAGCAGGAATCCAACATCCAGTATCTGGCTTTTCATCCGGCATCTTGCCTTTCATCCCGCATCATTCATCAATAAACCGCCGGGTGATGGGCGCGTAGGAATCGATGCGCCGGTCGCGGAAGTACGGCCAGGTGGTGCGGATGCGGTCGGAAACGCCCAAATCCAGCGTTTCGACGTGGACGACTTCCTCGTCGTGGGGGGCCAGGTAAAGCAAACTGCCGTGGGGTTTGGCGATGAAACTCCCCCCCCAAAACTGCTGCTCGGCCTCGCGGCCCACACGGTTGACGGCCACCACGTACACCCCGTTGGCCACGGCGTGGCTGCGCTGGATGGTCTGCCAGGCGTCGTACTGCTCCCGGTTCACCCGCTCGTCCGGCTCGTTCACGTCCCAGCCGATGGCGGTGGGGTAAAACAGAATTTCGGCTCCCATCAGCGCCGTGATGCGGGCGGCTTCGGGGTACCACTGGTCCCAGCACACCAGCACGCCGAGCCTGCCAAACTTGGTATCAAAAACTTTGTAACCCAGGTCGCCGGGGGTGAAGTAGTATTTTTCGTAATACCCCGGATCGTCGGGGATGTGCATTTTGCGGTACTTGCCGAGGTACGTGCCGTCGGCGTCGAGCACGGCGGCGGTGTTGTGGTACAGCCCGGCGGCGCGTTTCTCGAACAGCGAGGCCACGATGACCACGCCCAACTCCTTCGCCAGCGCCCCCAGCCGCTCGGTGGACGGACCGGGAATGGCCTCGGCGAGGCTGAAGTTGTGGGGATCTTCCACGTCGCAGAAGTAGAGCGAACGGAACAATTCCTGCAAACACACGATCTGCGCGCCCTTCGCGGCGGCTTCGCGGGTTTTTTCGATGGCCTTCGTCATGTTGGCCTCCACGTCGGGCAAACAACTCATCTGGACGAGGCCGACGTTGACGGATTTCTGAGTCATTGGTTTTCGTTTGTTGCGTGTGGGTTTAACCACAGAGTCCACAAAGTTGTAGCACAGAGGCCACGGAGTTTTTACGCTGCGCACTCTGTGATTAAACTCCGTGGCCTCAGTGGTTAAAAATTCACCAGCCAGTCTTCCGCTCCATCGCCGCCACGTCGAGTTTCTGGTCGTTCATGCAGCGGTGGTGGCGGAGGGGGCAGCGGTCGTAGCCGATTTTTGAACAAGGACGGCACCACAGGCCGTTCACTTCCCAGACCACTTTTTCGGTCGCGTAGGGGTACATGCCGAAGGGAATCACAGTGTTGCCCAAGATAAAAACCACCCGTTTTTTCAGCGCCGCCGCCACGTGGGCCAGGCCCGTGTCGTGGGCGTACACCAGTTGGGCTTGCCGAATGAGCGAAGCCGATTGGTTGAAATTGAATTTTCCGACGGCGTTGAAAATCAACGGATTGTTTAGCGCCTCCACGATGCCTTCGGCGTTGGCTTCGTCCACCTTACCGCCCAGCAGTACGAGGGGGCGCCGGATTTTCCCGCACAGTTCAATCATTTTCGGCAGGGGCAACTGCCGCGTGGCCTGCTGCGCCCCGATGGCGTAGGCCACGTAGCCCCGGCGGTGGGTTTCGGGCAAGGCGTCGGGCGAAACTTCGTCGGCGGGGGGAATGAAAAAATCCTGCCCAAGTCCGTCGTTTTTCACCCCGAACCGCTCGACGGTGGCCAGGAAGCGGTCGCTGGCGTGAATGCCCACGGGCATGACGTTGATTTTGAACGCCGTGAGCAGGTATTTTTTCAGGTTCAATTTGTCGAATCGGTACGTGGGCACGGGCTGCATGGCCCGGCCCAGCCGCCAGGTGCGGAGGTTGTTGTGGAGGTCGATGACCGCGTCGTAGCCCTCGGCGTCGAGTTCGCGGGCCAGGTCGGGGATGCTCTCGCCGAGGCCGAAAACCTTGTCCACGTAGGGATTCGACTCGACCAGAAACCGGTACTGGTTTTTGGTGGCGAAATGCACCACAGCGCCGGGCACCTGCTGCTTGAGGCAGCGGACGACGGGCGTGGTCATGACGATGTCGCCGATGGAGGAGAAGCGGAGAACGAGGAATTTTTTGGGGGAATCAGCGGAGGGCATCAAAGTCGATGAAGCGGTAAAATTCGTTGTCCCGAACCAGTTCGATTTCTGTGTAGTCGAAGTTACCATCGAAGCATTCGTCTCGAATCAACGTCTCCAACTGCGTTTTGAACCGGGGAAGCTCCTGTTTGATGATGCGGAAAATTTCCCGGTAATCGACGCCCGAGTAATCGTGAAAAATGATGTTGCGCACGCTGCGAATTTGCTTCCAGGGAATGTGTGCATGTTTTTGTTTAAGTGGGTCTGCCAGTTTCGGTATTTGTTCACCAATCACACCAAGCAGCATCTGGGAAGCGTCAAAACGAGCCTGGTTGTCGGCGTGATAAAATTCCCACGGATCATCGTAGTCGTGGGCAAAAAAAAGTGTCTTGCCCGCCGCATTCAGCATCACAAGGCAATGCAGCAGGTTATTCTTCGGACTGGCTTGCATACTTCAAGTCCTTTTTCGCCCGGTACATCACGATCGGATCCATCAATTCCCGTACGACCAAATCCACTTTTGTTTGCAGCAGTTCTTCCAGCTCCGCTTTCATCTGCATCCGCACCCGGTAGTCGAGGTACGGATCGAGGAGCAAATCCACGTCGCGATAATCTTCCCCCCGCGCAAACGACCCGTACACGCCGATGCGTTCGAGGCCGTAGCGTTCGAAGATGCCGCGTTCGCGGAGGAGTTTTTCCAACCCGGCGATGTCGCCGGGGGCGAGTTTGACGGAGGTTTCCATGGGTTCAGCAGGCGTTTCGCCGGGCAAAGTACGCACCGATTTCTTCCCGCCCCAACGCGTTGAAGGTCATTTCCTGCGTCAGGCCACCCTTGCGGGCTACGTCCACGCCGTAGTGCATGTTCAGCAGGCCACCGGGGCTGTGGGCGTCGGGGTTGATGGCGATCATGACACCTTTTTCAAGGGCGTAGGGAATCCAGCGCCAGTCCACGTCGAGGCGGTAGGGGTCGGCGTTGAGTTCGAGCACCACGCCGTTGGCGGCGCAGGCATCGATGATTTTGCGGTGGTCCACCGGGTAGCCGGGGCGCGAAAGCAGCAGGCGGCCCGTCATGTGGCCGAGGATGGTCGTGTAAGGGTTTTCGATGGCCCGGAGCAGGCGCTGTTCGGCCCGCCCCTGCGTCATCGTGAGGTTGGAATGCACGGAGGCGACGACGTAATCGAAGGTTTTCAGCACCTCTTCGGGATAGTCGAGGGAGCCGTCGCCGAGGATGTCGGCTTCGATGCCTTTGAACACGGTGAAGTTCAGGCCCTCGGCGGCGAATTTTCGGTTCAGTTCGTCCACCTCTTTTTGCTGGCTGAACACCTGGTCTTCGCTCAGGCCCTTGGCGTACGTCGCTGATTTTGAGTGATCGGCGATGCCGAAGTACTCCAGGCCCATCTCCATCGCGGCGCGGGCCATCTGCTCGACGGTCGCCTTGCCGTCCGACCAGGTGGAGTGGTTGTGGACGGTGCCGCGGAGGGCGTCGAAGGTGATGAGGTTTGTAGTTTGTAGTTTGTAGTTTGTAGTTAATTCCCAACTGCCTTCGCGCAGTTCCGGGCTGATGTACGGCAGGCCGAGGCTGGCATAGAGGCTTTCTTCGGACTCGACGGCGGCGGCGGTGGCCCGCTGGTAGAGCGTCTGCCCGCCGACGGCGTGGGCCAGGTGCCCTTCGCTGGCCGAACGGACGAACACTTGCCCCATGAAGCGGCCGGGTGGGGTGGCGATGACTTCGACGGGGATTTTTCGGTCCACAAAACCGCCCCGCCAGACGAAGGGCGTGGAGGTTTTTTCGTCCTGCTGCAAAAATTCCTGACCATTCAGAAACCGCTGCACGGCCAGCGGGTCCGCCGCGCCGACGACGAGTTGAATGCTGCCCACCACCTCGTTGCGCCGCCGCACGTCGCCCACGATTTCCACCTGGTCGAATGCGGTTTCGAGGGCGTCGTAGAGTATCTGGGCCAGGGCCTCACCCTGGTTCATGCGGAGCTTGGCGCTGCTTTCCTCTAAAAACCGCAGGTTGGTCAGAATTGTCTGCTGGACTTTTTCGCCAAACCCCTTCAGCGAAGCCACTTCCCCGGCTTCGGCGCATTTGAGCAGCTTGTCGAGGTCGTCGATGCCCAGTTCGAGCCAGAGCTGACGGATTTTTTTCGGCCCGATGCCTTTGATACGAAACATCTCGACCACGCCCGGCGGGGTGCGGGCGAGCAGTTCGTTCAGTTCCTTCAACTCTCCCGTTTGGCGGATTTCGTCAATTTTCGCCGCCAGACTTTTCCCCACGCCCGATATCCGGGCCAGGTCGGCGACGGGCAGCGTGGCGAGGTCGACGGTGGATTTGTCGAGGCTGTAGGCGGCGTTTTGATAGCTGCGCACCTTGAACTCGTTCTCTGCGTGGAGTTCGAGGAGTTTGCCGGTGAGTTCGAGGCGTTCGAGGATGTCGTCGTTGGACACGGGTACTGAGTGACTGAGTGATGGAGTGACTGAGTGATTTTCATCCCTCGGCCGGGATGGATTCACTTGCTTCAAAACTACGCCGAAATGTTCACGGGGGAAAATCGGGGGTTTGCGCCCGGTTTGGCGGGGTTGGTCGGAAAAGCCGTCGCCGTACCACCGGGCGACGGTTGTTTTGGGGCATCCAATCAAACGAATCACCTCCATGAATCCCCAACCGACTCCCCACCGCGACGAAACCCTCTGGCAGCGGGCGCGGCAACGCGTTTCCCTCCGTCGGCACGCCCTCACCGTCCTTGCGCTGATTGCCTTCCTTACCGTCGTATGGTCCCTCACCGGCCCACGCGCCATTTTCTGGCCCGCCTGGGCGGCGCTGGGCATGGGCACCGGCCTGCTGGTGCGTTTTCTCCAGATAAACTTCCCGCAGGTTGGTTCGGTCGAGCAGGAGTACCAAAAACTCACCGAAAAAGCATCGAAGTAATCCTGAATTTCCCCGACTTTCCCTCGTCCTAAACCCCTCAAACCCATGTCCAGTCACGAGTATTATCCCGTCCCTGAAGGCAAAGACCCGTACCTCTGGCGCAAAGCCCAGATGCGGGCCGCGTTCAAAGCCCACGCTCTGAGCTACGTGCTCGTCAATTTGTTCTTGATTGGCGTCTGGCTCTTCACTGGCCCCAACGAAGGCCGCGACGTGTACTTCTGGCCCGTCTGGCCCCTGCTGGGCTGGGGGATTGGCCTTGCTTCCCACGGGTTTGCCGCCTACAGTTCCGGTGCGGAAAACGCCGTGGAGCGGGAGTACCGAAAGTTGAGTGAAAAATGAGTTTAGAGTTCAGGGTTTAGAGTTTAGGGTTTTCGTTTTTGAAAACAACTCTAAACTCTAAACCCTGAACCCTAAACTCACACCGCCACCGGCGCTTTGATCGCCGGCCAGGGGTCGTAGTTTTCCAGGAAGAAATCCTCGTACCGGAAAGCGAACAGGTCGCGCACCTCCGGGTTGAGCCGCATCGTGGGCAGGGGCCTCGGGGTGCGGCTCAATTGCGTTTCGACCTGTTCCAAATGATTGAGATACAGGTGCGTATCGCCACCCGTCCAGACGAACTCGCCCGGCAGTAGATCGGTCACCTGCGCAACCATCATCGTCAGCAGCGCGTAGGAGGCAATGTTGAAGGGCACGCCGAGGAACACGTCGGCGCTGCGCTGGTAGAGTTGGCAGGAAAGTTTGCCGTCGGCCACGTAGAATTGAAAAAGCAGGTGACACGGGGGGAGGGCCATGCTCGGCACGTCGGCGGGATTCCAGGCACTGACAACGAGGCGACGGGAATCGGGACTTTTGCGAATCATAGCCACCACGTCCGAAATCTGGTCGATGGTCCGCCCGTCGGGCGCGGCCCAACTCCGCCACTGCTTGCCGTACACCGGGCCGAGGTCGCCGTTGGCGTCGGCCCACTCGTCCCAGATGCTCACGCCATTTTCCTTCAAATACTTGATGTTCGTCTCGCCTTGCAAAAACCACAGTAGTTCGTGGATGATGGATTTGGTGTGGACTTTCTTCGTCGTCAACAGGGGGAAGCCTTCGGCCAAATCGAAGCGCATCTGGTAGCCGAACACGCTGAGCGTGCCCGTGCCGGTGCGGTCGGTTTTGCGGGTGCCGTGGGACAGGATGTGGCGGAGGAGGTCGTGGTATTGCTTCATTTTTTGGGGAGAGGGGCGTGGATTGCGGGTTTAGCGGAATTCGGTTCGTTTTGTTTTTTAACCTCCGAATACCCAATAAAAAAGCCGTACACCACCCCAACAAGCCCCCCCACGATGCCGAGGGAAAGGTAAGAAAGCAGACTCGCCGAAACGGTCCGCCACAAGGCCCCCCACCGGCTGACCTTGCCTTTGAAAAGCTGGGAAAACGCCCACGTGGTGTAGGCAAACCAGGCGATCGTCTGAACGGATTGAATTATCGAATTGGTCCCCGCAGTACCCCCGAACAGTTTGTAGCACAAAACCACAGCCAAGCTGGTGAGCAGGCTGAAATTCAACAGAAACGTGTTGGCAACCAGGTGTTCCGGGTAATTGAGGCCCTTCTTTTTAAAGAAACGCCAGGTGAACAGCGACGTAACGGGCAACAGGAGAATCTGGAAGAGGTTCAGGTATTTTTCGATGAACGCATTGGCTTGGGTTTGAAACTGCTTAGCCTCCTCGGAGCGGTTGCTCGTATCGCCCGTGAGTTGCCCCATCGTTTTTCCCGTCTCTTCCATCATGTTGACCTTGAGGCTATGCAGCAGAAAAGTCAGCACCGCCCCGAGCAGCAGCACCAGCGCCAGCGGCCGGTAGTGCTTCACCCGTTTCCCCTCCAGAAACTCCCGGATCGTGTAGCCGGGCCGGGTGAACAACTCCTTCAGCGTAAACAGAATCCCGTGGTCCACGTGCCAGACGCTGTGGGGGATTTCGTGCCAGATGTAATGCCAGTCGATGCGGTGGGTATCGGCCCGCTGCCCGCAGGCGGGGCAGTAGCGGCCTTCGTACCGGTGCCCGCAATTTTTACAGGTTACGGTGGTTTCGTGGGCGTGTAAATCCGAAGCCTCCTTCGCGCTGGTAGACAAGTGCATGGGATAGGTATTTTCCAAAAATAGCCAGCCGGTACGAAAAAAGCCTCCGGTACGAAGGCTTTTTTACTGAAAAATACAAAGCCCGATTAGGCTTTTTTCCGAACCGGCCTGGCGTCGGTTTTCGCGACTTTCGCCGTGGCCGTTTTGGCTTTCGGCTGGCAGCACGACGAGGCCGTGGCCATCTTGGCGCAGCAGGAGGCTTTTTTGGCGGTACCCTTGCCGCCGTCGGCGAAGGCCGCTCCGCTCACGAGTGCAGCGAGCGACAGGGCGAAGAGGAGCTTTTTCATCTGTGAGAAATGAGAAGTGAGATGTAAAAATGCATGAACTGCTTCAAACATTACACATCTCACCTCTCACTTCTTACTTCTCACATTATTTCAAACGAACTCGTAATCTCCGCCGTCGGAGCGAGTTGGGCCGTGGCCGAGCAGTATTTTTCCATCGAAAGTTGAATGGCCCGGGCTACTTTTTCGGCTTGCACGTAGCCGCTCAGGGTGTAGTGGAGGTGAATTTTGCGGAAGGGCGTCATTTCGGTGCCTTCGATTTTTTCGCGCTCGCCCTTCACTTCGATGCGGAAGTCAGTGACGGTTTGGCGTTGCTTTTTCAGAATCAGCAGCACGTCGATGCCCGTGCAGCCGCCGAGGCCCATCAGGAGCATCTCCATCGGGCGGGCACCGAGGTTGTGGCCGCCGGTTTCGGGCGAGGAGTCCATGCTGACGGCGACGCCCGCCGTGCCGGTGGCCTGAAAATGAAACGCGTCGTCCACGCGGACGATGTTGACGTGCATGGTGCTCATGGTGGGAAATTATCGGTTTGTTGTTGGCGGTTGAAAGTTGGCAGGGCAAAGATTGGGGTTTTTGGGGGAAGGATTTACATTTGAGCGCCGCCAAGTGGCCGGTTTCCCACCCTCCTCATGCAGAACCGCTATCTTTCCCTCGACGTGTTCCGGGGCCTGACCATCGCCGGGATGATTCTGGTCAACACCCCCGGCAACGGCAGTTTCACCTATGCGCCGCTTCGGCACGCCAACTGGCACGGTTTCACCCCCACCGACCTGGTGTTTCCGTCGTTTTTGTTCATCGTGGGCGTGGCGATGCGGTTTTCGTTCAAGGCCTACGATTACCAGTTGACGCCCGCGCTCCGCGCCAAAATCCTGAAGCGGGCCGGACTGATTTTTGGGATTGGCTACCTCGTCCACACGTTTCCGTACTACAATTTCAGCCTGAGCCACCTGCGGTTTCCGGGCGTGTTGCAGCGGATCGCGCTGTGCTACCTGGGGGCTTCGTTTCTGGTGCTGCTGTTGCCCACCCGGCGGCTGGTGTTCGTGTCGCTGGGCATTCTGCTTGGCTACTGGCTGGTGCTGAGCTTGTTCGGGGATTACGAACTGACCACCAACGCCGTCCGGAAACTGGACCTCTGGCTTTTCGGCCCCGACCACCTCTACCACGGCGAGGGCATCGCCTTCGACCCGGAGGGACTGCTGAGCACGTTTCCCGCCCTCGTGACCGTGGTGCTGGGCTACCTGACCGGCGCGGCTATCCAACGGGCCGAGGACAAAGACAAGCTCATCGTTGGGTTCGTGCTCTGGGGCCTGGCGCTGGTGGTGGCGGCGCTGGTGTGGAACCTGGTTTTCCCCATCAACAAAAAGCTCTGGACGAGTTCGTACGTGCTCATGGCGGCGGGCCTCGATCTGCTCATCCTGCCCGTGCTCATCTGGGTGCTCGACGTGAAGGGCTGGCGGCAGAGCTGGACCCTGTTTTTCGTCGTCTTCGGGGCCAACAGCATCGTGGCCTACGCGCTGTCGGAAGTGCTGGCCATCCTGCTCTGGAGCATCCCCGTCACGGAAGCCAACGGCTTCGGCACCAGCCTCTACGAGTGGCTATACTGGCATCTGTTCCAGCCCATTTTCGGCAATTACCCAGGCTCGCTCCTTTTCGCCCTCGTTTTCGTGGGCCTATGCTGGCTGGTGTGCTACGGGCTGTACCGGCGGGGGGTGTTTTTGAAAGTCTGAAGGTCTGAACCGCGATTGGCCGGGATTTTAAGATTTTCATGATAAAAGACAGAAAATCAGATTCATCCTCTGAAAATCTGTCTAACCATCCTGAACATCTTAAAATCCCGGCCAATCGCGGTTCAGACCGTCATTTCACCAGCAATGCCGCCCCGAACACGCCCGCGCTGTCGCCGAGGGCGTTTTGCACGACGAGCACGTCGGGCGTGGGGTTGAAGACGTAGTTCTTCAACCGTTCGACGCCCTCGGTGTAGAGCAACTCGACGTTGGAAACGCCCCCGCCGAGCACGATCACGTCGGGGTCGAGGATGTTGATGACCGTGGAAAGGCCCCGGCCAAACTGGGTCAGCAGAAATTCGATGGTTTCGGTGGCGGCGGGGTCGGTGCCCGCCTTGTGACGTTGAAGGATTTCGGCCAGCGTGCGCTTTTCACCGGTTCGTCTCTCGTAAAACCGCTGGAGCGCCGGTCCGGCGATGTGCTGCTCCACGCAGCCCCGCTTGCCGCAGTAGCACCGCTCGTCGGTGGGGTGCAGGAAAATGTGCCCCCACTCGCCCCCGATGCCCTGCCGCCCGCCAATCACCTTGCCGTTGACGACCACGCCCCCGCCCACGCCCGTGCCCAGAATCACGCCGAACACCACCCCGGCGTCGGGCTTCACTTTCGGCACGGCCCCGGCCAGGGTTTCGGCCAGGGCGAAGCAGTTGGCGTCGTTGGCCAGGCGGCAGGGCACGCCGAGGCGGGCCTCCAGGTCGCGGTGCATGGGGCGACCGTTCATGACCACCGTGTTGCAGTTTTTCATCGTGTGCCGGACGGGGTCGAGCACGCCGGGCGTGGCGAAGCCGACAGCCGTGGGGCGTTCGCCGAGTTCGTCGGCCACCTGGTCGACGAGTGTTCCGATTTGGGAAAGGATGTGGTCGTAGCCCCGGTCGGCCTCGGTGGGCAAGCGGCGGCGGAGCCGGACGGTTTGGAGGTTGTCGGCATCCAGCACGGCGCACTCGATTTTGGTGCCGCCGAGGTCGATGCCCCAGAGGAAACTCATTTCAATTACGAATTAGGAATTACGAATTACGAATAGAAATGCATTCAACTTCGCACCGCGAAAAAACTGTCCTCATTTCCTAATTCCTAATCCAACTTCGATGGCCACGATTGGTTGGCCACTCCGACTGGCCTTCTCAACGCCCAATGGTTATTCCTCAAAACGACCTCCGATGGAGGCGTCAGTTCCGTGTTGAAATCGCAAAATTCGTAATTCGTAATTCGTAATTCGTAATTCGTAATTCACCTCCTGTTGTCGCTCCCCTCCAGCATGCTCAGGTAGCTGAGGTAGCGGCTGGGGGCGATGTCGCCGGTTTCGACGGCGTCGAGCACGGCGCAGCCGGGTTCGGCCACGTGGAGGCAGTTGTGGAAGCGGCATTCGTTGAGCCGGTCGCGCATTTCGGGGAAATAATGGCTGATTTCGGATTTCTCCATGTCGATCAGCCCCAGTTCCTTGATGCCCGGCGTGTCGATGAGGAAAGCGCCGGGCGCGATTTCAAACATTTCGGCAAAGGTAGTCGTGTGGACGCCCTTGTTGGCGTAAGTCGAAACCTCCGACGTGCGCAGGTCGAGGTCGGGCGCGATGGCGTTGACCAGCGAGGATTTTCCCACCCCCGAATGCCCCGCCAACAGCGACACCTTCCCGGCTAGTAATTCCCGAAATTCCGGCACGCCCTGCCCCGTTTCGACCGACGTCAGCAGCGTCCCGTAGCCCAGTTTGCGGTACATCGCCGCGATGTCGGCCTGCTGTTCGCCGAAGGCGTCGCCGAGCAAATCCTGTTTGTTGAACACCACCGTCGTGGGGATGCGAAATGATTCGGCCGTGACCAGAAACCGGTCGATGAACCCCAGCGACGTACGCGGAAAATCAAGCGTGGCAATGAGCACGGCCTGGTCGAGGTTGGCCGCCAGGATGTGCGCCTGGGCCGTTTTGTGGACCGACTGTCGGATGATGTAATTCTCGCGGGGCACGATGGCCGTGATGAGGGCCGTGTTTTCGGCTTCGTCCTCGACCTCCATCTCCACCCGGTCGCCGACGGCGAGGGGGTTGGAGGTTTGCAGCCCCTTGATTTTGAATTTGCCCTTCAGCCGCGCCCGGTACACGTGTCCGTCCGCGCTGTCGCGAACGTCGTACCAGGAGCCGGTGGAGCGGAGAACCAAGCCGTTCATTGGGAGAAAAAATGGGGTGAATTACAACCGTTTCAGCACCAGCATCCTAAACTCCATCGCCTGCCCGCCGGGGATGTTCGTGGCGTTCAGCGTGAGGGTGCCCCGGCCTTTTTCGAGGTGAATCCGGCCCAGGGTCAGGGGCCGGAAATCCTTCACGTACGATTCGATGCGCGGCACGCGGTCGTGCTCGGCCCCGCGCAGGGGCGGGTCGTGGGCCTCGGTGATGCGGGCCGTTACCTGGTCGTTACCGAGCGAAAGCCGCACCGTGCTGCCCACGTCGGCCGCCGGGCAGGCGTAGTAAATTTCGGCCTCAAAATCGCCGGTTTCGAGCACGTCCACGTCCCAGGTGATGGCGTCGTCGGTGCGTTTCCAGTTCGTGAAAAACGTGCTGTTTGGGTGGCGGTTGGAGCGTTGAATCCCGCCGTGACCGTGTGCGTCGCGGGCGGGCAGTTGGGTAAACCGGTGGGCCGGATGCCCCACGGGGAAGGGCAAGTTTTCGGACGAAATCCCCGTCAGCACCGCCGCTTTCCAGTCGGCCACGGCCTTACGCAGCCGCGTGGCTTCGTCGGGCTGGCGGTCAGCTACGTCGGTGGTTTGGGCGGGGTCGGTGGTCAGGTCGTACAGGTTGCCGGTGTGATCGAGGCGATAGCGCTGGGTGCGCACGCTCACCCGCCCGCCCCAGTGCGCAAACCGCATCCGGTCGGGGTCGGCGGAGGGCCGACCCAGCAGGTCGGGCTTAAGGCTCATGCCGTCGAGGGGTTTCGGAAACGCGGCCTGAATGCCCGCCAGGTCGGTCAGCGTGGGCAGCAGGTCGATGGCCCCGGCAACGGTTTCGACCCGCGTACCGGGTTTGATGGCCTTCGGAAACTGCACCAGCAGGGGCGAACGCACGCCGCCTTCGTCGGTCGAGCCTTTGATGCCCTTCATGCCCCCGTTCCAGCGCAGGGCGTTGGGGCCGTTGTCGCAGAAGTACAGCACGATGGTGTTTTCCTCCAGCCCCAATTCCCGCAGCCGCTGCATCACGCGGCCCACGTTGGCGTCGATGTTTTCGCACATGGCCAGCGCCGCGCGGGTGAAGGCCGGGTCTTCTTTTTCGGGTTGGGAAGCCCGCATCGGCAGCGGTTTGTCCTTGAACCGCGCCCAGTCCGCGTCGGGCACCTGCATGGGCGAGTGGGGGGTGTTGAAGGGCAGGTAAAGCAGAAACGGCATGCGTTGGTTTTTTTCCAGAAACTGAAGGGCATGATCGGTGAAATCGTCGGCGGTGAAGCCCCGTCCCTGCACCACCCGGCCGTTGTGTTCGAGCGGCGGGCTGAAGTAATCGCCCCAGTGGCCGGAGCAGAAGCCGTAAAATTCGTCGAACCCGCGCCCGTTGGGGTGGTAGGGGTACTGCATGCCGCTGTGCCACTTGCCGAAGGCCCCGGTGGCGTAGCCCGCCCGTTTGAACACGTCGGCCAGCGTGGTTTCGTCGAGGCTGAACCGCTCCCCGCCTTCCGACGTGCTCACCACGCCGCTGCGGGGGTGGTAGCGGCCGGTGAGCAGTTCGGCGCGGGTGGGCGAGCAGACGGGCTGCACGTAAAACCGCGAGAACTGCGCCCCCTTGCGCCCGATTTGGTCGATGTGGGGTGTGCTCAGGTTGCGGTTGCCGCTGATGCTCAGGTCGCCCCAGCCCTGGTCGTCGCTGAGGAAGATGACGACGTTGGGCTGGGTCTGGGCGAAGCCGGTCAGGCTGAGCAGGAGAAAAATGAGGTAACGCATGGAATTGAACATGTCCGGAAAAATCACAACCTCCTCAAAATCACCTGGTAAGGCCCCCGTTCAGTGCCGTTGGCCGAAAGCCCCACCCGCAGGTCGGTTTCGCCGGTGGGCAGGCTGAGGTTGTCGAAGTGCCCCCGGCTGCCGTCGTCCGAAAGTACGCCCGTCCAGGTCTGGCCGAAACCGGTCAGCGTGAGGGTGTGGTTGGGTAGGGGGCCTTCCAGAATCACCTCGACGGCGTAGCGGGCCGGTTGGAGGTTGCTGACTTTCCACACGCCCTGCGTACCCCAGCCCGTGCCCTCGGTCAGGTGCCAGTCCTGGCGGCTCAGGCGGGTGGTGGTTTCGGCCCGACTGCCGAGTACGATGCGGGGTTTGGCGTAGTTGTCGGGGCGGGTACCGGACACGTCGTCGTACCAGCGGCGGTACTCCGCCTTCATCCGTTCGAGCACGGCGGGTTGGGCGGCGGTCAGGTTGGTTGTTTCGCCGGGGTCGGCGAGTACGTCGTACAGCTCGAAGGCGGTGCCGTCGGGGCTGAGGAGTTTGTACTGGCTGCTGCGGGCGGCGAAATTGACGAAGGGTTGGGGCACGTCGCCCCGGTGCCATTGCAGGTACAGCGTGCGGTCGGGCCAGGCGACGGTTTCGCCCCGGAGCAGGGGCAGGAAACTGCGCCCGTCGATGGCCCGGTCGGTGGGCAGGCCGGCCCCGGCGGCGGCCAGGAGCGTGGGCGTCAGGTCGATGTGCGCCACGGGCACGTCGCTGGCCAGCCCGGCTTTGATTTTGCCCGGCCAGCGAACGAAAAAGGACGTGCGGATGCCCCCGTCGTGCACCTGCCCCTTCATGCCCCGCATCGCGCCCACGTAGCGGCGGGTGTTGGGGCCGTTGTCGGTCATGAAAATGACGATGGTGTTGTCCTGGATGCCCCACTCCTCCAATTTCTGCGTCAGCCGACCCACGTTCTGGTCGATGTTTTCAATCATGGCGAACACCCGCGCCACGGCGTCGGTGCGCTCGGCCATTTTGCCTTCGGGCGGGGGCAGCACGGCCTTCAGGTTTTTGCCCTGGTATTTTTTGAGCAAATCGGCGGGCACGTCGTCGAAGGGATCGTGGGGGGTGTTGGTGGCGATGTAGGCGAAAAAGGGCTTTTTCCGGCGAACGGCCTTTTCCATGAAACCGAGGGCTTCGCCGAAGTACACGTCGGTGCAGTAGCCTTTGGTGGGCATGGGTTGGCCGTTGCGGAAGAGCGTCACGTCGGTGTAGCGGCGCCCATTTTCGAGCAAATCCGAAGGCTGGGCCAGTCCCCCGCCGAAATGCACCAGGGCCTCGTCAAAGCCCTGGTCGATGGCCCGCATCGGGTAGCAGTCGCCCAGGTGCCACTTGCCGAAAATGCCGCTTTGGTAGCCCCGTGGTTTGAGCAGTTCGGCCAGGGTCAGCTCCTCGGGGCGCATCATCGAGCGGCCGATGTAGGTATCCACCACACCGGTGCGGTAGTTGTAACGACCCGTCAGCAGGCTGGCGCGGGTGGGGCTGCACACGGGGCTGACGTAAAACTGCCGCATCTGGGCGCTCTGCCGGGCCAGGGCGTCGAGGTGGGGCGTTTCGATGACGGGGTTGCCCGTCGCACCCAAATCGCCGTAGCCCTGGTCGTCGGTCAGGATGAGGACGATGTTGGGAGGGTCGGTCGGGGCGGGCTGCTCGGGGCGGGGTTGGAGGTGAGCAACGGTCGTAACCCCGGTAACGCCCGTCAGGAGTAAAAAAAACAGCAGGTTCCGGTTCATCGGCTTCGTCGTATGAAACTATCCACTCGTTATTGGTTTGGCACTCCTCGTTTTCTCGCCCAGGCCATCACCCGTTCCGTCGCACCGAGGTTGGCCCGCACGTAGTTGGCGGCACGGGCGGCGAGTTCCCGGCGACGGGGTTCGTCGGCCCGAAGGTCGGCAAAAATCCGGGCGAATTCTCCCCCGTCGGCCACGGCGAAGGCGCAGCCGAGGGCGAGCAAGTCGTGGGCTTCCTGAAACTTACCGTACTTTTTGTTCCCGAAAAAAATCGGCATGCCGTACACGGCCGCTTCAAGAATGTTGTGCAGGCCGTCGCCGTAGGCCCCGCCGATGAAGGCAAAGTCGGCGTGCTGGTAGAGCGAAGCGAGCATCCCGACGTTGTCGATCCACAGGATTTCAGCCGTTTCAACGGCTTCGGGCGTGGCCTGCGAGTACCGCACCGACGGCACGGGCAACTCAGCCCGCCACCGGTCGATCTGGGCGGGGTTTATTTCGTGGGGAGCGATGAGAATGCGGATTTTGGATTTCGGATTGGGGATTTCGGATTGGGGATTCTTTGAAATCGGACGTCTCGCGCCCAAATCCGCAATCCCCAATCCCCAATCCGAAATCACCCGCCAATCATCCGGCCACATCGAGCCGACGACGAAAAGCGGGGCGTCGCCCTTGAACCGCTCGACCAGCGGAAACCGCTTCGGCGCGGCGGCGATGTCGGCCACGCGGTCGCAGCGGGTGTCGCCGCCGCGTTCGGCCCGGATGCCGATGCCGTCGAGGAGGCGGACGGATTCGTCGTTTTGGACAAAAATCTGGTCGAAAGACCTGAGCATTTCCCGGTGCAACCCTCCCCAGGGGCCGAAGAAAAGTTGGTTCGGTCGGAAAATGGCCGAGAAAAGCACGACGGGAACGTTGCGCTCCCTGAGTTCGCGCAGGTGGTGAAACCAGAACTCGTATTTCACCCAAAAAACCAGCGTCGGCCGCACGGTTGCGACGAACCGCCGGGCGTTGGCAGGCGTGTCGGCGGGGAGGTAGCTGACCACGTCGGCCCCGGCGTAATCGCGACGGAGTTCGTAGCCGGAGGGCGAGAAGAACGTCAGCAGGATTTTGTAATCGGGAAATTCGTGGCGGAATGCCTCCAGCACGGGCCGCCCCTGCTCAAACTCCCCCAGCGAGGCGCAGTGAAACCAGGCGACGGGTTTTTGATTTCCGGCAAACTGATTTTCAAGGTCTTGAAAAAGTGTTGCCCGCCCGTTGACCCACTTTTTCGCCTTCGGATGGAACGCCGCCGCAAGGCGGTACGCCCCCAGCAGGAGTTGGATGAACAGGTCGTAAAGCAGCCGGGTCAATTGGGAAAAAGGTTGGGTTGGGAATCAAAAATAAGGGCGGGCGGTTGTTCCGGCACCTTTCAGAAATCGTCCATCACCTAATCGTACTTCGTAACATCCATGACCTGGCAGCCGCTCACGGAGCTTTCCCAACTCGAAACCCTTCGCACCGAATCCTTCCAGCAACCCGTCCTGATTTACAAACACAGCACCACGTGCAGCATCAGTTCGACGGCCCTCAACCGGCTGGAGCGGGCCTGGAACGCCCAGGACATGGGCCACCTGAAAGCCTACCAGCTCGATTTGCTCCGCCACCGGGCCGTGTCCAACGCCGTGGCCGCCGAGTTCGGCGTCCGCCACGAATCCCCCCAGGTGCTCATCCTTCGCGACGGCGTCTGCGTGTACCACGCCTCCCACTTCGGCATCACCTACCCGGCGGTGAAGGCGCAGGTGGCGTGAAAACCGAAAAATGTAAAATGAAAAACCGCAAAATGAAAAAGGATGAAATGCAGCGTTGCTGCTCCTTTTTCATTTTGCGGTTTTTCATTTTACATTTTTCGGTTCTGAATTCCATTTAAACCGCACCACCTGCTCCACGTCCGGGTGGAGGCTGAGGGCGACGGGGCAGGTGTGGGCGATTTCTTCGCACTTCTGGCGCTGCTCGTCGGTCGGTTGCACGTTCGTGCGCATTTGCAATTCCACTTCGATGCGGGCGATGCGGCGCGGGGGCTGGGCGGTCATGATTTTGGTGATGCTCAGTTCGGTGCCGATGAAATCCAGTCCTTCGGCCCGCAGGCGGATGCCCATCGTGGTGATGATGCAGGTGCCGAGCGAGGTGGCCGTCAGGTCGGTGGGGGAAAACTTCTCGCCTTTTCCGTGGTTATCGGTAGGCGCGTCGGTCAGAATCGTGGTGCCGGATTGGAGGTGCGTGGCTTCGGTGCGGAGGTCGCCGGTGTACACGATGCGAGCAGTAGGCATCTTGCGCGGGATTTTTTCGGTATTTTGGAAAAACAACCGCTAAACCTACGGATTTTCCGGCAAACCGTCCGCCGAGGGCTTTCCCACGTTACCTCCCACCCCATGAAAAATCGCTCTACTTTTTTTGCGCTTGCGGGTTTGGCGCTCATCCTGGTGTCGCACCGGGCAGGGGCGCAGGTTTCGGGGGCCAGTCGCCCACCACGGGCCAGCCGCGACCAACTGAACGCCTTCGGCGTGACGACCAACACCAATTCGGGCCTCATCGGCGGGGTGGTGTTCCGGCAAACCAACGCCCTGTCCGGCGACGAGCAGCCCCGGTTCCGCTACCTCGCCGCCGAACTCGTCAACGTGCGGCACCCCTCGGAGCGGGCGTATGCGCTCAACAACGGCAACCGGCTCATTTTGGGGAAGCAGTCGTACCTGTTCGGCCTGCGCGGGCAGTGGGGCCGCGAATTCACGCTTTTCCGCCGGGCCGACGTGCAGGGCGTGCAGCTCAACGGCGTGCTGGCCGGTGGCCCCACGCTCGGCCTGCTCAAGCCCTACTTCGTGCAGGTGGTTTCGCGGCAAAACCCCCGGCAGGTGGTCGAGGTGCCCTACGACCCCAGCCTCGTGCAAAGCCGCGACGTGTTCATCGTGGGCAGCGGTAGCCTGTTGCGGGGATTCGACCGGCTGCGCATCGAGCCGGGCCTCAACCTCAAGGCCGCCGTGTCCATCGAACTCGACGCCTTTCAGGCCAGCAGCCTGGGCCTCGAAGCGGGCTTCCTGGTGGAGGGCTTCCGCCGCGAAATCGTGATTATTCCCGGTGCCGACAACCGGCAGTTTTTCACCTCCGGCTTCCTGACGCTCTACTACGGCACCAAACGCTGAATCGAACCAACCAGCGGGCTTTTGGCGTTGGGGAGCTACCTTTGGGGAGTTTCCAGTTTGCAGTTTTAAGTTGGGGTAAGTACTCGGACTGAATTCCTGAAAGCAAACTGAAAACTGAAAACTATAAACTGACGTGAGTTATGGGTTATCTATGTTGTGATTCAATAGGTTACGTCCCGTTAGGGACGAAATGTTGGTAGAAAGTCGGGACTTCGCCGTGTTGCGTCCCGTACGGGACGCGACCGCAGCGGCAGGAAACCTTTCTACCAACATTCCGTCCCTAACGGGACGCGTTGACAACCCATAACTCACGTTAAACTGAAAACTGATGATCGAGCTTCCCACCATCCCCTCCACCAGGCCCAACCGCAAGCCCGACTGGCTGCGGGTGAAACTGCCCACCGGGCCGGAATTCGCCCGTGTGCGCAAACTGGTGGACGACCATAAACTCCACACCATCTGCCAGAGCGGCAATTGCCCCAACATGGGCGAATGCTGGGGCGCGGGCACGGCCACGTTCATGATTCTGGGCAACGTCTGCACCCGCTCTTGCACGTTTTGCGCCGTGGCCACGGGCCGCCCCACCGAGTACGATGCCGACGAACCCCGCCGCGTGGCCGAGGCCATCCACCTGATGGGCGTCAAACACGCCGTCATCACCTCGGTGAACCGCGACGAGTTGAAAGACCGGGGGGCCGAAATCTGGCACCAGACCGTGCGGTTGACGAAAGAACTCTCGCCTGCCACGACCATCGAAACCTTGATTCCCGACACGAAAGGCAACTGGGAGGCCCTCGACCGCATGATTTCGGCGGGGCAGGAAGTGGTGTCGCACAACATGGAAACCGTCGAGCGGCTTTACCGCCCCGTGCGGCCCCAGGCGAAGTACGAGCGGAGCCTGGAGCAGATTCGCCGCACCAAAGCCGCGGGCAAACGCACCAAATCGGGCATCATGCTCGGCCTGGGCGAAACTGGGGAAGAAGTGTTCAAGGCGATGGATGATTTGGTCGAAAACGGCCTCGACATCCTCACCCTGGGGCAGTACCTCCAGCCCACCAAACTCCACCACGAGGTCATCGAGTGGATTCACCCCGACACCTTCGCGATGTACCGCGAGGAAGGGCTGCGCCGGGGCCTGAAGTACGTCGAAGCCGGGGCGCTGGTGCGGTCGAGCTACCACGCCGAGCGGCACGTGAACGTGTGAGGATTTTTTCTATTTTTTGCCATGAAACTGACCATTCTCATCGAAAAAAGCGAAGACGGCTGGCTGATCGGTCAACTGGCCGAGCACCCCGGAGCGATAGCCCAGGCCCAATCGCTGGAAGAATTGAAAGTCAGCCTGGCGGAAGCCTTCGCGTTGTTGCTGGAAAGCGAGCGCGACCTGACGCTGGCCCGTTACCGCTCGGAGGGCGTTTCATTTTTCACCGAACCCCTGATGTTCAACGCCGATGAAGCGACGCGATTTGCTCCGGCATCTTGAGAAACACGGGTGTCAGTTTTTGCGCGAAGGGGCCAACCACACCATTTACAGCAACCCGGCGAACCGGCGTATGACAGCGGTGGAACGTCACCAGGAAATTGACAACCTGCTTTGCAGGAAAATTTGTCAACAACTGGGCATCCCCAAAATCTAAAAAACGTGAGTTATGGATTATCTATTCTTGTGATTCAATAGGTTACGTCCCGTTAGGGACGGAATGTTGGTAGAAAGCTGGGACTTCGCCGTGTTGCGTCCCGTACGGGACGCGACCGCAGCGGCAGAAAACCTTTCTACCAACATTCCGTCCCTAACGGGACGCGTTGACAACCCATAACTCACGTTAAAAAACGAGAAAAGCCAGGCTCCCGCCTGGCTTTTCTCGTTTACACCGAAGCCCGCTGCCGCTCGTAGCCCGGCACGTGCGACACTTCGAGCCAGTAGTGGCAAACGGTTTTCAACAACGTGCCAAACCCGGAGTAATCGGAGGGTTTGGTGACGTAGCTGTTGGCCCCCAGGTCGTAGGCTTTGGCGATGGCGTTGGTCTCGCCCGAGGTGGTGAACATGATGACGGGCAACCCCCGCCAGCGGGGCGAATCACGCAGTTTTTTGAGTACTTCCAGACCGTTGAGCCGGGGCATGTTGATGTCGAGCAGCACCAGAACGGGCATTTCGGGTGCGGTCGTGAGCCACTCCAGGGCCTTCAGACCGTCGTGGGCAAAGGCCAGGTGGTAGTTCAGTTCGTCGTTTTCCTCGAAGGCCAGTTGGATGAACAGGCGATCGTCCTCGTCGTCATCCACGACGAGGATTACGGGCTGGGTCGTCATACGGCGGACGGATTAAGGCTACCTTCTGCATGGCGGTTCAGAACGATGGCAATGATGGGATAGGTCAGAATTTCACGCAGGGTCACGAACACAAGTCAGGTTTCTGACGGGGAGGCGAAACTAACGCGTTTTTTTAAAAGTACGTACTTTTCAGTCTGTTTTTTTCTCCCTAAACGGCACTGACGCGGGAAGGAAGGCTCTCAATCCGAAACACGTTCATCTTGAGTGCTTTCCTCCCCGCGTCAGTGCCGTTTCACCCGTTGCCTTCGGGTGGTCCCGCCACCGGAATGTACACCCGGAACGTGGCCCCCTCGCCCACCCGGCCGTGGGCCGCGATGCAGCCCCCGTGCTGCTCGGCCACTTTTTTGACGATGGCCAGCCCGATGCCGGTGCCGCTGTACTCGGCCCGCCCGTGCAGGCGCTGGAACATCTCGAAGATTTTCTCCCGGTAGGCGTCGTCGAAGCCGATGCCGTTGTCGGCCACCGTGATTTCCCAGTACGTGTGCTGGGACTTGAGGGCGGTTACGTCGGGGCATTCGGTGTGGCGCACTTGGCGGGCGGTCACCGTCACTTCGGGCACCACGCCGGGGCGGCTGAATTTCAGGGCGTTGCTCAAGAGGTTTTGCAGCAGTTGCCGCCACTGCATGGCGTCGCCCTTGAGGCGTGGCATCGGGCCGACCTGCACGTGCGCGCCTTTTTCCTGAATGGCCGATTCGAGGTCGGCCAGCACTTCGCGGGCCAGCCGGTCGAGGTTGAGCAGGCGGAAGGCTTCTTTTTTCGCCGTCAGGCGCGAGAAGGTCAGCAGGTCTTCGATGAGGGCCTTCATCCGGGCCGAGGCGTCCTGCATCCGGCGGATGAGGTCGATGTCGGTGGGTTCGAGGCGGTCGTGGAGGCGTTTCTGGAGCATTTGCCCGAACGACTGGATTTTGCGCAGCGGCTCCTGCAAGTCATGGGAGGTAACGTAGGCGAACTGCTCCAGATTGAGGTTCGACTTGCGGAGTTCGTCGAGCAGTTCTTCCTGCTGCCGGTAGGCCTGCCGCAGTTCGGTGATGTCCACCGACCCAACGATTAGCCCGTCGTGGTTGAACCGGCTCAGGGCGATGCTGAACGACTTGCCCAGGTGGGGGTAATCGCGGGTGAGGGTTTGCGGAACGCCGGTTTCGAGCACCTCGACGGCGGCGTTGAAAATGCCGACTTCCTTCGAGTGCGGGCTGAGTTGCAGCAGGGTTTTGCCCTCCACGTCCGCCCACGTCAGCCCGGCCGATTCGAGGGCGGCGCGGTTGAAAAGCCGCACGCGGAAGTCGGTGATGCGCCCCGATTCGTCGCGCAGGGCGTCGTACACCCCGAACGAGTTGGCCGCGCTGTTGAGGATGCCCTCGAGCATGGTGGCCTGGGCGTAGTGCTGGAGCTGGAGGTGCTTGAGGCGGCTGACGTCGGAAAACGTGAGCACCAGCCCGTCGTCGTGCCGGGCGACCGAAACGTCGAACCAGGCCACCGGGCCGGGGCCTTCGTTGGGGGCTTCGAACCGCTGGGGCTGGCCCGTTTCGACCACCTCCACGTACCGGTCGAACAGGCCGATGGCTTTGTAATGCGGGAAAAGCGCGCTGCACCGCTGCCCAAGCATGCCCTCCATCGAAACGCCGCTGAGTTCGGCGGCGAGGTGGTTGGCGTTTTCGACGACAAAATCCACCACCGGCCCGAGGCCCTCGTGCTCGCGCACGGCCTTGAGCAGCGTGATGCCCGCCTGGGCGTTGTCGAGGATGCTGCGCAGCGCTTCGGCCGATTCGGCCGCGCGGCGCTCGGCTTCCACCTGGAGGGTGATGTCGACGTCCACGCCCAGGGCGCGCACCGGTTCGCCGACGTCGTTGCGTTGCGTGATGGCTTTGATGCGGAGGATTTTCACGCCCTCGGGGGTTCGGATGCGGAATTCTTCTTCGAGGGTTGGTTCGTTGGGGTGCTCCAAAAACGCCACGATGCGCTCGGCCATGGCCCGGTCGGCCTCCACGGTGAAGTCGAGGTAGGTTTGGGGCGAAACCGGCGTGCCCGGCTCTAGGCCAAACAGCCGGTACATGCCCTCCGACCATTCGAACACCCCCGTGGCTGGGGTGTAGGCCCAACTGCCCATGCTGGCCACGGCCTCGGTTTGCTGGAGCAGGACGAGGTTTTTGAAGCGTTCGTCCTCGGCTTTCTTGAGTTCGGTGAAGTCTTCCCAGACGTGCACAATCCGGTCGGCGTCGAGCCGGGCGTTGGTGAAGTAGCACCAGAACTCCCGGTCGCCCATGATCATGTGCCGGACGTAGCTGTTGGACTGGCCGGTTTCGAGGGCCTCGATGAACGCCGGCAATTGCTCGGCGCCGTCTTTGCCGTGGTCGGTGAGCCGCCAGCCGGTCACGTCCCGGCCGAGGGTCTGCCGGGTGCGTTCGTTGACGAACTCGTGGATGAAATCCACGACCTTACCCGCTTCGTCGCGCTCGGCGCGGTACACGGCCATGCCCACGTTGGGCGCGTTGAGGATGCCCTGAAACAGGTCCCGGCTTTCGCGCAGGTCGGCGGTGCGCTCGGCCACCTGTTGTTCGAGGTACCCGGCGAAATCGCGGAGTTGTTCTTCGGCCCGTTTGCGCTCGGTGATGTCGAACATGACGCCACTCATCCGGGCGGGTTGACCGTCCGTTTCTTCCGTCACCCGCCCGTAGCCGTTCATCCAGCGGTTTTCGCCCGAATCGGGCACGGCGCAGAATTCAACGTCGAACACGCTCCGCCCGGCGATGGCCCGCCGGAGTTGCCGCTCCACGCGCTCGCGGTCGTCGGGGTGAACATGCCGGAAAAACTCCTCCGGTTCCAGCGGGTTGGGGCGCGGCTCCATGCCGAACAGGGTGAAGTGCTGCTCGTTCCAGTACACCTCGTTGGTGGGCAGGTTCCATTCCCAGGTGCCCATCTCGGCGGCGTCGATGGCCAGGCGCAGGCGGGTTTCCGACTGGCGCAGGGCTTCTTCGGCCCGCTGCCGCTCGGTCAGGTCGCGGGCGATTTTGACGAAACCCCGCAACTCGCTGCCCTCGTAAATCGCCGAGGTAACGCCCGACACGTAGAAACGCGACCCGTCTTTTCGCACGTGGAACCGCTCGTCGGGCGTGCTTCCGCGTTCGCGCGCGGTGCTCAATTCCTTTTCCGATTCGCCCGCCGCGCGGTCTTCGGGCGTGAAAATCAGGTCGCCGGTTTGCCCGATGGCTTCCTCAGCCGTCCAGCCGAACATCCGCCGCGCGCCTTCGCTCCACGAGTTGATGGTGCCTTCAGCGTCCAGCGTGAAAAATCGAGTAGTCCGTCGCGCTTTCCACCAGCAAGCGCAGGCGTTCTTCCGATTCGCGCAGGGCGGCTTCGGCGCGGGCGCGCTCGATGCGCGGGAAAATGCGGCTGGCGATTTCCTGCAAAAGCTCGATTTCGTCTGCTCGCCAATCGCGCGCATCCTGGCTCGTGACGGTAATGTTTGCCGTCCAGCGTCCCTGCTTCTGAAACGGAACAGTGACGAACGCGCCGAGTTTCAGTTTGGCGTAAGCCTCCGCGTTCGCGCGTTCGTCCGTCGCGGTGTCGCTGACGGCGATTGTTTCTCCAGCGCGACCGGCGCGGCGGAATTCTTCGCCGAAATAATCCGCCAGCCGAAAGGTTTGCTTGAGGCTCGGAACGTTTGCGGTGTTCCAGCCGTGATGAATAACGGCTTCGTTTTTGGCTTCGTCAACGTCGGCAAAAATGCAGCTCGAAACGTGCAGAAATTCGCCGAGGCGCGCACCGACCGATTGCATAATTTCGTCGGGCGCAGCGAGGCGACTTAAATCTCCGGCGATTTCGGCGAGCAGGGCCAGATTCGCCTCGCGGCGTTTGCGCTCGGTGATGTCGTCGAACACGAGGGTGAGCAACGTACTGCCCGCGCCGCCGACCCGCGAGGCGTAGCCCGCGTACCAACGCCCGGTGTCGGCGTGAAAATTTTCAAAGCGCAGCGGGGTCCCCGTCCGCGCCACTTCGCCGAGCGTCTCGAACCAGACGGATTCCGTCTGCGGTGCAGTCTCGCTCGCCCGTTTCCCCACTATGCTGACTTGTCCCGTCTGCCGGTCGAAAACCGGATTCGTTTCTAGATACCGGAAATCAACGGCTTTGCCCGCTTCGTCGAAAATCGTTTCAACCAGGCAGTAGCCCTCGTCAATCGAATCGAACAACGTGCGGTATTTGGCTTCGGATTCGCGCAGGGCTTCCTCCGCCTGGGCGCGCTCCACGGCGGCCCAGGTGCGTTCGGCGGTTTCTTCGAGCAGGCTTATTTCCTGCGGAGACCAGGGGCGGGGCTTGCTGCTGTGGGCCACCAGGTTGAGCACCCAGCGTCCGGCTTTGAGCAGCGGCACGGTCACAAACGCCCCCACCTGGATGCTGGCGCAAATCCTTTTTTCTTCGGGGCTGAACGACTCGTCCGCCTGGACGTCGTACACCACTTTGGTGATGCCCTCCTGCAAGGCCCGCACCGACTCGGTGAACGGTCCCATCGGATGCGCCCCCCCGTAGGCGGTAAATCCTTCCCGGACGTAGCAGGCCCGAGTGGTGTAGGTGGTCACGTCGGCGTCGATTTCGTTGTACAACAGCCGGTCGAGGTTCAACTGCCCGGCGGCGAATTGCAGCGCGGTCTGCTGAATGAGGAGCGGGTCGGCCAGCGGGCGCAGCGCGTCGGCGAGGCCGACCCGGAAGGCGTCCATTTCGGCGGCGCGGCGCAAGGCCTCTTCCTGACGCCTGCGCCCGGTGATGTCGGCCAGAACGCCGGTGATCCGCTTGGCCGTGGGCGGGTTTCCCTCAAACACGGTCATCGCCGTGACCGACATCCACCGTTCCCCGTCGGCGCGCCGGATGCGGAACTCCTGGTGCAGCGTTCCGGGGCCGGTTGGGTCGATGGCGCGCCCGATGGCCTCCACGTAACGCGGGCCGTCTTCGGGGTGGAAAATCCGGGCGAGCGACTCCGACAGCGTGGCGGCGGCGTCGGGCGCGAAGCCGAAGTGGGCAAGGGCGCGGGCATCGGCGATGGTACGGTCCTCGGCCACAAACCAGGAGAACGTGCCCAGGTCTGCGGCGTCGAGCGCCAGTTGGAGCCGTGCCTCGCTTTCGCGCAGGGCGGCTTCGGCCTGGGCACGTTCCACGGCGGCCCAGGTGCGTTCGGCCGTTTCCTGGGCCATCGTTACGTCATCTTCGTTCCAATCCCCCGGTGTGCTCCGTGCGATGCACAGGTTGCCGCGGTAGTGTCCCTCTTTCAGCACCGGGATGTTGATGAAGGAAATGACGCTCGACTGGATGCAAAGCTGTTTGAGCGATTCATCCATGCGGTCGGTAGCAGCCGCGTCCGGCACGACGAGCGGAGCGCCGTCGTTCATCATTTTTTGGAACAGCGGGAAATCGGCAAGCGGGTACACGCCTGCCACCGATGGCAAATCTCCCCGCTTTGCATCGCGCAGGATAACGGCGTTGCCGTCCTCGATCTCGCAGTAGTAACACCGGTCGGCGCCGTAGTGCTCCATGACGAGGTTGGTCACGGTGGCCAGGATCTCCGTCACGTCGGCCAGCGGGCGCAGCGCGTCGGAAAGCTTCACGCGGAAGGCGTCCATTGCGGCGGCGCGGCGCAGCCGTTCTTCGTGTTTTTTGCGCGCGGTGACGTTGGTGAACAGCACGGCGATTTGTCCCGGTTCCGGGGCTGGAAACACCTCCGCTTCCATCCACAGGTCGAGCGCCGGGACGTACGCCTCGGTGTGCCGGTGCTGCCCCGTCAGGGCTACCTCGTCGTAGAGATCCATCAGCCCTGGCTCGGCGTCGGGCACCACCTCCCGAATGGTTTTGCCGACGACGTCGCGCAGCCCCGTGTGCCGCTCGAAGGCGGGATTGGCCGCGAGGTAGCGGAAATCGCCCGGCTGGTCCCCGGCTGCGCCCGCAGCGGTTCCGACCGTTTCGAGGAGGCAAAAGCCCTGGTTCATGGCCGTGAACAGGGTTTGGTACCGGTCTTCGGCGCGTTGGGCCAGTTTGTCCTTCAGCCGGAGCACTTCCTGCTCGGCCCGTTTCCGTTCGGTGACGTCGAGCACCTGCACCACCACGCCATCGTCGTGGCGGGCGGCCTGGACGTTGAACCAGCCACTGACGCCGTCCCAGTCGTAAAACACGTCGCGCTGAAGCGGTTCCCCCGTTTCGACCACCCGGACGTAGTCGTCGAACAGGCCCGTGTTTTCGAGGTGGGGAAACAAGTGCCGCAGGCGCTGGGCGTGCAACTCGGCGGCGGGGCGGTGGGTGAGGCCGACGGTGTGGGCGTTGAACAGCGTGAACGAAAAATCAACGATGCGCTCCGGCTGGTCGGCGTCGCGCACGGCCTCGATCCAGAAAATGGCCGTCGGGGCGCTGGCCAGCACCCCTTGCAGCAGCCTTAGGGATTCTTCGTTCTGAAGCTCGGCCAGTTTGCGGGCGGTGATGTCGGAGTTGGTCAGCACCAGCCCGTCGCCCTGCTTCACGGCGGTGATGTGCGACCAAACGGCGATGTCGCCCTGCTGAAAAAACACCTCGCGCTCGAAGGGTTTGCCCGTTTCGAGCACCCGTACGTACTCCTCAAACAGCCCCAGGTCGCGGGTGCGGGGGTACATGTCGAGCATCCGGCCCCCGATGAGGTTGGGCAGGGGCCGCTGTCCGATTCCCTCCGATCGGGCATTGGCCAGTTGAAAGGTGAAATCCACCACGTCGCCGTCGGCGTCGTACTCCGGAGCCAGGTACACGATGGCCCAGGGCGAGGCGTCGAACACCCCGCCGAGGAGTTCGGCGGTGGCCTCGGCTTCCAGTTCGGCTTCCTTGCTGCGGGTGATGTCGACGAAGGTCAGAATCAGCCCGTCGTCTTCCTTCACCGCCGACACGTCGAACCACAGTTCGCCGCCATCGTCGGACGGGTAGGTGCGCTCGTAGCGGACGGGTTCGCCAGTTTCAACGACGTTGACGAAGCGGTCGAACAGCCCCAAATCCCAGGCCTGGGGGAAAAACTGGGAAAGCCGCCGCCCCGTGAGGGTCTGCCCACGCAGGGCGGGGTTGACGCGGGCGAAGAGTTGGGCGCTGGCTTCGTTGATGGCCACCACCCGGAAGTCCTCGATGTCGCCCGCCTCGTTGCGCACGGCGTGGTGCCAGGTCACGCCCGCCTGGGCGCGGTCGAGCACGGTTTCGAGCATCCGGGCCGTTTGCTGGGCTTTTTCCTCGGCTTCGCGGTAATCGGTCACGTCGAGCACCGTGATGGTGAGGCCGTCGCCCTGGCGCACGGCGGTCAGGTCGAACCAGCCCAGCAGAGGGCCGCGCTCGAGGTGGAGTTCTTCGTGCAGGGGCACGCCGGTTTGCACCACCCGCACGAAGCGGTCGTAGAGTTTGGCCGTCAGCGACCGCTTGAAGAGTTTCTTAAACCGCCGTCCGATGAGGTCGGCCGGTTCGTACTTCATCAGGGAGCAAAACTGCTCGTTGAGGCTGACAATCGTGAAATCGGCGATGCGGCCCGGATTTTCGGGGTCGCGCACGGCCTCGAGCAGGCCGATGGCGGCGGGCGAGCCGTCGAGGATGCTGTGGAGCCGGGCGATGGTTTTTTCGGCCTGGGACTCGACCTGCCGGGTGGCCGTCACGTCGATGAACGACATCACCACCCCGTCGTCGAGGCGGTTCACCGAGGCGTCGAACCAGGTCCGGCCTGCCCCAGGGCGGGCCGGATTAAGGTGCTCGAATTCGAAGCGCTGCGCCTCGCCCCGCGTAACCACCCGGTCGAAGTGGACGCGCAGGATGGCGTCGTTGGGAAACAAATTGCCCAACGTGTTGCCCACCACCAGCGTGGGAGTCGTGCCGATGAGTTCGCCGGCGGCGCCGTTGGCGAACGTCACGCGGTACTCCGTCGGTTCGCCGGAAGCGCCGGGCAGGGGTTCAAACGCCAGAACCCCACTCAGCGAAGCCTCCAGCACGGAACTTAACCAGGATGCGGAGCGAGCGGAGGGGTGCTCCATGGATGACGGGTTGGTTAACTTTTGTCAGAAATTCAGAAAAAAAGCAAGCCTTCCAAAACAATCGGCTAAAAAATGCAGTACGCCTCACCTCCTCCCCCAGCCGACGGGACGCGATTTTCGGATAGGCACTTAAAAACGCGGTATGCTGTGCCGCGTAAACCCAAACCGGCGGAATCGGGTTATTTTTGGCAACTGGCTTTCCGTCCCCCTCCGTGATTCCATCCTCCACCCACTACGACCTCATCCTGGCCGGCGGCGGCATGGCAGGCCTCAGCCTGGCTTACTACCTGAACAACAGTCCGCTGCGCGAAAAAAAAATCCTCATCATCGACCGCGAACCAAAAGAAAAAAACGACCGGACCTGGGCCTTCTGGGAGCGGGAAAACGGCCCCTTCGAGCCGATTTTGTTCCGGCAATGGCCAACGGTGTGGTTTCACGGCCCCCGTGGAGACGGCCCCCGTGGAGACGGCACACGTAGCGGTTTTTCCGAAAAACTCGACCTCGGCGGCTACCGGTACAAGCTGCTGCGGGGCATTGATTTTTACGACTTCGTGCGGGCAGAGTTGGCGAAAAACGCGAACGTGGAATTTTTGTACAGCCCGATTCTCAAAATTGAAAGCACGGAACATCACGCAGTTGTCCTGACCGAAGCGGGCCGGTTTTCGGCGGGCTGGGTGTTCGACAGCACCTTTCGGCTGGAGGCGATGAAGCCGTTCAATGCTAAATTCAGAATGCTGAATGCTGAATTAGAAACCCAGAAAAATCATTCAGCATTCAGCATTCAGCATTCAGTATTCCAAACGCTCCTTCAGCACTTCAAAGGCTGGGTGGTGAAAACGCCCCTGCCCGCGTTCAATCCAGACGAGCCGGTGATGATGGATTTTCGAATTCCCCAGCACGGCGAGTGCCGGTTCATGTACGTGCTGCCGTTTTCGGAAACCGAGGCGCTGGTCGAATTTACGCTCTTCACCCCCGCCCTGCTCCCGCCCGACGCCTACGACGCCGAATTGAAAACGTACCTGCGGGATTTTCTGAACATGAATGACTTTGAAATCAGGGAAACTGAATTCGGCATCATCCCTATGACCGACGAGCCGACCACCGAGCGGCCCGGCCCCCGCGTCGTCCGCATCGGTACGGCGGGGGGTACCACCCGGCCCTCGACGGGCTACACCTTCGCCCGCACCCAGCGGCGGCTGCACACCATCGCCCGCAATTTGGCCGCCGATTTCAACGCCCACCCTCTCGATGGTGAAGGCGCGGCGATACTCGCCCGCTACCGGTTTTTCGACGAAATTTTCCTCAATGTTTTCCTGAAAAAACGCCACCCGCCCGCCCAGATTTTCACCCAACTCTACGCCCGCAACCGCCCCGCCGACGTGTTCGCCTTTCTGGACGAAGAAACCACCCTCGCCGAGGACCTGCGCGTCATCTGGGCCGCGCCCAAGCTGCCTTTCACCCGCGCCGCCATCGACGTGCTGCTCCGAAAAATCCGCCCCTGATTGGACCTCCCTTTCGATTCCCTCCAAATCGTCTTAGTTTTGCGGGCGGTTTGGCCGGTGGATCGTTGCCACTGCCTTACGACGTACAGACTTACGACTTACCACTCCCGATTTCATGCCCTACCTGTTCACGTCCGAGTCGGTTTCGGAAGGACACCCCGACAAGGTGGCCGACCAGATTTCCGACGCGCTGATTGACCATTTTCTGGCCTTCGACCCCACCTCCAAAGTCGCCTGCGAAACCCTCGTTACCACCGGTCAGGTGGTGCTGGCGGGCGAAGTGAAATCCACCACCTACCTCGACGTGCAGAGCATCGCCCGCGAGGTAATCCGCAAAATCGGCTACACCAAGTCGGAGTACATGTTCGAGGCCAATTCCTGCGGGATTCTCTCGGCCATTCACGAGCAGTCGGCGGACATCAACCAGGGCGTCGAGCGCCGGAACCCCGAAGAGCAGGGTGCCGGCGACCAGGGGATGATGTTCGGCTACGCCACCCGCGAAACCGACAACTACATGCCCCTGGCCCTCGATTTGGCGCATAAAATCTTGCAGGAACTGGCGGCGGTGCGGCGCGAGAACGACGTGGTGAAGTACCTCCGCCCCGACGCCAAGAGCCAGGTGACCATCGAGTACAGCGATGATAATCAACCAATTCGCATCGACACCATCGTGGTTTCGACCCAGCACGACGACTTCGGCTCGGACTACGAAATGCTCGAAACCATCAAGCACGACGTGGTGAATTACGTGCTGCCCCGCGTGAAGGCCAAGCTCAAGCCCGAATTGCAGAGCCTGTTTGACGGCGACATTACCTACCACATCAACCCCACGGGCAAGTTCGTCATCGGTGGCCCCCACGGCGACACCGGCCTGACGGGCCGCAAAATCATCGTCGACACCTACGGCGGCAAGGGTGCCCACGGCGGCGGGGCGTTTTCGGGCAAAGACCCCTCGAAAGTGGACCGCTCGGCGGCCTACGCCACCCGGCACATCGCCAAAAACCTCGTGGCCGCGGGCGTGGCCGACGAGGTGCTCGTGCAGGTGTCTTACGCCATCGGCGTGGCCCAACCCTGCGGTGTGTACGTCAATACCTACGGCACGGCCAAAGTCGGTTTGACCGACGGTGAGATTGCCCGGAAAGTGCAGGAGGTTTTCGATCTCCGTCCCTACTTCATCGAGCAGCGCCTCAAGCTCCGCAACCCGATCTACGCCGAAACCGCCGCCTACGGCCACATGGGCCGCGAGAGCGCCGTGGTGAAGAAAACCTTCCGCTCCCCCGAAGGCAAGGTAGTCGAGGCCGAGGTGGAGTTGTTCACCTGGGAAAAACTCGACTACGTGGACCGGGTGAAGGCGGCGTTTGGGCTGTAACGCATTCGGCTCTTGTTTTCAAAAGGCTTCCGTTCTTCGGGGGCCTTTTGTATTTTGAGCAAAAAATATTCCGTATGAAAATCAAAGTTGTTGTACATGAAGCGGAGGAAGGTGGTTTCTGGGCGGAGGTTCCGGCTATTCCCGGGTGCGTTACGCAGGGCGAAACCTACGACGAATTGATGCGTAACCTCCACGAAGCGATTGAAGGCTGTCTCTCGGTAGAGCCTGACGGCTATCCTGAGGATGAAAACAGCCGCGTGTTGGAAATCGCCTTACGAAAACTAGTTCGGGCAAAGCCTTCTGCCGCGTCTTGGAACGGCACGGATGGGTCTTGAAACGAATCAACGGCAGTCATCACGTTTTCACCAAGCCCGGTCGGACGGAGCGCATCTCGGTTCCTGTCCACGGAAACATTGACTTGAAAACTGGTTTATTGAAGTCGTTGCTGAAAGTGGCCGAAATTGACGAACGGGAATTGTAAAAAAACAGCGGCGGCTTGCCCGAACCGGGGAAGCCGCCGCTGCGTTTGGGTTTTCAGGAATTAAACCACTTCTTCCTCTTCCTCTTTCAACAGCCCCAACTGCTCCAGAGCCTCGCCCGATTCGGGGGCAGCGTGGTTGCGGGCTTTCTGTTTGAACTTCTTCAATTGATTTTTCAGCGCCTCGATGGCCAGGTCGGTCGTTTCTTCAAAACTGCGCCCTTCCTCCGTCACGAACAGATAGCCACCGGGCACGTTGATTTTCACTTCCATTTGTTTCGTCAGCACCTTGCTGCTTTCTCCCTTCGACAATCGGAGGAACACTTCGCCGCTGGTGATCCGGTCGTAAAACTGATCGAGCTTGTTGAGTTTGGACTGGATGAACGCCAGCAGCTTCTGGTCGGCGTCAAAGTGGATCGAATGCACTTGCAGTTTCATACGCGCATACGGTTAAAAATGTGAAACAAACTTGACGGCTCGCCGCTGACGGCAGGCCCGCTGGTGGTCGTCGGGCGGGTGGCTGCCGTTCGGCGCAATCGAACCTATCAAGGATCGTGCAGAATGTCAAGGATTCGTTGCCGGAAAATTTTTGAAGGGACAAGACTCAACTTTTTGGCTGACCCCGGCGTTTCTCCATCGCCATGCCGTTTCGCCTCCACCTCCTGATTTTTTCGTTGATTACCAGCGCGTTGACTGCCTTCGGCCAGGGGGCACCCCGCCCGTTGGCCCTGCCCGCCCGGCCGGGTTACGTGCCCGAACGCTTCTTCGTCGCCGCCGTGCGCGACGAACGACCCCAGCCCGGTGCGGTGGGGACGATTTTTGGGGAAGCCACACCCAACGGATCAACGCCGAAACCCGTGCCGCTGCCCCTGGCCCCTGACGCCCTCGAACGTTTCCTGAAAGCAGCCCGCCGCCCCGACACCACCCGCTGGAGTGTCGTCGTGCGGGTCAAAAAACTTCAGTTTTCGGAGAAAGCCGCCGCGCCCGCCCGCCAGGCCGACGGCCAGCTATCGGCCCTGCTGGCCTTCGACCTGCTCCGCAACGGCCAGCGCACCCACCTCACCGACTTTGAGGGCGGAGCAAAATACAGCCGGGGCCTCGGCCCGACCGAACTGCACGGCACCCTGCTCCGCCAGACCCTCGAAGCGGGGCTGAAGTACCTCGACCACTGGCTGCGGCTCAACTCCCCTACCCAGGAAGTGCTCGCCAAACGGGTGCGCATCACGTTCAACCCCGGCTTTACCGGCTCCCCCGACAAGGGCGACACGGTGTTTTACGCCCCCCGCCGCCCCCTCACCTGGGACGATTTCCGGGCCGCGCCCCGGTCGGGCAAAAACTACGGGGCCGCCGTGTTCAGCAGTTTCGGCTACGAGGCCACGGCCCGCACCGTGAACGGCGTGGTGGAAGTGGCGATGACGCTCAAGGTGTACCAGTTGAAGAACTCCTCGTGGGTCTGGCCGGTGGCCAAGCACGACTACGCCCTGCGCCACGAGCAGTTGCACTTCGACATCACGAGGCTGGTGGCCGAGCGCTTCCGGGAAAAACTCCTGGCCGAAGACCTCCAGCCCGACGAGTACGACAGCCGGATTCAGTTTCTGTTCCTGGAGTCGTTCCGGGAGATGAACAAGCTCCAGGAACAGTACGACGACGAAACCGCCCACAGCATCAACCGGGCCGCCCAGGCCCGCTGGGACGAGAAAATTACCGGCGAACTCCGCCCGTTTCTGGCAAGAAACCCGTAAAAACCAGCCCCGACGTTAGGATTATACGGTTTCGTTCGTTTTCTTTGTTCGTCTATTTCGTTGGTATGGTTGGCTTTCTCACTTCGGGTACGTTCATCGGCTGCTACCGGAAGGAACTGCAACTACCCCTTTCGACAGTAGGATCTTTTTTTCAACACGTAGCACGATGAACATTTACGTCGCAAAAATCCCCTTCCGGGCCACGGAAGACGAAATCCGCGCCTTGTTTGAGCAGTACGGCGAAGTCAGCAACTCCCAGATTATCATGGATCGCGAAACGGGCCGCAGCCGGGGCTTTGGTTTCGTGGAAATGCCCAACGACGAGGAGGCTCGCCAAGCCATTTCCCAACTCAACGAATTTGAGTTCAAGGGTATGAACCTGGTCGTCAACGAAGCCCGCCCGCGCGAAGAGCGCCCCCGCGGCGAATTCTCCGACCGCCCGCGTCGCAATTTCGACAACGGCGGTGGTTACGGCGGCGGTGGCCGTGGTAACGGTGGTGGTGGCTATGGCGGCGGCGGGTACGGTGGCGGCGGTCGCCGGTACTAATCCCCTGCCAATCAGCCTGATTTTATTCCCCGCAAGTGCTCCGGCGCTTGCGGGGTTTTGTGTTTTGGGGAAAGGAAGTAAAAATAAGGAATAAGAAATGAATAATGAAGAAGTAAATCCCTTTTGCCTTTCTCATTTCTTATTCCTTGTTTTTACTTCCTTTCCCCACAGGTTCGGCATAGGCAACTGGCCTCGGCAGGTCCCACTCCACCCGCAGTACCTTCGCCTTGACGCCGTTGGCGGCGAAAAATTGCAGCCAGTACAACTGCTGCGAGGAGAGGTTGTCGGTCGGTGATTTTACTTCTACGAACGTGTAGTCGGTCTCAGTCCAGGCGAACAGGTCGGGGAAGCCCCGGGTGTGTTCGCGCAGGTTGCGCATCATGTCGAGCAGTACCCGGCGCAGGGCCTCGGCGGAAATGCGCTGGCAGGCGGTGAGCACCATCGTCAACACTTCCGGGAACCAGTCCACGAGCGGGTTGACGGTGCCCGCTTTTTCCGAAAAAATCCCTTCCAGGTGCCGCCGGAGGGCTTCGGGCTGTTCGAGCAAATCGAGGCGGTCGAGCAGGGCTTCGCGGCGTTTTTCGAAAAACCGGGGTTGGTACAAATCCGACGGCGAGCGTTGCAGCGGGTGGTGCAGGGCCGCCGCGCCCGCGTCGAAAATCACGTCCCAGAACAGCAGCCCGAACAAACTCCGCCAGAGGTAATTTTCCGAAAACGTCACCTGCCAGCCTTCCCGCGCCAGGGCCTCGGCCACGCCGCGCTCCACCTGGTAGCGAAATTCGGGGGCAATGACGAGGCTTTCCGACTGGTGCAGGTAGCTGGTGACGCTGCGTTTGGCCCGGCGTTTCTGCAACTTTTCGGCCTGCCCGTTGATGAAGTCAATGGCGAAAAACTGCTCGTCGGCGTTCTGCGGGGCCTGGAGAATCTGGTCGCAAAGGGCCAGGGCTTCTTCGCTGCTTTTCAACTTCACCAGCAGCCGCACCTGCCGCTCCCGCGAGGGCGGCGCGACGGTGAGCCGAAACACCGTCAGGCTTTCTTCCAGCGCTTTTTTTCGTTCCAGAAAACCCGCCACGCGCAGCACGAAGCGGTCGTAGCTGCCCAGGGCGATGTCGGCGAGGTCGCCCTTGCGGGCGTCCCAGTCCATGAACCAGTGGTAAATTTCGAGCGGGTCCACCTCGGCCTCGCGCATGAGGCGGAAGTCCTCGCGGGCCAGGCTCACGGCCAGTTTGTCGTCCACCTCCTTGCGGGTGTTGAAGCGGGCCACGAGCTGGCTTTCGTCCACCGGCTCGAAGCGCAGCAGGCCGAGGTCGCGCACCACAAAGTCGCTCATGTCCTGGTTGCGGGTGCCGAAAAAGAGGAATTTCATCAGCATCACCTCCTCCTCGTGGCAGACCTTCACGACGGGTTCGGTGGCGTCGATGGCCTCGATGAGTTCGTTGAAATCAGCGGTTTCGAGCAAAAAATCAATGACTTCCGGTTTTTTCAACCCGGCCTTGCCCTTCACGTCGAGGTTCAGGAGTTTGGCAAAATCAAGGAGTTCGGGTTTGGTGAACACGTCGAGCAGTTCGCCCGCCCGGTCACCCTGCCACGGCCCGATGCGCTCGGCGAAGCCCCGTTCCTCCAGTTCTTTCAGCGCCGAACCCCAGTGTTCGATTTCGGGGTAATTCAGCCGCCGTACGCGGAAAAACGCCCCCCGCCGGTTGCTGAACCGCACGAACAAACTCTGGGCGTTTTCGGGCAACGCTTCAAAATTGTCCAGGAATTGAAGTTCGTGCGGGTGCAGCAGCCCGGCGTACTTCTCGCGCACGAAGCGGAGCAGGTAGCGGAAGTAGTCGAGGTAGTACTTCGGGGGCAGTTCGTTCGTGACGGGCATGTTCAAAGATACGGCGGCGATGAATTACCGCGTCCTGCATCCCATCCCTAGCGAGGGATTTAAATCCCTCGCTAGGGATGGGATGCAGGACGCGGGCCGGTAGTTTCTGGCAATTATTCCTCCTTCCGCATTCGTTGTCGATTCCCGTTTGCTCGCGGCCCGGAAAGCCCGTAGCTTTCCATCGCCAAAATCCTTCTGCCTGTCAATGACTTATTCCGAAATCCTGCACCGCCTCACCGAGAGCGGCACGCTCACAGCCGCCGAGGCCGAATCCATCGCGGCCTACGAGCGCCAGCGGCCGTTTTCGCTGTTCGTCGAACTCCGCACGGCGTTGTACCTCGGCGTCACGCTGCTCAGCACGGGGCTGGGGCTGTTGATTTACGAAAACCTCGACACGCTGGGCCACCAGGTCGTCGTGGCGATCATCGCGGTGCTGATGGCAGGGTGCTTCGCCTACGTGTGGCGGCATCGGCAGCCCTACTCGAACACGCTGGTGCAAAACCACACGCTGTTCGACTTCGTGCTGCTGCTGGGTTGCCTCTTGTTTCTGACGCTCGAAGGCTACCTGCAATTCGCCTACCAAGCCTTCGGCACCCGCTACGGCCTGGCCACGGCGATTCCCGCCTTCGTGTTCCTGCCCCTCGCCTACCGCTTCGACCACCGGGGCGTGCTGGCGATGGGCCTCACGGCCCTGGCCTCCTGGGTGGGCCTGACCATCGCCCCCCTCGACGTGCTCACCAGCGACCAGTTTCGGCAAACGCCCCTCGTGGACATCGCCATCGGCTTCGGCGTGGTGGTGATGGGCGCGGCACTGGCCCTCGAAAACCGGGGCATTAAACGCCACTTCACCGCCACCTACCTCACGCTGGCGGGCAACCTCAGCCTCGCGGCGGCCCTGGTGGGCTGGTTTGGCGAGCGGGCACCGTATCTGTACCTGATCATTCTAGCGCTCCTCTGCGCCGGGTTCGTGTGGTACGCCCGCCGCGAACAGTCGTTTTTCTTCCTGCTCATGGCGCTGGTGTACGGCTACATCGGGGTCACCTACCTGTTTTTCAAAATTTTGCCTGACGAACTGCTTGGGGTGCTGGGGTTGTACTACTTCGTCTTCACGTGCGCGGGCATCGTCGTGGTGCTGTTTCGGTATAAATGGATATTACGAAAAGTCTGAACCGTACGTCTGAACCACGATTAGCCGGGATTTTAGGAGTTGAAGGATGAAAATTCAGGGAGTCAAATTCATCCTTGAAAACGTCGAGTCAATTGTCCTGTGAATCATTTAATCCCGGCCAATCGCGGTTCAGACACCCACTCTCATGAAAAAACCCTACAACGAAGACTGGATGCGCGCCCGCGTCATCCACGCGGCGGCGGAACGCTGGCACCGCCGGGGCCTGCTGAGCGCCGAGCGTTTAGCGGCCATCAAAGTTCGGTTTCCCGACGGCTTTCACCGGGCCAACGTCTGGGTGAAAATCGCCTTGTTTGTGTTCACGCTCCTGCTCAACGGCTGCGCGGGGTCGTTGTCGGGGCTCGTCATCGTCCCGATTTTCGGCGAATCGCTGCCCGGCCTGGGACTGGTGAGCATCGGCTACGGCGTGGGCTTTTTCTTCGTGCTCGACTTCCTCATCCGCGACCGCAAGTTGTTCCGCTCCGGCATCGACACGGCCCTGCTGTACTCGGCGGTGGGTTCGGTCATCGGTGGGCTGTGGCTGCTGGCCTCCGACGCGGCCGCCGAACGCCTCTGGGCATACGGCCTACTGGCCCTGCCCGTGCTGGGGTACGCCGTGTGGCGCTACGGCAGTCGGTCGCTCACGCTGGCCCTGTTCGGCGGCGGGCTGTTCACGCTGGCCGTGCTCGCGCTCGAACTGCCCTGGGGCCGCTTGCTGCTGCCGTTTCTGGGCATGGCCGTGGCGGGGGGCGTGTACGTGTTTGCCAAAAAAGCGCAGGCCGACGACGCCAACTTCTACTGGCACGACGCCCTCGCCGTGGCCGAAATCGCCGCGCTGGTGGTGTTTTACGCTTGCGGCAACGTGTTCGTCATCACCTGGGGCAACGCCCTGATTTCGGGCGAAGCCAACCTGCCTTTCGCCGGGATTTTCTACGCCCTCACGGCCCTCGTGCCCGCCGCGTACCTGCTTTTCGCCGTTCGAAACCGCGACCGGCGGCTGCTCGTCGTGGGCCTGCTGGCGGTGGCGGCGTCGGTGGTGACGTTTCAAACCACCACGTCCCACCTGCCCTGGTCGCTGTTTTTGACGCTGAGTGGGGCTGTGCTCGTGGCCACCTCGTGGGTACTGCTCCGCCGCCTTGACCCGGAGCGGGCCGGATTCACCTCGCTTTCCGAAGGCCGTCACCGCGCCGCCACCGCCGAAGCCCTCAGCACGACGGAATTGCCCCAGATGCCCGAACCCGCCGCCACGCCCGACCCACTCTTCGGCGGCGGCAGCTTCGGCGGCGCGGGGGCGGGGGAAGGGTACTGAATTCAGAGTTTGAAGTTTGAAGTTTGTAGTTCGAGGTTTAATTCAACTTCAAACTTCAAACTCCAAACTTCAAACTCTGAACTGTACTTTTGCCCCCGCCAACCAAACCTTTCCGTTACCCTTCCCAGATGAAAACACTCGACAGCTACAACTTTGCCGGGAAAAAGGCCCTCGTGCGCGTGGATTTCAACGTGCCGCTCAACGACCGCTACGAAATCACCGACGACACGCGCATCAAGGCCACCGTGCCGACGATTCAGAAAATCCTCAACGACGGCGGGGCGGCCATTCTGATGTCGCACCTGGGCCGGCCCAAGGGCGGTCCCGACGAAAAGTACTCCCTCAGGCACCTCGTCACCCCGCTGTCGGTGATTTTCGGGCGGACGGTCAAATTCGCCGACGACTGCATCGGGGAAGGGGCCGCTGAACTCGCCGCCGGGCTGCAACCGGGCGAGATTCTGCTGCTCGAAAACCTGCGGTTTTACAAACAGGAAGAAAAGGGCGACGAAGAATTCGCCCAAAAACTCGCCCGCCTCGGCGACGTGTGGGTCAACGACGCCTTCGGCACCGCCCACCGGCCCCACGCCTCGACCACCATCGTGGGCAAATTCATCGCCGACAAGGTCTGCGGCTACGTCATGCAGGCCGAACTCGACAACGCCCAGCGCGTGCTCGAACACCCCGAACGGCCCTTCACGGCCATCATGGGCGGGGCCAAGATTTCGGACAAAATCCTCATCATCGAAAAACTGCTCGACAAGGTGGACAACCTCATCATCGGCGGGGGCATGACGTACACCTTCACGAAGGCTAACGGCGGCAACATCGGCAAATCGCTCCTCGAAGCCGACAAGCAGGACCTGGCCCTCGACCTGATTGAAAAAGCTAAAGCGAAGGGCGTGAACCTCGTCATGCCCGTGGACACGGTCATCGCCGACGGCTTCAGCAACGACGCCCAGCGGCAGACGGTGCCCAACGACCAGATTCCCGACGATTGGCAGGGCCTCGACATCGGCCCCGAAACGGTGAAGAAGTTCGTCGAAGTCGTCGCCACCTCGAAGACCATCCTCTGGAACGGCCCGATGGGCGTGTTTGAGTTCCCCAACTTCGCCACCGGCACCAACGCCATCGCCGAGGCCGTGGTGAAGGCCACCGAACAAAACGGGGCCTTCTCGCTCATCGGCGGCGGCGACTCGGCTTCGGCCATCAACAACGCCGGTTACGGCGACCGCGTGAGCTACGTCAGCACCGGCGGCGGGGCCTTGCTCGAATACATGGAGGGGAAAACCCTGCCGGGCGTGGCGGCGCTGGAAGGGTAATTTTTTACAGTCAAGGCACCTCCCCCACCTCGTCGTCGCGAACGCAGGTGGGGGAGGTTGTTTTTTTTCGTCGATTTCGTACTTTCACGCTGACTGAGGCGACATCCGCTGCTTCCGCACCATGACCAAAACTTTATTTCCAAAATAAAATGAGCTACGAGGGAAGGATGCCGGAAGAATTGCAGATGCCTTCCAGAAAAGCCGTAGAGGACGCTTGTTGCTTTCGTTATTCAATCACAATGGCGTTATCCGAGAATTTAGTGCCGGAGAAGAAATCGTAAACGAAATCGCTCTGCATTTTAATTTGAATGAAGCCCAATCGAGCGCACACCTCGAAACTGTTTATCGCAAAGAAAACCGAATCAAACGCTCGTCGCTCTGGCACCGGCTTTTGTTTCGTGCGGCAGATTCTTTAGCAAATCAATCGTTGGTTTCAAGGCCAACGACAACTGCCAAGTTAACTGGAAGACGGGAGTGGATGCTTACCGAAATGGGATTCGATAGCGCATTAAATTTGCTTAATATTCCAATTGAAAAGAAAGAACAGTTTTCAATTAAATCGTTTGAAGTTGAAAAAATAGCCAAGAAAATCCACTCGGCTTCGCGTCCAGTCCATTACGACCCTATTTCTCAAGAAAAGAAAATCATTAAAGTTGAGAAGGACGTAAAAATACGGCTTCGAGGGTTCAGACAAGCAGTTATTGAAGCGTACGATTTTAAGTGCGCAGTTTGCGGATTAAAGCTATGCACGCCTGATTTTACGTCGTGGGAAGTGGAGGCGGCGCACATCGTTCCACACGGATTCATGGGGAAAGATGACATTTGGAATGGCCTTGCCCTGTGCCGCCTGCATCACTGGGCGTTTGATGCAGGTTGGTTTACACTAACCCACGACCTCAAAACGGAAGTTTCTGTTCGGATAAATGACTTGCCCAATCACTTCGGAACCATGCACGGGCATCCTGTTTTTCAGGAATTAGCCGCCAACAAATCGCCGATTTTTTTACCAAAAAACAGTGAACTGCACCCACACGTCAATTCCATCAACTGGCACCGTGAAGTAATTTTTTCGAAATGATTCCCTAAACCAAATCCAACGGCCATGCTTGAGCAAGAATATCAAAAACTCGTCTACTTCCTGGAAGGGATGATGGCAGATGGCGTAAAATTGATTCACGGCGGCCAAGTGTTCGATTGGGAAGACACGGAAATCCCCGATTTGTTGCGAGCACTCAAGACGAATCGCGAAGGCGTAGACACCGAACCATTGCAACCGGGTACGATGCTCAAAAACATTCATTCCGGTCAGAAAGCCGGGGTCATCAACGAAGAGATGGGCGTCGTTACGATGGCCATGCTCGATGAAGTGATTACGTTTCCAAAGAATCGACTTTGGGAGCATTACGAAAAAAGTGCCGTCGGTGAGTAATTTCTCCACTTCCGAAACCCACACCTTCACCACGCCCCTCGAACGCTTTCCCTACAAAGGCGGCTTGTACTACGTGCAGTTTCCGCATTCGGTGGAGGAACTGTTCGGCACGCGGGGCAGCGTACGGGTGAAGGCTACCTTCAACGGCCTGGCCGTAAACCGGGCGCTGATTCCGAAGGGCGACGGCTCGCACTACCTCATTGTTAGCGGGGAGATGCGGCGCAAACTGGGCCTCACGCTGGGCAGCCCCGTGCGGGTTGGCGTGGTGAAGGACGAAAACCCCGACGAGGTGATTTTGCCCGAAGAACTCGAAGCCGCCCTCGACCTCGAACCCGGTGCCCGCGCTACGTTCGACGGCCTCAAGGTGGGCGTGCGGCGGGGCATGGCCCACTGGGTGAACAGCGCCAAAAGCCCCGACGTGCGCGCCCGCCGCGCCACCGATATGCTCAAGCGGATTTTAGGGGGGAGTTTGGGGTTGGGGGGAACGGGTGAAAACTGCATAGTTTGAAGTTTGATGTGCGACACTAAGTTAGGGTAGTCTACTTCCTTCAAAAAGTGCTGTTTTTATCATTGAAGACGTCCGTTGAAGACGTCGCATTCTGAAGCCAACCGTGGATTTCGCCTGAATCAGTGCAAATCAGAGGGTACCCTAACTTAGTGTCGCACATCAAGTTTGGAGTTTGTAGTTTGAAGTTGTTTTGAACTACGAACCGCGCGGCGTCCGCTTCAAACTACAAACATCAAACTCCAAACTCGCCTCCGGCACTACTTTTTTACCGCCGCCGGACATGGCACCTTCCAACCGATTCAGCTTCAACCTCACCGAAACCGTCGCCGCACCCGAACAGGCCGTGACGGCCGTCAATCCCCTCCCCCGCGCCGTTCTGCGCTCCACCAACTACCTGCTCCTCGACGGCGAGTGGCGCTTTGCCCTCGACTCCGACGACGCGGGCCTGCGCGAGAACTGGTACCTCGGCCACGACTACCGGCACACGGCCAACTGGCCCGGCTCCATCGAAGAACACATGGCCGCCGCCCGCGAAAGCACAACCGCTGGTTCGGCCCGCTGGCAGGACAAGGTCGTGGCCTGGTACGAGTGCGACTTCGACTTGCCCCAACGCAACGACGACTGCTGCCTGCTGCAACTCACCTTCGGGGCCTGCGGCTACGAAACGCGGGTGTGGCTCAACGGGCACCTGCTGCGCACGATTGAAAACGAGGACATTCACTACGGCGAATACACGTCGTTTTCGTACGAACTGAGCGACGAGCTTCTGAAGCCCACCAACCGCATCACCGTCCGCATCGCCGACACGATGGACGCCGAAATCCCGCGCGGCAAGCAGGAATCGCACGTGTACAAACGCGGGGGCATCTGGTACCAGACCCACACCGGGGCCGTGCGCAGCGTGTGGATTGAAACCGTGGAGCGCAACCGGCTCCGCTCGCGGGTGGGCGTGGTGAGCATCGTCGAAGACCAGTTGGTGCGCTTCAACTTCACCACGCGCATCCACGACCCCGGCTCGTACACGCTCCGCGTGCGGGTGTACGAACGGGAGCCGCTGCTCCGCGACGACACCCCACGGACGGCGGGCATCCGGGGCATCGACCGCCAGGACAAACCCCTCGCGGAGGAGGAATTTCCGCTTAAACTCGAAGTCGGCCAGAAAAACCAGCGGGTGGTGCTCGAAGTGCCCGGAGCCAAACTCTGGTCGCCCGAAACGCCTCAGTTGTACCAACTCGTGGCCGAACTGGTGGACGCCAACGGCTACTCGGCCCAAATCGAGGCCCACTTCGGGCTGCGCAAAATCGAGGCGCGGGGGCGGTTTGTGTACCTCAACAACGAGAAGATTTACCTCGACGGCATTTTGTACCAGCCCGGCACGGCCACCTATGCCGAAATGACCCGCCACATGCACGCCATGAAAGCGCTAGGCTGCAACCTCGTGCGGGTGCACATCGCAGGCGTGGACCCCCGCATTTACAACCTGGCCGACGAACTGGGTCTGCTGCTGTGGGTGGAAGTGCCCAGCCCGCACCAGTCGAGTCCGCAGAGCCGGATGAATCACCAGGCCGAACTTCAGCGGATGCTGGCCCTGATTGAAACGCACCCCTCGGTGGTCATCTGGAGTTTGTACAACGAGGATTGGGGCATCCAGGACATTGCCCGCAGCGCCGAAACCCGGCAGTACATCGTGGACACGTACCACTACATGCACATCCACCACCCGCAGTTTCTGGTCGTGGACAACGACGGCTGGCAGCACATTTCGCTCGAAGGCCGCCTGAAATCGGACCTGCTCACGGCCCACCTCTACACCCCCGACCTCGACCGCTGGCGCGACCTCCTCGACCGGCTCGTGGCGGGGCAAAACGAGGGCGTAGCGGCTTTCCCGCTCGTGGTGGGCGACCCATTTTTTTACAAGAAACAGGTGCCCCTCGTGGTGAGCGAGTGGGGGGGCTTCGGTTTCCCCGACTACGGTGGCCCGAAAGACGCCGCCGAGCGCACCGAGCGCATCCGGGAATTCAAGCAGGAACTCCGCCAGCGCGACATCGCCGGGGACGTGTACACCCAGGCGACCAACATCGAAGACGAACGCAACGGGCTGATTGACCCACACACGGGCGAACTCAGCGTGCCCGAAGGGCTGCTGGCGTCGGAGCACGATGAGGGGTGGAAGTGAGGTTGGGAAGTAAAAACAAGATTGGGAAGTAAAAACAAGAAATGAAAAATAAGAAAGGACAAAGGAGAAATCCCTTTTGCCTTTCTTATTTTTCATTTCTTGTTTTTACTTCTCCTCGATTGCATGCCCAACCCCCTCGACCAACTCGCTGCCTTCTACGCCCGCAGCCGGGCCGAATGGCGGGCTTGGCTCGCCGACAACCACCGCACCGCCCCCGGCGTGTGGCTGATTTCCTCAAAAAAAAGCACCGGTCAGCCCCGCGTGGAGTACGACGAGGCCGTCGAAGAAGCCCTCTGCTTCGGCTGGATCGACAGCCTGCCGAGGAAGTTGGACGACGAGCGCTCTATGCTGCTTTTTACGCCCCGCAAACCCAAAAGCGGCTGGTCGAAACTCAACAAAACGCGGGTCGATAAACTGCTGGCGGCGGGCCTGATGACCGAAGCAGGCTTACAAAAAATCGAACTGGCGAAGAAAAACGGCGCCTGGACCTCCCTCGACGCGGTCGAAGCCCTCACCGTCCCGCCCGACCTGCAAGCCGCCCTCGACGCCAACCCGACGGCCCGAGGGCATTTCGAGCAATTCAGCAAATCGGCCCGCAAGGGCATTTTGCAGTGGATTGAAAGCGCCAAACGCCCCGAAACCCGGCAGAAACGCATCGAGGAAACGGTGATGCTGGCGGCGAAAAACGAGAAGGCGAACCAGTACCAGCCAAAGGCCTGACCTTTTTTAACCGCAGAGACGCAGAGGTTACGCAAAGTACGTGGAGAAATTCTCTGCGTCCTCGGCGCACCCTCTGCGTCTCTGCGGTTAAAAACCTACCCCAGTTTCCCCTCCTTCGCCAGTTCCCGCCTCACCCCTTCCTCCAAATCGGGAGCCGTCAGCAGGGGCACGGTCGGGTCGCGGTCGGCGGCGCGGAGGCAGGCGTACTGCACCACGTTCTGAATGCCCGCCCCGGTGAGTTCGTGGCGGCGGGCCAGGGCCTGAAGGTCCACGTCGGCGGCGAGTTGCACGGCGGGGGGCAGGGTGCTTTGCCAGAGCCGCAGCCGCTCGGCGGGCGTGGGCGGCGGAAAGTAAATGATGCTCTGAAACCGCCGCGTGAAGGCTTCGTCGAGGTTCTGCCGATGGTTGGAGGCCAGAATCACCAGGCCCTCGTAGGTTTCGACCCGTTGCAGCAGGTAGGCCACTTCCTGGTTGGCGTACTTGTCGTGGGCGTCGCGGACGGAGGTGCGTTTGCCGAACAGCGCGTCGGCTTCGTCGAAAAATAAAATCCAGTTCGTGTGCTCGGCCCGGCGGAAGAGTTGCGCGAGGTTTTTCTCCGTTTCGCCGATGAATTTAGAAATCACCATCGACAAATCCACCCGGAACACGGGGCGACCGGTCAGGCTGCCCAGCAGCGCGGCGGTGAGGGTTTTGCCCGTCCCCGGCGGGCCGAAAAACAGGGCTTTGTAACCCCGTTTCCACCGGCGGCTCAGGCCCCAGTCGTTCATCAGCCGGTCGGCGTGGCGCACCCAGGCCCCGAGTTCCTGCACCTGGGCGAGGGTGGCGGCGGGCAGCACGAGGTCGTCCCAGGTCAGGGCGGTGGTGAGGCGTTCGGCGGGAAACTGGGTGCTGAATTTCGGGTGGTTTTCCCGGCCCGTGGTCAGCTTTTCGACCCATTCCGTCGTCAGCAGCAACCGCCCGCTGAGGGTGGGTTCGCCGTCGGGGGCTTCTTCGAGGCGCAGAATGCCCCGCCGGAACCAGGTTTGGTTTTCGTCGAAAAGTCCCCGCTTCTCCGCCCTCGGCCCCCAGTCGTTGCCCGCCAGCAGAAACAGGGCCGTTTCGCCCGTGGGCAGTACGCCCCGGTGCTGCCGCCCCCGCACCCCGCCGAGGGCCGGGAATTCGCCGCCCTGGGGGAGGATTTCGGTGAGCAGGTTGTCGAAAAAATCGGCCTGCACGTGGGGGACGAGCGCCGTGAGCAGCAGCAACCACTCCTCCGCCGAGGGGCGAAACCGGCGGGCGAGGTCGCCCAGCGGTCCCTCCGCCGCCGACCAGTCGGGGGCGGGAATGGTTTCGAGGTCGGGAAACGGCGTTTCCAACCCGAAATGCCGGGCCAGCCGGAAGCGGAAGGCTTCGGTGAGGTAGCCGAGGGCGGCGGAGAGGTCGGTGAGGGTTTCCAAAACGAAAAAATCTTGGTTTGCGAGCCGGATTAGTGGTAGTGGCAGTCGTTCGCCTTGTCGTCCCAGGGCGTTTTCACCCACTTTTTGGTGGTTTGGTTGTAAAACTCCACCTCCCCGCCGAAGAGCAGCCCCGGCCCGCCGCCGATGCTGCCCGGCCCGAGCACGACCGCCTTCCACGCGTCGCGCACGCCCTGCCGACTGCCCGCGTCGGCCAAATCGAGGGGGCCGAGGGCCACGAGTTTTTTGGCGAAGGCGTTGCTGACCACCGAGCCGTCGGTGGGGGCCGAGTAGCGGTAGCCCAGGATGAGCGCGTCGGGAAATTTCGCCTGCCAGATTTTGGCCACGTCCTTGCAAACGGTGGCGCAACTGGTGCTGACGACGAGTTTCACGCGGGTGTTGGCCTTTGAAATCATCCCGATGTTGAAGCACGAGGTGCTCGAATCGTTCGTGAAATTGCCCGGTTCGCGGTACTGCGCGTACTGGTGGCCGGAGAAAAACAGAATGTCTGACTTCCCGAACGACGTTTCGGCGGGACTGGTCACGGCGGCGGGTTGGCCGCGGTCGTAGGGGTCGGCGTTGTACGCACCCAGCGCCGGATTTTCGACGCTGAAACCCAGCGTGCCCGCGTGGCCGAAAAAGCGGCTGCTGAAATCGTACCCCGACGCCACGTAGCCAAAAAACGGCTTGGCCAGTTCATCGAGCAGGGCGGTCAGCTTCGTGGCATCCAGTCCCAGGGCCAGGAGGTCGGGTTTGGCGGCGTCGAGGGTGGCTTTTTTGACGCTTCGCTGAAAAAACAACTCCAGTTTCACCGCCAGGCCGTAGCGCGTGGGCCAGTTGGGTTGTTTTTCGATTTCGGCCAGCAGGTCGTTGGTGAGCTTGGACTGGTCGGCGTTCAGGCCCTTGAATTTCGCGCTGGTCTTCAGGGTGTTGAGTAGCTCGTGGTAGCCCTCGGCGAGCCGCACGTCGCCCATGCCATCGCGCTGCACCGGCCCGCTGACGCCCTGTTGCTGCACCACGTGGGCCAGTTCGTGGGCCAGCAGCCGTCGCCCGCTCTCGGTGTGGGGCGAAAACTCACCCGCCCCGAACACGATGTCGCGCCCGCTGGTGTAGGCCCTGGCCCCAATGCTGGTGGCCGATTGGGCCGCCTCCGCGTCGTGATGAATTTTCACCGAAGAAAAATCGTGACCGAAGCGGCTTTCAGCCCACTGCCGGGTCGTAGCGTCGAGGGCCTGACCGGATTGCGCCAGCGCCGCTTCGACGGCGGGCGTGGCCGTGCTGACCTCGCCGCTGCCCTTGCGCTGCACCGCTTTTTCGTCCTCCCCGCACCGGGCGCAGGTGCGTTGCAGGGTTGGGTTGACGCGCAGTTTGGGTTGCACGAAACTCCCGCCCCACACGGCGGCCTCGGCCACGCGGTCGGCTTCGGCCTCGAAGGCGTCGTGGGCCGGACCGACGGTGCGTTTGGCCTGAAAAAACGGCGCGGACGGGAGCCTGTTCCCGAAAAAAACCGCTGGGTTTCGCGGCTGAACGCTTGGCGTTGCGCTGGTTCGCATGGCGTAAGTCAGTCAGGCCCTCTTCGACTGCGAAGGGGTTGTGTTTCAACCGTTCAAAAACTCCAGGCCGCCGCGCCGCCCACCCGCGTGAACGATTCCGAGCCGGTGCCGCCGGGGTCCATCACACCCCGCGCTGCCTCGAACCCAAACCGGAAAGAGTGGTTGAACCGCAAATCCAGCCCGCCGCCCGCTTCGAGGTAGGGAACAACGCCCGGCGACGCCCCCGAAAAATCGAACCGGGTGCCCGCTTCGCCGAACGCCCGGACGCCCAGCCCGAACGTGCCCAGGGGGCCGAGGTTTCCGAGGGGCACCTGCCCCGCCAGCCCCATGCGGAACCCGGCCATGAAATCCTGATTCGTGACGAGGTACGTGAAATTCGGCCCCACCATCAGCGACAGCCGCCGCATGGGCAGAATCGGGAAGCCGAATTGCAGCCCCGCCGAAAGAGCCAAATCGCCGCTGCCCCGCTCGGGGATGAGGCCGGTTTCGCCCAGGGTCAGTTCGATTTCCACGGGCGGGGTGCGGGTGCGTTGCAGGCTGGGGGTGCAGGCCGGGTACACCGACCGCAGGAAGGCCGCCGCGAAAGCGAAATGCCGGTCATGCCATTCGAGCAGCCGGGCGGGGGCGTCCTGGGCCATGCGCGAATACTCGCCCAGCCGCTCCCGCTCGCGGGGGCGCGAACCTTCCGATTCGTGGTATTCGTCGCCCCAGCCGAGGGCAAAGTGCCCGCCTTCGTGGATGAGCGTGCTCGTGCTTTCGCCCCCGCGCCCGCCACAGACGGCCACGGTGCTGCCGTCGCCGCTGACGTACGACCGGCCGCGGTTGCCCGTCACGACCACCGTGCGGTCGGCTCCGGTGGTGACTTCGGTGAACTCGGCCACCACGGGCACTTCGCGGCAGGGCGCGCAGGTGCCGTCGAGCAGGACTTTGTACGTGTCGTTGAAGGCCGCCTGAACGTCCGTCAGAATTTGCCGACGGGTGCGGTCGAAGACTGCCTGCGACACGGGCGTGACGGGGTCGTTGCGCACGCCGGAAATGTTACCGCAGGAAGTTCGGAACGCGGCAGTCTGGTTGACGAACCGCAGCCGCACGGGCACCACCAGCCGGCAGGCCGTTTCTTCGTACCGGACTTGCACCCGGCTCGAATGGATGGCGTTCGTCCGGGCCAGCCGGTCGGCCTCGCTGCGGTACTCGGCCCGGTCCACGTAGCCGGAGTAGGTGACTTCGGTGCGGGAGTTGGAACCGTCGGCGTTGGCGATGGTGGTTTCGCCCCGCGAAACCGGCCCCGGTGTTTCGTCGTACACGCTTTCGCGCTGCACCAGCCCGTCGTTGGCGGAGCCAAGCACCGATTTTTCTTCCTCCTCGCAGCGAGCGCATTTGCGCTGGAGCACCGGGTTGACACGTAGCTTGGGCTGGACGAACCCACCGCCCCGCACGGCGGCCTCGGCCACGCGGTCGGCTTCCCTTTCGAAGGCGTCGTGGGCCGGACCGACGGTGCGCTTGGGCTGGACGAACGCGCCGCCGCCACCCGGTTTTCCGAAAAACGGGCCGCTGCGCGACGGAGCGGGTTCGGTGTGGAGCGCGGCTTTCATGGTCAGTTCCAGGTGACGTGCAGCCAGCCCGCCATCCAGGGCAGGCGAATCAACGAAATGCCCCAGGGCAATCGCCCCAGCAGCACGTCGGAGGCGCGTTGTTCGACGGTCAAAACCCAACCGCCGTCGCGCCGTTCGAGACGGCCTTCGCGTCGGAGAAATTCGGCTTGCAACGCCCCCGGCGAGGTGTTTTTCAACACCGACCAGTGTTCGATGACGGCCTCCAGCAGGTTCCGGGCCTCCGTTTTTTCGGTTTGGGAAAGCCGGACGCGCCGCCGCACGGGTGTTTCCGGCGCGAACCCGAGCAGAATTTTGGGCAACAGCAGTTGTGATTCAGCGGCAAACGGCCCCTGCCCCACCAGGTAGGCCAGCAGGTGAACGGCCCGGTGCCGGTGCAGTTCCGACCGAAACCGGCCGTTTTCGAGAAAACCCAATTCGGCCAGCAGGGGCGCGACGAAGGGGTGCAGCAGCACCAGCCCGGCGTTGGTGATGAACTGAACGGGGTCGGATTTTGGGAAAACTGCCGACTCGGGCGGATAAGTCGGGATTTTTTTCTCCGAAAACGAAATTCCACGCTCCGGCCCGTCCACACCCGGCAACGTTTCGTGCCGTGTGGTTTCGTCCCCCAATCCGGCGGCTTCGGCCCGATCCGCCGGTGCCGGGTCAACGGGGGTCTTGGCCGGGAACGGCGAGGCCCCTTCCGGGTTGACCCAGGCCGTTTCGATGCGCAGGGTTTCGGCGTGCAGCCAGGCGGCGTCCGCCCGCCAGTTCCGGGTGGCGAGGGCCGTCACCCAGGCGGCGCGTTGGGTTTCGACCGTTTCCCGGAGCGTCTCCGCTGATTTTCTCCGCCATCGAAAACTCCGAGCCAACGTCGTTTCCCACCGCCGAAGGTGCTGTACGGCTTCTCCACCCGCGAGAGTTTCGAACAACCGGAGCACCATTTTCCACGAAACCTGCCACACGAGCCGTTGGGCGGCTTCGGGTTGGGCAAGCACCTCGGCCAGCGCGTCTCCGGCCCGTTCGGGCAGTCGGCGGAGGCTTTCGGGCAAGTCGGTTTCCCAGCGGTTCTCCGCATCGGGTGCCGCCCACCAGGGCAGAGTTCCGGTTTTCAGAAACGCCGTGAACGCGTCGAACGTCGATTCCGGGGCCGTTCGCCGCGAAACGCGTGCGTCGGATTTTTCCGAAAAATCCGGTTTGCTACCCGTGGCCGGACTCGCCCGGTGCAGTTCCCGCGTCAGGGCCGTTTCCAGCGCCGCCAGCAGCCGGGCGGTGCCTTCGCGTTCCCAGGCTTCCGCCGTCAGCCCGGTCAGGGGCACGTCGAGCCGTTCGATGCGGTACTCGGCCCCACCGGGGGCGAGGCGGTCGAGCAGGGCTTCGAGACTCCGCGCAAACCCCGCCGACTGCACCGACGCGGCCACGGCCTGCCGCAGCCGGAAGGCGGTTTCCGGGCTGGGGGCGCGCAGGTCGAGGCGCAGGGTGCGGATGCGGTGCGGCGCGGTCATTGGTTGAGCCGGAACAAATCGGGGCGCGACCGCCGGATGAGGTCCGAATTGCGTTTGAGCAGTTCCCGGTCCACCGGGGGCTGGTTGGCGTCCTGCGCCGCCAGCCGGACGAATTTGGAAAACATTTCGGGTTCGATGGCCACTTTTTCTTTCCCGTCGTCGTCCACGAACGTTTTGACCCCTTCCGAAACATCCTTGAAATTCAGCGTGCGCTGGGCATTTTTCCCGATGACCACCGCGTACTGGTCGGCGAGTTTCTGGCTGCTTTCGACGGTTTTCTGGTAGTTGGCCACGAAACTCTGCACCTGCTCGTCCACCCGCTTGCTGACGCCCTGCACCTCGCCCGCCACGCTGCCCACGCGGGCAGTGAAGTCGGCCCGGCTGGCTTCGAGTTTGGCGTCCACGTTCTGGTGCAGGCCGTCGATGCGCGTGCCGACCTCGGCCAGGGTTGAATCGAAGCGGACGTTGATTTGCCCGAGTTGCCCCAGCAGGTCGGTTTTGACGGGGTTGATTTTGCTCTCGACCAAATCGGGCACCGTGCGTACCACCTCGGGCAGGTCTTTCTTGAGCAGAATTTTTGGCTGTTCGCGGTCAAACTGCAACAGCGGTTTGAACGGGAGCGGCGGTTTGAACTCCGGCAGCGGCAGGGGTTTGAACGGCTCCAGCGGCGCGGCGGGCTGCCAGGCGTGGGGCAGGTAAAAATCGGCCACGACGAGGCCGTCCTGCCGGTACACGAGGCAGAACGTGCCACCCACGGGCACGCCGCCCGCGTGGAGCAGGGCCGGGTGGTCGCGGAGAAAATTGTCGAAGAAAAACCGGCCCCGCGCCTCGGTTTCCTGCTGGCGACGCTGGTCGCGGAGGTAGTCGAGCAGGTGCGGGGCCACGTGCAGCGACTGGGCGTCGAGGGGCGTCTGGGCGGCCACCGAGGCGTTGACGAAGGGCTTGGCGCTGAGGTTCAACTGGGCCGCCACGGGCGAAAGCTGGGAGTGCAACTCGCGGAGGGGTCCGGCCCCTTCGTCGTCGAGCGCCCCCCGGAGGGTCTGGGCGTGGCGGGTCAGGGCGGTTTGGAGGTTCTTGGTTTCGTCGTGTTTGCGCTTGAGTTCGGTCCGTCCGCCGAGGGCATCGGCCAGGGGTTCCACGTCGGCGCTGCCCACGGCCTCGTCGAGGCGCTGGCCGAGTTCGTCGTTGAAAGCCGTCAGGTGGCTGATTTTTCCGAGAAAACTCGCTTTCTGCGTGTGCAAGGCCCAGTCGAGGGCAGGGAACTGGAACACGGGCGGCCAGCGCACCGTGCGGGCGTCTTCCTCAATCTGGATGCCGATGACGTCGAAGGGCAAGTCCTGCTCCCGGCGCAGGGCGTCGAGGCGGGTTTTCACTTCAGTGAAATTGCCGTTGAGGTGCCCTTCGATGCGGTAAAAATCGGCACCCGGCCAGTCGAAATCGAGGGGGTTGAGCACCTCCGGGCGGCGGGAGTAGCTGGCTCCGTGGCAGGACAGCACGGGGGGCTTCGGCCCCCGCCGATGGGCCTGCCAGTCGGCCACGAGCGCATCGGCACGGTAGTACACCGGAATGGCCCGTTCGCCCAGGGGCGCGCCGCTGCCCGCCGAGGGCGTCACCGTCACCCGGTCGAGGGCCTGGTTTGGCTCGAAGGTTTCGACCAGCCGCGCCAGGCGGCGGTACAGGTTCAGGGCCGTTTCGAGGTGCTGCAACACCCCGTCCTGCGCGACCGAGGGCTGAAAGGCGCTACGGAATTCGTCGGCGGCGGGTTGCAGGCTTCCCAGCAGCAGGTGCTTGGCGAAGGCTTCGGGCGCGGGCAAGGCGCTCAGATTCAGCCCGTCGAAGGCTTCGCGGAATTCGTTGTATGCCGATGCCACGTCGCGCAACGCGTCGTAGGCGTACTGCACGAGGTGCCCGTTCTGCACAGCCGTGATTTTGCCGATGAGTTGGTCGGCCAGCGCCGCGCCACCTCCGGCTCCCACCCCGGCGAAGGGCAAGCCCATGGCCGTTTGCCAGCGGGTTAGCAGTGCGCCCAGCGCGGCATCGGCGGAGGTCAGGGCTTCGGTCAAGTCAGCGAGCGTGGGCTTGAGCGCAGCCTGGTAAGCCCCGGCCAGTTGGTTGAACTGGGTGATTTTTTCGGAAAATTTCACCCGCCGCACGGCGAGCGGTGGCAGGTCGGGCAGCGTCGCCGCGCCGGTGTCGAGCAGGCGTTTGGCGGCTTCGCGGCTCACGAGCAGCAAGCGGGGATGGTCCTCCAGCGTCACCCCGGCGGCGTCGCAGCGGTCGGCCCGGCAGATTTCGTGTTTTTCGAGAAACTGCTCGGCGTAGAGCACCGCCATCAACTCATCGGCGGGGTGTTGGGCGAAAAAATCCGGCAGCGGCAGGGCGTCGGGCTGGGTCGAGTCGGCGGGCAGCAGTTCCCAGAGCGGCACCAGCGCGCCGTCGTTGCGAAACGGCCCGTAGAGGCCCTTCGGGTCCACAAATTCGGCGGCTTTGCCGAAGGTTTGGGCTTCGGGGAAAAAAAGCAAATCGCCGTCGGAGGTCAGGCCGAAGCCCCGGCTGACGCGCACGGCGTTGCCCTCCACGGCGGGGTTCAGGCCCGTGACCACGCCCACGCCGGTGAGCGCAACCCGGCCGCGGCGGGTCTGGACGTCGAGGTACCGGGTGGTGTCGTTGAGCAGGTCGGCGGTGAGCACCTGGTTGTCCTCGAACCCGTGCCATGCGGGCAGCGGGGGGGCGAGTTTGATGGGGGTGTTTTCCATGATTTTTTGCTGAAATGGCACAACTTAGGTCGCTGACCACGGTTTGCGTCAGCAAACCGTGGCGGTTAAGATTCCCCCTTGTGCGGCAGGGCCGTTAAGTTCTACAACTACGGTAGGGAATGTTCAATTTTCAATGCTCAATTCTCAACGCTAAATGATAGAAAATCAGAGAAATAACCCTTTGAACATTGAGAATTGAGCATTGAAAATTGAGTATTTTTTGCGCTACCAATCAGAACTTAACAACCCTGCACCCACAAGGCGGAATTTTCACTCCAGCGTCCCCAGCGCCGTCCTTCCCAGCACGATGGGGCGGTCGTCGGGCGTGGCCGGGTCCTGGTCGAGGAGGGTACCTTTGGGGTAGAGGTTGGCCAGGTGCGCCAGCAAACCCACCACCTCCGCCGTGGCCTGCCGACCCGGTTCGCCCCCGAAATCGTCGCGGAGGCGGGCCTCCCGCCAGGCGTTCCAGGCGGTTTTCAGTTTTCCCATCGTATCGTCGCTCACCCAGCACACTTTCGGCAGCAGGTGGGCGGGCAGTTCGAGCCGCACCGCCCGCTCTGCGTACTGCCGGAAGGCCAGTTGCTGGGCGGCGTCTTCCCGGCGGAAGCGCGGGGCTTCGGCGGGAAAAACCACCGTCAGCCGGAGCGAGTACGGGTCGGGGCCGCCGCAGTCGTCACAGTCGGTGTCGAGGCAGGGGGCCAGCAGCGCCGTCGTGCCTTCGGGCAGGGGCGGCAAGGCGGCCCAGCCGGGATGCGGGCGGAGGAGGTGGTGTTCGAGCAGCAACGGCGTTTCCCCTGCGCCCAGCCCCAGCAGCAACCGGAGGCGTTTTTCAAACCCCGAAACCTCGTCCCCACCGTCGGTCAGGTTCACGGCTCCGCCCCGGTCGCGGCTCAGGGCGGGGTATTCGCGCAGGAAGGCCGCTTTTTGTTCGACCAACTGCTCCAGCGTCGCCTCGCCTTCGGCTCCAACTTGCCGCAGCACGTACTCGTTGAACGACTCCGCCACCCGCGCCAGCAGGTGGTCGAACAGGCGGTTGCGGCGCTGGGCGAGCGACGGCGCACCGGCTTTTTCGGACAAGTCGTCCAGTACGGTTGCCAACTCCCCGGCCCGTTCCCAGAGCGCCGGGTCGGAGTCAACCACCTGGCTGAAGTACGTTCGCCCCAGCGCTTCCTCGACCGAAAACAGGTCGTGAACCCGGCTCAACTGGGCCAGGTAATTCGCCAGCAGTTGGTCAAACACGGCCAGGTAGGCCTGCAACTGCCGGGCCTGCCCCCGCCGTTCGGGCGTAGCGGTGGCGGGCAATCCCGCCGGACCGACGCCGTACACCAGCGGCAGGTCGTGGGAAAGCGGCACGTAGCTGGTCAGGTCGCGGGCGCGGCCCAGGGGCGGCTGGGGTTCGAGGTCGGCGCGGGAAAAACGCCGTTCCTGCGCCGCCTGGGCCGATTTCAGCCCCGCTTCCAGCGCGTCGGCTTTGGCCCGGTCGGGGAGCACGGGCAGGTTGTCTTTGAAAAAATGGAGGTACCGAAAATCCTGGCGCGTCGGAGTCGAGCGCACCCAGGCGGGCCGGTGGCCGGGCCTGACGGGTAGTTGCCAACGCTCGCCGGAGGCCGGGGCGTTGGGGTCGTCGGCGTCGTTGAGTTGGAGGCTACGCACGCCGATGACACCCTCGACGTCCATCAAAATCCGGATGAGGTCGGAGGCGAAAACGGCCTCGGGCAACTCGGCGGCGCGGAGTTCCTCGTCGTCGAAAAGCCCGTTGAAAAGCCCATCGGTCAGCACCTGCGGCGGGGTGCCTTCCAGAATTTCGTCCACCGTGCGGAGCGAGCCGTCGGCTTTCGGCTTTTGCAGCAATTCGGCCAGCGAATAGCGCCGCAACGGCGGAGCCAGGTGCGCATCCAGCGCGACCCGCGCTTCGGCCAGCACCCGGGCCGGGTCGGCTTCGGGCGTCAGGTCGAGGTCGGCGCAGAGCACGAGGTGGTGCGTGGGCACGAGGCCGATTTCGTGCAAGTCCTCGCCGAGGTTGCGGCAGACGTGGTAAGCGGCGCGGGCCGCCGTTTTCACCATTTCTTCGTCGACCTCCGGTTGTAGTTCGAGCAGGATACGGTACAACCCGTTGACTTCAAGCGATTTGATATTCGCGTGATCGGGCGGCGTGAGCGTCAGGCGTTCGTCCCGCAAATCGGCGAATAGCTTCACATCCCCAGCCCGCTGCACCCAGGCGTTGCGCACGCCGGGCAGGTCGAGCAGCAGCTTGCGGTAGTCAGAGGGCGTCACCGGGCGGGAAGGCAGCAGGTCGAGCGCCCCGCCGAAGGGCTTGAAATCGGCCCCGCCACTGGAAGCGAGCAGGTCTTCGAGGGGGAAGGCCGTGCGGTACCCCAAATCCACCAGCGCGTAGCAAAGCACTTCCAGGAGGGTGATGCCCGGGTCGTGCAGGTTGAAATCCGTCCACGTCCCGCCCGTCAGCGCCTCCAGGCGACGAATGCCCTCGGCCCGCAGCCCGGCGAAATCGAGGGCCGGGTCGGCGGGGGGCGTGCGGCGGATGGTCAGCGGGGAAGGCATTTGGGTTAAAAGTTTGGTTGTTTGAAAGTTTGGTTGTTCGGAGGTTGGGTTAGCTGTCAAACGCTCAAACTCCCAAACTTTCAAACAAATGTTGTGACGCCGAGACGAGGATGGCCCGTGGCCCGGAGGCCGTCAGCAGGTCCGTGTCAGTGATTTCCTGGTTTTCGAGAAATACCCGCAGTTCGCTCACCACGTCCACGTAGTCGCGGGTTTCGAGGAAGCGGAGCAGGCTGCTTCGCCGCATGCTCCCGCCGAAAGGCAGTTCGCCCACCACGCCGTAGGCCCAGGGCGTGAGGAACTGCTTCAGTTCGTCGCTGAGGCGGTCGCGGAAAAAGCCAAACGGCAAGCCGGGCCGCAGCCGTACCTTCGCCCGCACTTCAACCGCTTCAAACGTGGCGTTGACGGCCTCTGCCTGCGCGAAGAGCGGGTTCCGGGCGTTCACAAAATCCGCCACCCGCTGCCGCAGGGCCTGGCTGGCGCGGGGTTGCAGGGGGTTGGTCGGGTCGGTGCGGGGAATCAGCACGAGCGTCACTGCCCCCGGTGTGGGGCAAGGGCAGTCGGCGGAAGTGTGCGGCAGGCATTTCACCTGGTGGAGTTCGGGGAACGCCTCCAGCACGAGGTGCTCGTAATCCCACACGCTCCCGGCGCGGCCTTTGTGCCGCAGGCGCTCGCTGACGCGCCGGTAAAACGCGGTTTCGTCCTCTGCCACCCGCCCACCCGCCGAGGCGTAGGGCTGGCTCAGGCTTTTCACCGCCGTCAGGGGTTTGGCCAGCTTCGTCGCGCTGCCCGTCGGCACCGCGCCGGGCTTCTCCCCCACCGCCCGCAGCGCCTGGGCGTGCAGGCCCACCACCCGGCACACGCCCGCCAGGTCGGCACCCGCAGGCACCGAAGCCCGAAGCCAGGTCAGTTCCGGGGCCAGCCGGGTGTGGGGGACGAACGCCGCGTCGGGCAGGTTCACGCGCACCAAACCCGATTGGCGCAGGCCGAGGGTTTCGTCGGCGAGCAGTTCGCGTTCGTTCAGGGGCTGCCATTCTTTGCCGGCCAGTACGCTCCACGTCACGGCGGGCGGCGTGGAGTCGGGGTCGGCGGTGCCGTCGGCCACCTGCACGAGCAGGCTCAGCGACTGGCCGGGCGTTAATTTTTCCAGCCCAATCAGCCACTGGCCCGCGTCCCGGTACTGGGGCAGCAGGGGCGTAGCGGCCGGTTTTTGTTCCGAAAAGCCATCGGCGTCGAGGTGGAAAAACCGCACTTCCCCCGGCAGCGGCGAGGCTTCGTAGCCCACCGTGAGCGATTGGAGCGTGGGCGTGTAGGGTTCGTTGGGAATGCCGTCGTCGAGGAGTTCGGCGAGGTTGACGAACTTGTCAACCGCCACGCTGGTCAGGCTGTGCTGGATGAACTCCGCCGTGGGCAGCAGGCTTTCCGTGAATTTGATGGACGACGAAACGGACGCCGGGGCCGCCTTGGCTTTCTTTTTTGCGGGCGGTGCCGCGTCGTCTTTCGCTTTTTCGAGCAGCGTCCGGGCGTAGAGTTGGGGAAATTCCCGGTGAAAAAAATGGCGCTGATTCACCAGCCGGACTTTGTCGGCCTGCGCTTCGCGGCCAGCCCACGTCAGCGTCACCGGCTCGGTGGCGTCGCGGTCGTTGAACAGGGCCACGGGTTGTGGCCTTGCGCCTTCGACCAGCAATGAGGCCCCGAACGAGGCGTTCGTCAGCGACTGGTAGCCGGGGTAGTACCGGTAGTGCGCCCCCAGTCGGGCGGGCGGGTTCAGCCAGCGCAGGCCGAGGGTAAGCCGTTCGAGGGTTTTCGTTTCGAGTTCGGGTACCCGCAGGTAGAGCGTCGAGCCGGGTACGGGCTGGGGGCCGAAGGGCTGGAAGGCTTTCTCCGGGGCCACCGGACCGAGGTCGTTGCTCGCTTCGAGGCCGGTCAGGCCCACCACCTCCACGCGCAGGCTCAGGCTTTCGACGCGCACCTGCCGCCAGAACCCGTAGGCACCCGCCGGGACGAGCAGTTTCAGCACCGGCCATTCAGAGGAAAAAGCGCCTTCCAGCCCGTCGTGGAAGCCGACGACGGCGGCTTCGCGGGCGGGCAGCGTACCGGTCAGCGTCAGGCGTTTGCCTTCGAGGCGGGGCGTTAGGCTGAAGGGCATCCAGGCTTTTTCCCCGCTCAGAAATCCATCGAACAAGCCCAGCAACTGACCCCGGCGCATCAGCAGGGGTTGATTCAGGATGCATTCGACGGTCACGGTGCGGTCGCCGCTGGTCAGGTTCAGCACGGGCGAGGCGAGCGCAAAGCCCAGTTGCACGGCAGGCAGAGCGGCGCTGCCGAACACGCGCCCGTCGGCGGTATCGCCCGTGTGCAGGGTGCCATTTTGGAGAAAATAACTCCGCTGCGCCGCCACGCGGGCCTGGTTGAGGAAGGCGTCGTGGGTGGTGAGCAGGCGACGGGGTTGCCCGTCGGGGCCTTTGCCCGCGTCGAGGAGCGTGCCCTGGGGCAGGAACGCCTCGGCGGCCTGTTTGGCCAGTTCAACCACGGCGAACACGGCATCCGGCTGCCCCTCCCGCCGGCTCAGCCCGAGGATTTTTTCGTAGTAAACATCCAGGTGGCGTTTGGTCAGGCCGTTGAAGTGGGCCTGGGCCACGCCGAAGAGGTTGAGAAACGCCAGAAACAGCGCATAGTGCGGGGGCACTTCGGCGCGGGTGTGCAACTCCGCGAGGGCCGTTTCATCGAAATCAAAAAACGCCTCCCACGTGCCGACAGGCTTATTTTTTTCGTCAAAAAACCGCAGTTCCTTCGCCAGCCCGACGGCCCAGGCCCGCAGGTCAGCCTCCGTGCGCTCATCGAGGCGCAGCGCGGCCGGGTTCGGCGCGGCTGCCGAACGCTGGGCCTGGGTGGTGCCGGGGCGGGTTTCGAGGTTCATCGTTGTTGGTTCATGGTTGTTGGTTGCGAAAAAAACGACAACCAACAACCAGCAACTGTCAACTAACAACCACCTCACTCCCCTCGCTCCGATAGAACGGGAAGACCACGTTGTGGCGGGAGTTGGTGGCGCGGATGGTGTAATCGAGTTCGATGAGGATAAGGCCTTCGAGCGGGTTGGGCGTCAGGTCCACCCGCACGACGTCGATGCGGGGTTCGTGGTACAGAATCGACGTGCGAATTTTGTCCTGCAAAAACGTCCGCAACGTCGTGTCGAGGGGTTGAAACAGCAGTGGCGTCAGGTCGCAGCCGAATGTGAGCTGCATGACCCGTTCACCGGGCTGGGTCGAAAGCAGCACGTACAGGCTGCTCTGGATGTCGGCCTCGCCGTCGAGCAGTTTCACCTGCCGGGTGGTCAGGTCGAAGGCGGGCGGGAAGCTCCAGCCTCGACCCAGGAACGCGGTTTCCATGTTTGGTTTCGAGTTTAGGGTTTAGGGTTCAGAGTTTAGGTTCGGGGTTCGAGTTTGTGCATTTTCAACTCTAAACACTGAACCCTAAACCCTAAACTTAACCTCCAATCACCACCGTCGGGCAGCCGCCCAGGATGGTTCCGCCGTGGGCGGTGGCGTCGCCCATCCGGGCGGCGGGGGCACCGCCGATGAGTACCGCGGCCGACCCCTGCGCGATGGCGTCGGGCGGGCCGATGCACTGCACGAGGTCGCCGAGGCGGGCGGCGGGCAGTCCGCCGATGAACACGGTTGGGTTGCCTGGTGGCAGCACCGGCCCGCCTACGTGGGGGACGGTGCCCGTGACCATCGGGCAAACGTGCGGGTCGGTGATGCGGGCGGCGAAGGGCATGTTGAGGTTAGAGTTTAAAGTTTGATGTACGACGTTAAGTTGGGTTAGCCCAAACGCCATTGAGTTTGGGTAGTTT